>Ga0114952_1004145_pt1 | contig 9992 bp, 9 predicted proteins | sample SidtaG_2_FD_87303 | JGI IMG/M metagenome (GOLD analysis project Ga0114952, IMG submission 87303) | Marine algal microbial communities from Sidmouth, United Kingdom - Sidmouth_Asex2 metaG | ecosystem: Host-associated > Algae > Red algae > Unclassified | place: Sidmouth, United Kingdom | collected... | reverse complement strand
TTTGCAGTTCATCAATGTATTTCGACATGACATGGATCACATCCGAGGTGGCTACAATTATCATAATAATAGGGTAGAGCAAAGCCATAGTATCTAACGTGCGAGCAAACAGCCCTAGCATTCCTACAAACATCAGCAATCCTACTAAAATAGATACCAAGGCAACTACAATTCCCCATAGACGGCGGAACAAAAAAAGCATTACAATGAAAACTAAAAAAAAGGAAACTACGGTCGAAAGCAAAAATTCACGAATTTGTAGTTTAACAATCTCCGTTTGAAAAAAAGCTCTTCCCAATAAATGATGATCGTCAAATTCATGCTCTTTGAGCAATTCTTTGATTGTTGAAATCATTGAGCTGGCTGCTTCTTGACTAATGTTGTCTACTGTTTTGAGCACAACAACCAGTGTTTTTGCATCTTCTGAGATAAAGTTGTCTACCAAACGCTCATCTGCCAATATCTTTTGTTTATCTGCTTCATAACGAGTGCTATCCTCCAAATGAACAGCAGGAATCGTACTAAAACCTGTAAATGGATTTTTGATGGGGTATTCTACTTGCAATAAAGATTGTGCGCTTAATACAGGATGCATCAGAATAATTGAATCGCCCTTGTCATTCGTACTTTGGGTATAAACCAAATTATCTATACTATCTGGATTTGGAACCTCAAATTCAATGCGTCGAGCTTTTAAGGAAAAATCTAACACACGGTTTAAAAAATCTTGTTCAAAAACGCCTTCTTCACGATGGATTCCTACCAAAAGAAAATTATCATCTGGCTCAAAACGTTCTTTGAACTCTAAGAAAAATTTTAAATCTTCGTCTCCCGCAGGAAAAAATTGCTCAAAATCGAATTCAAATTGAACTCTGTTAACAGCAAGATAAGTTCCTGCAATAGTTAAAATTAAAAATAAAGAGATAATGAACTTTGGATAGCGTACAAACATTATTTTGATTAAGTTGAACCTTTAATTTGTATAAAAGAATAACATACATTTCTTGAATGTTTACTCTATAACAGCAATACAAAATATGTGTTTACTAATTTCTATTAGAATTCGATCAAAATTGCATTTAATTCTTATGAATTCTCTGTACTTTCGCTAAAGAATTGTTAAGCAAGATTCTAAATTAGAGTTTATATGTCCTTTTCCATTACCTTGTACAACGAACCACCATTAAAATAGATCATTGAGTTTATGCCTAAAACAAGTGTCCCCATTGCTGGAGCTTCCAAAACATTAGTGAATTATATTGCTACGATTGTTAGTTTAATAATCATGTTATATTTATTAGGTGTTTGGGGCTTACTAGCCATTTATACGAATCAATTTCTTAATTATTCTAAAGAAAACATCCCTTTTTATATAGAGCTAAAAGATAATGCAGGTGAGGCGCAAGTATTTGCTTTTCAAAAGGAATTGGAAGCTAGTACTTTTGTAAAAGAAAAAACAGTGCAATATATTTCTAAAGATGAAGCACTAGATTTGTTTGAGGATGATGAGATGATGACAAAAGAAGATGTGTTACTATTTGGTGAAAATTTGTTGCCAAATATGATTCGTTTTTATTTGAATGATGCACACTTTTTAGATTATGAACAAATTGTCAAAGAAATACAAAGTAATCCTTTTGTAGAGCACGTGTTTTATACAGAAGCTCCTGCCGAAAATCTTTCTGGGAAAGTCTATCGATTGGAAATAATATTATTGGTGTTAATGCTTTTTTTTATCTTTGTAGTCGTTACATTAATGAAGAATACCTTAAAACTAACTTTCTTAGCAAACAAAGATTTGATCCAAACCATGCAGATGGTTGGAGCGACTTTTGAAAAGATGGCAGCACCATATATTCGGCAAAGTTTGAAAAATGGACTTTTGAGTGGTATTATTGCAGTCGCTTTTCTGTGGCTCACAAGAATTTTGTTGGAAAGTGGTCTTGGAACATTTGAACAGTACGATTTAGATTTTTGGACAACTATCTTATCTGTCGTTGTAATTCTCATAGGGCTTTTCTTATCTTGGATTTGTACTCGACATAGTGTTCAAAAATATTTAAAAAAGCCAGTAGAAGCGTGGAATTTGTAAGCCGATTTCTACTAAGTGAAATAAATTTAAAATAGAAATTAAAAACAACATAATAATCATGGGGAAAGGAGATCAAACAAAAGAAACAGCAGCAATATCGAATGTAAATGATAATGATGCAGCTATTGCAAAAAAGAGAAGAGAAGGAAAAAGAGGAAAAAAAGAGAAAGAATTGCTTTTTTCTAAGACAAATTATACCATTATTGGAATTGGTTTAGTCTTAGTAATTGTTGGTTTCTTTTTAATGTCTGGAGGACATAATGAACCTGATGAATGGAATGCAGAGGTGATTTATAGCTTCAGACGTATTACAATAGCTCCATTAGTAATTTTAGGTGGTTTGGGCGTTGTTATTTTTGCAATTTTTAAATCTTCTGACAACGAAGCTCAAAGTTTAGAAGCTTAGTATTATCCTATAAAAAGGAACGTTACTTATTATAATAGAGTACTAAGATTTTAATTCAAAATAACACATATTAGCAGATACAATTATGGAGTGGTTTGAGGCTTTAATACTAGGGATTGTTCAAGGATTGACAGAATATTTGCCCGTAAGTAGTAGTGGACATTTGGAGTTGGGAAAAATACTATTGGGAATAAACCCGTCAGCAACCAATGAGTCGTTTGGCACAACATTCAACGTAGTATTGCACCTAGCAACTGTATTTAGTACTTGGGTAATTCTACGGAAAGAAATTGCAGAAATATTCAAAGGTTTATTTCAGTTTAAACTGAACGAAGAGTTTTGGTTTTCGGCTAAAATTGTGGTCTCTATGATTCCAGCAGCGATAATTGGATTGCTATACGAAGATCAAATAGATGCAGCATTTAGTGGTTCTGCCATCTTAATTGGTTTGATGTTGTTCTTAACAGGAAGCTTATTGTTTTTGGCAGATAAAGCAACTGAGACAAATGGAAAAGTAGGTTTTAAAGAAGCTATTTTGGTAGGTATAGCACAGGCTATTGCTTTGGCACCAGGTATTTCTCGTTCAGGAGCTACTATTTCAACTTGTGTGTTATTAAAAATAGATAAAGAACGTGCTGCACGATTTTCTTTTTTGATGGTCATGCCTTTAATCATTGGAAAAGTAGCTAAAGATTTGATAGGAGGGGAATTTGCCTTAGCTTCTGAAACGCTACTCCCTATGGGGATTGGCTTCTTAGGAGCCTTTTTTGTTGGTCTATTAGCTTGTCAGTGGATGATAAATTTAGTCAAAAATGGCAAATTGGTCTATTTTTCGATATACTGTTTTATAGTAGGGGCTATTGCTGTTGGATATAGCTTGGTCTATAATGTATAAAACAATAGGTGTATGATTATCTTTAGACAAATATTAGGGCTTTTTTTGTTGTGCTGCTCTGCTCAATTAGTGGCACAATTCAAACCTGTTGTATTAGAGAATACTTCTTTTGAAGGCATTCCTCACGATGCCGTAACACCAGAGAAGTGGCAGGCTTGTGGATTGGATTCTTCTCCAGATATTTTGCCTGGTCCTTGGGGCGTTTATCAAAAACCAACTGAAGGAAATACATTTTTAGGCTTAATTACAAGAGAAGACAACACTTGGGAAGCTTTGGGGCAAAAAATGCCTAAACCTTTTAAAAAAGAACGTTGTTATAAGTTTAAAGTAGATTTATCTTCTTCTCCAGCCTATGCGGGCTATTCCAAACCAACCTGTTTGAGAGTCTGGATTGGTAATTCGGCTTGCGATCGAGCACAATTGATTGCTATTTCACCAACTATTGACCACTACGAATGGAAAACCTATGAATTTCTATTCTCTACGGAAGAAGATTACAAATACATTATCATTGAATGTTATTACAAACAGCCTTCTTTAGATTATTACAAAGGAAATTTGTTGATTGATAATATTTCTGCTTTTGAAATGTGCGATCGTGCCTAGAGAATTTCTGAAAACAGGATAGTAGCAAATTATGACAGAAACCTTATTGGCAACCATCAATAAATATGTTTGCCTAGATAGCCAAATGCAAACAGATTTGGCGAAATGTTTAATTCCCAAAAAACTATCGATAGGAGATTGGCTCCTCAAAGAAGGGCAAATTTTTTCTTTTATCCTATTTATGGAAAAAGGAAGTGTTTATTACTACAAAGTCGATAAACAAGGGAAAGAACGTGTTGTTAATTTTATTTTTGAAGGAGAAATGTTTACAGATATAGAGTCTTATGTAGCAGGAACTGCTTCGGATTTTTATATAAAAGCATTGGAGCCTTCTATGGTCTATCTTTTAGAAAAAGAGCATTTGGAAAAGCTACTTGAAAAAGATTTGCGGTGGGAACGTTTGATGCGCCTTATTATGCAAGATGCTTTTATTAAAATTATCAATGAACGCAAAAATATGAGAACGCTTTCTAATACAGAGCATTATATGAAATTAACAGAAACCTACCCTAATCTGTTTCAACAAGTGCCCCTATATTTAATAGCTTCTTACTTAAATATTACCCCTGAAGGTTTATCCAAAATTCGTCGCCGAATAAATCATAGATAATATTTTTTAATTTATTTTTTTTATATTCATCTCTTGAACTTGTTCAAGGAGATTCATTATTGTATGAGTTAGCTTTGTCTTATGTTAAAAAATAAGATAAAACTAAAAATCATAAAAATGAATATTACAATCCCTCAAGATCATCCACTTCCTTTGATTGGCAATTTATTAGAATTGAATCTAAAAGAAGGCATGATTGCGAATTTGGAAAAACTAGCTGCCAAGCATGGTGAAATCTATCGTTTAAACTTACCTACTAATTCACTTATAATAGCCAGTTCTCATCGAATTATTAATGAGCTATGTGATGAAAAGCGCTTTAAAAAAACACTTCTTCCTCCTTTAGAAATTATTCGTGATTTTGCTAAAGATGGCTTATTTACAGCTTATAATGAGGAGCCTAATTGGATCAAGGCACATCGTATTCTAACCCCTGCTTTTGGTCCAATGTCTATTCGTGGTATGTTTCCCCAAATGTTAGATATTGCAGAGCAATTGACGTTGAAATGGGAACGAATGGGAGAAGATGCTACGTTTGATGTGTCTAATGACATGACACGACTTACTTTAGATACGATTGCTTTGTGCGCCTTTGATTATCGTTTTAATAGCTTTTATCAAGAAGAAATGCATCCTTTTGTAGATGCTATGATAGAAGGTTTAGTAGAGGCAGGCGATAAAGGAAGACGATTCCCACTTCAAGATAATATTATGTTTTGGGCTCGAAAAAAGTACGAAGATAATATAACTTACATGAACCGAGTGGCAGATGCCATTATTAAAAAAAGAAAAGAAACTGGGACTGAAAATGCATCTGATGATCTCCTAAACAAAATGCTTGCAGGCAAAGATCCTGTAACAGGAGAAGGCTTAAGTGACGAAAATATTCGTTATCAAATGCTTACATTTTTAATAGCTGGTCATGAAACTACTAGTGGCTTGTTGTCCTTTGCTTTTTATTATCTCTGTAAGAATCCTAAGGTGCTGAAGAAGGCTCAGGAAGAAGTGAATCGAGTCTTGGGGACAGAACAACCACAAGTTGAACAAATCAATCAATTGGAGTACCTCAGCCAAATATTAAAAGAAACCTTGCGCTTGATGCCTACTGCACCTGGATTTGGAGTGGAGCCATTAGAAGATACTATCGTAGCAGGAAAATATAAAATTAATAAAGGAGAGGTTATTTTTAACTTAACCCCTGTTTTACATCGAGATGAATCGGTTTGGGGAGCTAATGCATCCGTTTTTGACCCTGAACGTTTTACAGAAGAAAATTTTAGTAAATTACCTCCAAATTGTTGGAAGCCATTTGGGAGTGGTGCCCGTGCCTGTATTGGACGTCCTTTTGCTATGCAAGAAGCTATTTTAGTTTTGGCTATGGTTTTGCAACGCTTTGAAATAAGTTTGGCTGACTCTGATTACACGCTTAAAATAAAAGAAACTCTAACCCTAAAACCAGAGGGGTTTTATCTTCGTGCAAAGCGAAAAAATATTGTTATAAAAGAAGTAAGTAAAACAAGAGATGCTCAAGAGTTAGAGAAACAAGTAGATCTATTGGAAGGGGCTGAGAATCCTCAATTATTGATTTTATTTGGTTCTAATAGTGGCAGTTCTAGAAGCTTTGCCTTACAATTGGCAAAAGATGCTAGAAAGAAAGGCTTTACCACTAAAATTGGAATATTAGATGATTATGCCAATGCTTTGCCGACCAATAGCAAGTTAATTATTGTAACTGCTTCTTATGAAGGACAACCGACCAACAATGCCAAGAATTTTGTGAAATGGTTACAAGAAAAAACAACACAAGATCTAAGTGGTTTAGAATATTGTGTTTTTGGCTGTGGCAACAAAGATTGGTTCAATACCTATCAAGCGATTCCTATTTTGATTGATACTCGATTGAGCGAGTTGGGAGCAAAACGATTTTTTGAAAGGGGAGAAGCGGATGCTAAAGCTAATTTCTTAGGAGACTGGGAAGCCTGGGAGGAAGCACTTTGGAAAAAACTAGAACAGGTTTTGGAAGTTACAAATATTGCAAATCAAGAAGTAGCTAAATTAGCTATTGAAGTGATCAATACTCCAATGAAACTCAAAGATCTTAAACAAACACAGCTCCAACAAGGGAAAGTGATCCTTAACAAGGAGTTGGTTAATTTAACACACCAACTTGGACGTTCTAAGAAGCACCTCGAAATAGAACTGCCAAGTGGGATGTCTTATCGTGCTGGTGATTACTTGACTATTCTACCCATAAATACAACAAATAATATCCAAAGAGTACTGGATTATTTTTCCTTGAAAGAAACCACACAGTTAATTTTAAAAGATGATTCAGGGATGTCAATGTTACCTTTGAATTATCCCATATCAGTTGGAGAAATTCTTAAAAACTATGTAGAGCTTGGGCAGCCTATTACTCGTCGCCAATTAGAGGTATTAGCAAAAAATACACCTTGCCCTCCTGAACGTATGGAATTAGAACAATGGAGCCAAAAGGAAGTTTACACCAAAGCTATTCTTGAAAAAAGGATGAGCTTAATAGATGTCCTTCAACGAATTGGTTCTTGTTCGATTAATTTTGATAACTTTTTGAGTATGTTGCCTGCTCTCCAAACGCGTCAATATTCTATTTCTTCTACACCAATAAAAAATCCTAAAGTATGTAGTTTAACCCTTGCTGTTGTAGATGCTCCTGCTTGGTCTGGTCAGCATAATTATCAAGGAGTGGCATCTAATTATTTGGCAGGATTGGAGGTTGGCGATCCTATTTGGTTAGAAGTAGTTCCATCCAAAGAAGCTTTCCATTTGCCAAAGGATATTAACGTACCTATTATTATGGTAGGAGCGGGATCAGGGATAGCACCTTTCAGAGGTTTTATTCAAGAAAGAGCAGTATCAAAAGACATAAATGATATGGCAAAAATGTTGTTGTTCTTTGGTTGCGATCATCCTAATGTTGATTTTTTGTATCAAGAGGAACTAATGACTTGGCAGGCAGAAGCAGTGGTTGATGTTTTTCCTGCATTTACATTTCAAGAGTTGGATGAGGTCAAGTATGTACAACATCGAGTATGGAAAGAAAGAGCACAAGTTTGGGAGGCTTTAGGGAAAGGAGCTATTGTTTATGTCTGTGGAGATGGAAAATACATGGCACCTGCTGTAAAAGAAGTATTTATGGATATTTACACAGAGAAAATGAATGCTACTAAGAGTGAAGCATTGGAATGGATGAAAATATTAGTCGAAAATGACCAATATGTCTTAGATGCATTTTAAATAACGATGAAGTATAGAAGTCTGGAAGTCTTGTTTGAATAAGAAGAACTACCAGACTTCTATTTATTTTATTCCTTTACCAAAGTAAGTGCAGCTGTAATTTCTACATTATCAGTAATTGTAGGCAAACCACCTTTGATTCCAAAGTTACTTCTATTAAAGTTGAAGGTAGCTTTTACCCCCATGATACTTGACTTTTTGCCATCTTTTCCTTCAACATCTCCCTGTCCTTTAACCTCTACAGTAACTGTCTGAGACAATGTAGTACCTGCAATAGTCAAATCACCTGTCATTGCATAAGTATTGTGTCCTGTTGGTTTGATATAAGTACTTTTGAAAGTTGCTGTTGCTGCTTTTTCTGCATTAAAATAGCGTTCTCCTTGCAAATGACCATCTCTAGTTTCCGAATTGGTATTAATAGAACCAATTTGAACACTAAATTCAACCTCTGCTGTGCTGAAGTCTTTTGCATCTTTTAAAACAGCTTTTCCTGCTATTTCTCCAAAACTACCATAAAAGTCACTCAATTTGTAACCAACAGCAAAGACCAAAGAAGAGTGTACTGCATCTACATTGTATGTAATTCCACCTTCTGATTTTGCAGTCCCTTGAGCTTGTGTGAATATAGTAGCAGAGAATAATAGCAAAGCTGTAAAAAGAATATTTTTCATAGTTTGATTTTTTTATTGATGTTTGTTATTTAATCTTTTAATAATTCTGATTTTAGTTTTAAGGTTTCTTCCTTTCCTAATCGTCCAGAGAAAACCAAGCGCATTTGACGACGTTGTAAGGCTTCGTCATAGCGTTTTTTCTCCTCGGCAGTTAAAGCCAATAAAGGGGGAACTTTGACAGGACGTTTTTCTTGATCATCGACCGCAACAAAAGTAAAATAAGCGTCATTGCATCGACGAGTATTTTTACCTTTAATGTCTGATGAAAAGACTTCCACATATACTTCTACAGAAGTATTAAAAGCCCTGGTTACGACACACTCCAAGGTGATGACATCTCCCAAAGGAATTGGCTTGTCAAAGGATACATTATCTACAGAGACTGTAACCACATAACTTTCGCAATGTCTACCTGCACAAATTCCTGCCACAACATCCATCCATTTTAGCAAATTTCCTCCCATCAAGTTATTGATTGGGTTGGTATCATTGGGCATGATCATCTCGGTCATAATTGTTTTTGACTCGGATACTTTTTTAGGCGTTAATTCCATAGAATACTTCTTTGTTTTTTCTATAAATTTTATCAAGAATATTAAATAGAATAAAATGTCTATTGTTAATTCTTTATCTTTGCAGCACAAAAGTAACAAAAACATCGGCTTTAAGTTCTTAGAGAAAGTCAAAGTTCTGCTATAAATTATTTTATAAGATTCAAAACTAAAAAAATGAAGTATTTATTGTTGTTAATAACTAGTCTGTTATTGATGAGTTGCACAGATTATGAGCCTAAAAAAAAGGTTGAAAAAGATACTTGGAAATTATCGACTGATGCCGCAGAATTGTATCAGATAGTAGGAGAGAAGCATGATACGGCTATGCTTTTGATGGGGAATATAGAAGGCACAAGGAATAAATTGAGAGTTGAGATGAAGACCTTGGATGTAGATAGTCTACAAAAAGATTCAATTTTGAATCTATTAACTGCCTTGAAAAAAGCAGATGATGGAATGATGAATTGGATGCACGAATTTAAGAATACAGAATTAAATGAAGCGGAATACAAAGCTATGTCTGAAACAGAAACTCTGAAGTATTTTAAAGAAGAAGAGCGAAAAATTGAAGAGGTGCATCTTGATATGCTAGAAAGTATTAAAGATGGGAATGCTTTTTTAGAGAAGTAGTTTTTATTGCAGGTTTATTCTGTAAGAATAAACATCTTCAGAAGTATTAAAAATAGCAGTGGTGTTATGAATTAATTGCTCTAAATTAGCAATATCTTCTGTATTTTTAACCACTACTGTTTGACAGTAATTATTATGATAAGGAGAGTCTGCTAAGGACCAATTGAGTGGCGTAAGTTGGTCTATCTGAGTTTGACTTAAATGAAAGTTGATTTTGGGATTAGAACCTGATACTTCACAATAGATTTCTTG
>Ga0114952_1004144_pt1 | contig 9992 bp, 8 predicted proteins | sample SidtaG_2_FD_87303 | JGI IMG/M metagenome (GOLD analysis project Ga0114952, IMG submission 87303) | Marine algal microbial communities from Sidmouth, United Kingdom - Sidmouth_Asex2 metaG | ecosystem: Host-associated > Algae > Red algae > Unclassified | place: Sidmouth, United Kingdom | collected... | reverse complement strand
GTGGAGACGGTGCGGCTCTCCCCGACGCGCTACCGCGTCGTCCTCGACAGTCGCGGCACGGTTCGCCCGGCCGTCGCGACCACGCTCGTCAGCGAGGTCGGCGGTACGATCACGGCACTCGCCGACGGCTTCGTGGTCGGCGGAGCCTTCGCCGCCGGCACGCCCCTCGTGCAGCTGGACGAGCGCGACTACGCCATCGCCCTGACCCGTGCCCGCGCGACCCTCGCCCAAGCCGCCGCGCGGCTCGAAGAGGAGCGGGCGCTCGCCGAGCAGGCACGGGAGGAATGGCGCCGCCTGGGGCGCGGCGGTGAGCCTTCGGCGCTGACGCTCCGAAGGCCGCAGCTCGCCGCCGCCCGTGCCGAGCGCGATGCGGCGGCCGCCGAGCTCGAGCGGGCCGAGCTCGACCTCGAGCGCACCCGGATCCTCGCCCCCTACGCCGGACGCGTGCTCGAGCGCGCGGTCGATCCCGGGCAGTTCGTCAACCGCGGCACGGTTCTCGGACGCATCCACGCGATCGAGTCGGTCGAGGTGCGCTTGCCGCTCGGCGCTCGCCAGCAGGCCTTTCTCACGCTGCCGCCGGAGGGCGCGGCGGCGAGTGGGGCGGGCCTGGACGAGTGGCCCGAGGTCGAGCTGGAGGCACGTACGGGCGACGAGCGACACACCTGGCACGGCGAGCTCGTTCGGGTCGAGGGGGTCGACGAGAGCACCGGGCAGCTCGTCGTCGTCGCCGAGGTGCGCGAGCCGTGGGCCGATCCGCGAGCGCCGCTCAGGATAGGGCGCTATGTGGAAGCGCGGATCGCCGGGCGGGAGCTCGAGGATGTCTTCGTCGTGCCCCTGGCGGCGCTCCGGGAGGAGCGCGAGGTGCTGATCGTCGACGACGCGGGAACGATCCGACGACGCCCCGTTCGCGTCGTCTGGACCGACGCGGAGCGCGCCGCCGTCACCGAGGGGCTCGCCGCCGGAGAGCTACTGGTGCTGACGCCGCTCGCGACGGTCGTCGAGGGAGCGCCGGTGCGAGCGATGCTCGACGGGGTCGCCGTCGAGGGAATCGCCATGGATCGGTTCGCGCCGGAGGGCGAGGGGGAGGGGGTCGGTGGCGACGGCTGAGCACGAACGGCGGGACAGAGGTGAGCGGGCGTGATCGCCTGGTTCGCCCGCAACTCGGTCGCCGCGAACCTCTTGATGGTGTTCATCGTCGCGTGGGGGCTGTCGACGATCGCGACCCGGTTGCCGCTCGAGGTGTTCCCCGCCTTCGAGCTCGAGCAGGTCAACGTCGGTGTCGCCTTCCGCGGGGCGACGCCCGTGGAGGTCGAGGAAGGGATCACGATCCCCGTCGAGGAGGCGCTGGAGGGGCTCGCCGGCGTCAAGCGCGTCACCTCGACGGCGAGCGAGGGCATCGGCACGGTCAGCGTCGAGCTGGTGGCCGGTACCGATACCGCGGCTGCCGTGGCCGACATCGAACAGCGGCTGCGCGGCATCGGCAACCTCCCCTCGGAGGCCGAGGCGCCGCGCGTCACGGTGCCGGAGTTCGAACGGGAGGTGATCAGCGTCGTCGTCTCCGGGGCGCTTCCCGAGCGCGAGCTCCGCCTCCTCGCCGAGCGGGCGCGTGACGAGCTCGAGGCGCTGCCGAGCGTCTCCTCGGTGGCCCTCGGCGGCGTACGCCGTCACGAGCTCGCGATCGAGATTCCCGCGGCCGAGCTCGAGCGGCACGGGCTGACTCTCGCGGGCGTGGCCGAGGCGATCGAGGCGAGCTCGCTCGATCTCGCCGCCGGCGCCATCGACACCGCCGGCGGGGAGGTGCTGCTGCGCACCCTGGGGCAGGCCCGGGAGGCGGCCGACTTCGCCGCCGTCGTCGTGCTGGCACGGCCCGACGGTACCCGGATCACGCTCGGGGACATCGCCGAGATCAGCGACGGGTTCGAGGAGGAGCCGCTCGAGCAGCGCTTCGACGGGCAGCGCAGCGTCGAGATCAGCGTCTACCGACGAGGGCTCGAGAGCGCGATCGCCGTCGCCGACGACGTGAAGGCGTGGATCGCCGAGACCGAGGCGACGATGCCCCACGGAGTCTCGCTAGGCTACTGGCGCGACGCCTCGCGAGCGGTGCGGGCGCGGCTCCAGACGTTGCTCTCGAGCGCGCTCCAGGGTGGGCTCCTGATACTGATCCTCCTGACCTTGTTCCTGCGCTTCTGGGTCGCCGTCTGGGTCTTCGTCGGGGTGCCGGTCTCGATCCTCGGCGGTATCGCGCTGATGCCGCTGTTCGGGGTGTCGCTGAACATGCTGAGCCTGTTCGCCTTCATCCTCGTGCTCGGCATCGTCGTGGACGACGCGATCGTCACCGGGGAGAACATCTACACCCGCATGCGGCGCGATCCCGATCGCGTGCGGGCGGCGATCGACGGGACCCGCGAGGTCGCCTTGCCGGTCACCTTCGGCGTGCTGACGACGGTGGTCGCGTTCAGCCCGCTGTTGATGATCGAGGGGGTGCGCGGTGCGTTGTTCGCGCAGATCCCGCTCGTGATCATTCCGGTCTTGCTGTTCTCGATCGTCGAGTCGAAGCTCGTGCTGCCCTCCCACATGAGCCACCTCGACTTTCACCGAACGACGCCTCCGAACGCGCTCGCTCGGCTCCAGTACCGCGTCGCCGACGGCTTCGAATGGTCGATCGAGCATCTCTACCAGCCGATGCTCGCCGCGGCGCTCCGGGGCCGCTACCTCGTGCTCTCGCTGTTCGTCGGCGGAGCGCTCGTCGTCTTCGCCCTGGTCGCGGCCGGGCACATCCGCTTCGTCTTCTTCCCGCGCGTGCAGAGCGAGGTGGCGCGGGCGAGCCTCGAGATGCCCGAGGGCACGCCCTTCGAGACCACGCTCGCCCATGTCGAGAGGATCACCGCGGCGGCGCAAACATTGCAGGCCCGGCACGTCGACCCGTCGACGAACGAGAGCGTCATCGAGAGCATCCTCTCCACGGCGGGCAGCGCGGGCGGGGGCTTCGGTGGCGGGGAAGGGCGGGCCCGCTCGCACCTCGGGCGCGTCATGTTCGAGATCGTGCCGCCCGAGGAGCGCGTCCTCGAGATCACCAGCGGGGAGCTGGTGGCGGAGTGGCGAGAGGAGATCGGCGACGTGGTCGGGGCGAAGAGCCTCGGCTACCGGGCGGAGATCGGTGGCGGCGGCAGCCCGATCGATGTCGAGTTGCGCGGCCGCGACTTCGAGCGCATGCGGGAGGTGGCCGCCGAGATCGAGCGGACGCTGCGCGGGCTCGCCGGCGTCAGCGACATCGAGGACACCTTCGAGGACGGCAAGGAGGAGATCCGCATCCGTGTCCTGCCCGCCGCCGAGCAGCTCGGCATCACGCTCGCCGACATCGCCCGGCAGGTGCGCACCGCCTTTCTCGGCGCGGAGCTCGGGAGCGTGCAGCGCGAGCGCGACGAGGTGCGCGTGGTCGTGCGCTATCCGAAGCTCGAGCGTGGCTCGATCGCGAGCCTCGAGCGGCTGCGGGTGCGCACCGCGGCCGGCGTCGAGGTGCCGCTGGCGAGCGTCGCGACGCTCGAGCGCGGGCGTGGCTTCTCCTCCATTCGGCGCGTCGATCGGCGCCGCACCGTCAACATCCGCGCCGATGTCGACAAGGAAGGGAGCGATGTCGAGGCGATCAAGACGCGACTGGAGGCCCTCGCCGCGGAGCTCGAGGCGAGCTACCCGGACGTGGCGATCGGGCTCGAGGGCGAGGCACGGGAGCAGCGCGAGTCCTTCGGCAGCTTGCGGGTGGGGTTGGCGTTCGTGCTGCTGGTCGTCTACACGCTGCTCGCGATCCCGTTTCGGAGCTACGTGCAGCCGCTCATGGTGATGGTCGTCATCCCCTTCGGCATCGTCGGCGGGGTGCTCGGGCACGTCATCATGGGCATGCCGCTGAGCATCATGAGCTACATGGGCATGCTCGCCCTCTGTGGGGTGGTCGTGAACGACTCGCTGGTGCTCGTCGACTGGGTCAATCGCCAGCGGCGAGCGGGGGTCGAGCTCCTCGAGGCGGTGCGCGCCTCGGGCGTCGCCCGTTTCCGGGCGGTCATACTGACCTCGCTGACGACCTTCTTCGGGTTGGTGCCGCTGATCGTCGAGGACAGCACCCAGGCGCAGTTCCTGATCCCGATGGCCGTCTCGCTCGGCTTCGGGATCCTCTTCGCCACGGCCGTGACCCTGGTGCTGGTGCCGGTGAACTACCTGGTGCTGGAGGACCTGCGGGTACTGTTCGGACGCTTGCTCGCCTTCCTGGCCCGTGTCCCGCGAGAGCGACCACACGGCTGAGCGCTCGGGAGAGCGGGGTGTCTCAGCAGTCGCCGAGCGCGTTGGCCAGTTGCCACCGGCGCTCGCGGAGCGTGTTCCGTCGCCGTTCGGTCAACGTCTCGCCCGCGCGCGGGTTGAGCCGATCGATCGCGCGCGTCAGTCGTGCACGGCAGCGGGCGACGGGGTCGGCATGTCGCTCGGCGAGATGACTCGCGGGACGCGTCGTCGGGCGTCGCGGCGCCCCGGTCGGAACGGCCGACGCGTCGTGCGGCCGCGCCGCACCGAGCTCGGGGGGAGCTCCCGCCCCGGGTCGACGGGTTCCTCCGGAGGTACCGCGGAAGGCGCCGCCGAACACCCGTGCGTCGTCGCAGCCGCCGAGCGCCTCGATGAACGGCTTCGGGAACGCGCCGCAGTCGACGCGCCCGAACACCTTGCTCTCGCAGTGACCGACGGCGAGGTTGGTGATCGCCGCCACCGAGGCGATCCGGTTGGTGCGGAACTCGTAGACGTAGCGGACGATGCCCCGCGCCGCCGGGGACGGCGAATCGATCCAGCCTTGACGCTCGAGAAACGCCTCCGCCGGCTCGCCGCGCCGGAGCGCGAGCGAGGCCTGCCAGGCGAAGTTGCGGGCGATGCCGCAGTCGATCGCGCCGCCGGTGGCGCGCAAGGGCGAGTGTCCGGTATCGGCGCGGGCGCTCTCGTGCGCGTCGGCGGCGCAGAGCAGCACGGCGAAGAGCGCGACCAGGTGCACCGCCGCGCGAGAGGGCAGCGCGCGGCGCGGGCGTCGCGCACCGGGGGTGCCCGAAGCGCTCCGGCGGCGCGGGGCCGACGGTTCCCCCGTGCGGCGTGGGCTCGATGACATCGTCTGGCTGACGGGAATCGGCAGATCACTCTCGATCGGTCCGCGTCGACTCCGAATCCAACCCCCGCGTCGCGAACGGGTGCTCCGGCACGTTCGGCTGGCGGGGCACTGCTATGCTCGTCACCCTTTCGGAGACGGGTGGGCGGATGAGCGGGGAGGCTGAGGGACGGGACCGACCGCCCGAACGTCGCGACCCGGAGGAGGAGAGGCGACTGGTCGACGCCATCACCGACCTCTTCGAGCGTCGCATCACGTTCAACGGTTTTCTCGGCTTCCGAATCGTCTCCCTCGCCGGCGAGCGGGTGCGCATCGGCTTCGACATGCGCCCCGAGCTCGTCGGACACTTCCAGCACGGGCGTCTGCACGGCGGGGTGATCTCCTCGGTGCTCGATGTCGCCGGCGGGCTCGCCGTCATGCGCGCCATCGCCCAGTATCACGCGCACGAGTCGACGGCGCAGATCCTCGAGCGCTTCACCCACCTCGGCACCATCGACATGCGGGTGGACTACCTCCGCCAGGGCCTCGGCGAGCGCTTCGTCGCCGAGGCCGAGGTGGTGCGTCTCGGACGCCGCATCGGGGCGAGCGCGATGCGGCTGTCGAACGAGCGGGAAACGCTGATCGCGACGGGGAACGCGACCTACACGGTCAGTTGAGGAGCGCTCGTCGCTGAGGGCATGAAGGCGCGATATCAGGGACGAGGGCAACCGACATGGGCCACGGTCACCACCATCACGTCGATCCGGACGCCGGGGACAAGCGTGTCTTCGCCGCCATCGCCGTCAACGTGGGCCTGACCGTTGCCCGGGTCGTCGGCGGCATCGTCTCCGGCTCGCTCGCGCTGATCGCCGATGCGCTGCACAACCTCTCCGACGCCGTCTCGCTCGTCATCGCCTTCGCCGCGCGCCGGATCGCGCGGCGCCCGCGCGAGGAGGACATGACGTTCGGCTACGGCCGGGTCGAGGTCGTCGCCGCCTTGGTCAACTACACCACGCTGATCGTCATCGGGCTCTACCTCCTCCACGAGGCCGCGCTCCGCTTCGCCGATCCCCAGCCCGTGGCGGGCTGGACCACCGTGCTCGGCCCCACCGGCGCGATGGCGGCCGATCGCATCGCCGTCCGGACGTGTGCGGTCGCTCAGGTATCGAGCAGCGTCACGTCGGGCAGGCGCGCCGCCTTGCGATCGAAGGTGATCATCGGCGCGTTCTCGTGAGAGACGATGCTGGCGAGATGCAGGCAATCGGCGAAGTCCGCCGTCCCTTCGCCGTAGAGACTCAGCGCGCGCTCCACGCTCCACTCGTCTTGAAACAGGATCTCGCGCGTCTCGAGCAGACGGACGAAGGTCACGATGACCGCTTCCTTGCCGACGGCGTAGCGTGAGCGCAGCACCCATTCGAGCTCGAGCGCGACGCTCAGCGGAACGAAGAGCGATTCCGTCTCGCTCACCGACGCCATGAGGCGCACCGTGGCGGCGTGCTGTGCCGGATCGTCGCGCACGAGAAAGCGCACGAGCACGTTCGTGTCCAGCGCCGGCATGTCAGTCGAGACGCATGTCTTCGACCTTCACGCGACGCCGCGTACGGGGCTCGACCGATCCGGCGAGCTCGCCGATCGAGCGCTTCTTCGCTCGCATGACCGTCGTGCCGTTGGGCAGCACGGTGAACACCACCCGATCGCGCGGCTCGAGGTTCATCTGGCGTCGGATCTCGGCCGGAATGGTGATCTGCCCCTTACCGGTGAGCGCTGCATCCGCCATGTTTCTCTCCTTACTATTTTTAAAATAGTAAGGACTTGCGATGCCACCTGCAAGGGCGGAGGAACGCGCCCGCTGGTTGCTCGAGCGCATGGACCGCCCGATCTGATCTGCCTCGAAGTAGGTCTGATCTACCTCGATGTGAGGCAATACGGTGGTTCGAATGGCACGATTCCAGCGCTGTGAGCGCGCTGTAGTGCGGGTTGCATCGACTGTGGAGGTTGCCGGTTCTGAACCGCCCCGGTGTTCCCGGAGACCCCGGGTTGTGAGTCAGGCGGCTTCGGCCGACTCGATTCGATACTCCAGGCGAAGCAAGGTCAAGGAAGTGCGTTGTTTCACCGACCTGCGCTACGCCGTGGTCAACGAGGCGGGGTCGAGAAATCTCGCGACGCAGGACCCGATCGACTCCGCGCCGATACCCTGACGAGGTGGGTGTCACGAACGCGACTCGCTTCGAACGCGCGAGATGCTAAGATGATTTTCACTTGATGCTTTGATGACTAGCTGTCATGAGAACCACCATCACGCTCGACGACCAGCTCGGCAAGCGGATCAAGGAGCACGCGCTTTCGAGCAATAGGTCGTTCAAGGAAGTCGTGAACGAGCTGCTGAGGGTGGGCTACGAGACCAGCGTGCGAGGCGGTGCCGCCAAGCCGTACAGGCTCGAGCCGAAATCGCTCGGCAAGGTGGCCGCGGACGTGGATCTCGTCCGCGCTCTCGCGCTGAGCGACGCTCTCGAGGACGAGGAGATCGTCGAGATGCTGAAGCGCGGCTCGTGATACTCGTCGATGCCAACCTCCTGATCTACGCGGTCAATGCCGAAGCCGAATTCCACGAGCGGGCTCGCGAGTGGTGGCAGGGTGTGCTTTCCGGCACCGACGAGGTCGGTATCCCTTGGCTCGTCGCGTTGGCGTTCATCCGGATCACGACGCGCCGCGGCATTTTCGACACGCCGTTGACGCCGGAGGAGGCGCTCGGCTATGTCGACGCCTGGCTGGCGCAGCCGTACGCGACACTTCTGGCACCGACCGAGCATCACTGGCGCATTTTCGCCGCGTTCTGCCGTCGCCACGGCGCGTCCGGGAACCTCGCTTCCGATGCACACCTCGCGGCCCTGGCGATCGAGCACGGTGCGGCGATCTACTCGGTCGATCATGACTTCAGGCGCTTTGAAGGGATTCACCACGTCGATCCCATCGCCGATCACCTGGGTCGATAGTCAGACGGGCATCTCGCTCAGGATGAACCATTCGTGGTAGAGCGCGCGACGTGGAAGTCGTGGTCCTCGAACCGCTCGACGACGGCCATGAAACCCGCGTCCCGCTGGTAGCGCAGCCGACACACGACCGCACCGGTGCATAACTCGCACGAGTCTGACGAACGGGAGACCGGAGCCGCGCATGTTCAGCGTGACTTTACGGTTAGAACGCGAGGTGGTCATCGAGCTGTGCTGCCCGACGAGACTCGCGTGCCCGTTCGAGAGTGCGGGTCCCGGCATGCAGGCGGAACGATGCATCTGGCACGTTTCGGAACGACACGGAACCGGCCACCCTGTCTGTCAGGTACTCGGCCGCCTTCCGTCAACCTGTCGTCTCGGCCATGCGTGAGTCTCGCGGGAGTTGGCCGGTCCGGTGCCTGACGATCGCGGCGACTGGAACGCGCACCCTCGCCAGAGTTGCCGGCGACGAGGCGACGGTGGCGAGCAGGTTCGATGGTGAAGGCGAGCGACGCTGGCAGTGACGGTCCGCCGCGCTGTAGAGTTCGGCGCAAACTTCCGCGATCTTGTCGGCCGAATGGCACGAACTACCGCCCGCTCCCGAATCCTGGCCTACTGGCGCGCGATCGAGCTGTTCTCCGCGCAGAGCGTGCCGCCCGCTGACCCGAGCCACCGGCGCGAGCCTGTCTTTCGGGTACAGGCATCGGAGCCCTTGCCCTGGCAGCCCGGTCATTCGCTGACCGCCCGCCGGAAACGTCCCGGCCATGTCCGGAGGCACGTCGTCTACGGCGGCCTCTTCCGATCAAACGTCGTGCGTGGCTTGCTTGAGGAGCGATTCGGAGCCGACCACGACGTCTTCGATCGACCCGGTGACGTGGCGTGCTGCCTGTTCGCCTTCGAGGTCGGCGAGGGCGGTCGACCGCTTCTCGACACGTTCGCGCTCTCGAGCCTCGGCTGGGCGCTCGCTCGGACGTTGCACCCCGGCCCAGACGATCCGAACTGGTTGACCGGATTTGCCGCGGCCGAGAAATCGGCAAGACTCGACTTCGAACACCGTCACGCATTGCGAGACGACGAGAAAAGCCTGTCCGTACCGGAAGTCGAGAACGCCGAATCGGACGGCGATGGAGAGTCCGACGAGACAGCTTCAGAAGCGAACGAGAAGTGCGTCGTCGCGGCCGAGCCGCAGGAACGTCCGCTCGATCACGACGACCTCGTCGCGGAAGTGAAGAGCTGCATCGCCTGGCTCGGCATCGGGACGCTCGTCGCGAAACCGATGACGCGCGTGCGCTGCAGGCAAGTGAGCGAACGGCGCGACGCGGCGAAGAACGAACCGGTACTCCTCAACAGCTTCTTCGTCGACGACCTCGATCGTGTTGCCGGAGCGGTCGAGGTCGACGACCCGGGCGCGGCGCTCGCGCGCTACCTGACGGCAACGGAGGATCTGGATGTCGGCTCGCGGGTCGATGTGCGCCTCTCGCCCAAGACCTTGTTCGAGGCACTCGCACCGGCGGCGTTTCCGACGGCGCGCTGGCCCGAGCGCAACGGCTACCCGCTCGTCGCCAGTCAACAGTTCGCCGTCAACACCGTCGTAGGTTCGCTGGGCGACGGCGCCGGCATCGCGGCGGTCAACGGGCCTCCCGGTACGGGCAAGACGACGCTGCTGCGGGATCTGATCGCGAACGTCGTCGTCGAGCGCGCGACGCGGCTCGCCGCGCTCGACTCGGCCGAAGACGCCTTCGACGGTTCGGCCGGCTGGATGGCCGGACGTTACCGGCGAACGATCTGGCACTGGACAGCGCCGTTTCACGGCCACGAGATCGTCATCGCGTCGAGCAACAACGGGGCGGTCGAGAACGTGACGCTCGAGATCCCGGGTATCGATGCCATCG
>Ga0114952_1004135_pt1 | contig 10005 bp, 9 predicted proteins | sample SidtaG_2_FD_87303 | JGI IMG/M metagenome (GOLD analysis project Ga0114952, IMG submission 87303) | Marine algal microbial communities from Sidmouth, United Kingdom - Sidmouth_Asex2 metaG | ecosystem: Host-associated > Algae > Red algae > Unclassified | place: Sidmouth, United Kingdom | collected... | reverse complement strand
TCGTCCAGCTCGCGGGCCGCGCGCTCGCGCAGTGCCGCCACCGGCACGGCATCGACGGCGCGGGCGGTGTCAAACAGCTCGGACAGCTCCAGCTCCTCGACCGTCGCTCCGAAGCGGCGTGCGACCTCGGCGCCATCGTGCAGGCAGGTGTCGAACCCGTCGGGCGGCGCGCCGATTCGAGCGACTCTGGAACCCTCGAGCACCTGCACGGGCAGGGCCTCGGCGATCGCGGGTTCGCCCTCGAGCGGACGAACGATTCTTTCGCCGGCCAGGAGAGCCGCAAGGTCCTCGTCCACGCCGGCCTCGTCCGGATCGGCGTGAAGCCAGGAGAACGCCCGATCGCCACGACTCAGCGCATGGCCGGCGAGGTTCAGGCCACAGAAGGCATTGAGCCGCAGGCGTCCACCGACGCGCGGTTCGCGCGGTGCCCAGATCGCCAGCGGGACGGCGAAGGTGTCGGCCACTTCGGTCACGAAGCCGGCGTCGGTGAAGGTGACCTGACAGACCAGGACCAGTTCGGGCGCCTCGGTGCTCAAGGACTCGAGCGCCGCGGCGTTCTCCTCCGCGCTCATCAGCAAGGTTCGCGGTCCGAGCAGCTCGTGTCCGCTCGCCTCGAGCGAGCTCAGCATGGACTCGAGCTTGCGCCGTGCGTACTCCACATCGAAGGTGGGACGGGCCACTGGCAGCAGACCAACCTTCATCTCACATCTCCTCGTAGACGCGGCGGAACGTCTCGTCGGCAGGACTGAACGTCAACCCTCTGCCATCGAGGCACTCGTGCTCGTGCCAGGGCCGGGCTTCGGCATCGGTGAGCGCGTTGAGCTCGCCCATGTAGTCGCTCGCCTCTCCGGCGAGGCTGTCGCCGATCCGCTGCCAATCGGGGAAGTGACCGAAGGCGTCCAGCCAGATCGCCCGCCCGGCAAGGTAACCCGAGGCGCCGGCGCGGTAGGCGTGGGTGAGAATGTTGCGGAACGCCCGCTTGTCCGCACCGGCCGACAACATCACCCAGGGGCGAGCGGCGAGCCGACCCATCTCCTCGAAGACCGACTGAGCCTCCTCCCATCCCTCGTTGCCCACCCCCGGCACTCGCTCGGCGTTCAGCGGGCTCTCGAGCTTGAAGACGTCCACGCCGTAGTCCGGTTTGGCGAACTCGGCGACGGAGGCGAGCACGTCGTCGGCCTTCTTGCCGCTCATCTCGATGTAGTCCTTCGTCTGATGCGCATCCTTCTCCAGCGGATACACCAGCAACTCGAAGAGGAAGGGGATGTCGTAGCGGGCGCACGCCTCGCCGATGCGCTTGACGTGATCCTGCTGGAAGGCATTGACGGTCGCGTCCGCATCGGGCCGGTACCACGCCAGCACCTTGACCGCATCGCCCCCCAGACGCTTGATCTTGTTCACCGACCAGTGATCGATGTTCGAGGAGCGGCGTCCTCCAGGTGTCTCCTCGAACAGCGAGTCCTCCAGCGTCACGATCAGCCCCTTCCGCGGAGACAGCTCACCGAGCCCGACCGGAACGCCGAAGTGCGGATCGAGCAGCATGGCGCTGGAGTGCGCCTGAAGGGTTCGGATCAACAGCGCCTTGAAGCGCGCCACGTCGGCGTAGGGCGCCTCGGCGGTGCCGTAGTGCTCGGCGATCGGCCCCTTGATCGGCGGGCGCTGGTCCACCGCCGTCATCTTGAAAAGACCCTTGTCGTCGGCCATGCGGCGCATGCCCCAGAGTTTGCCTGCGCTCAGTGTCATGATCGGTTCTCCTCGAGAAATCGGTCGAGCCGCGCTCGCGAGGGCAGCGCCTCGCGGCCCCCGAAGGCGGTGGTTTTGAGAGCCGCCACGCCGTTGGCGTGCCGAACGGCAACCGCTGGCGCCAGACCCTCGGCGAGATACAGTGCGAAGGCGCCGTGCCAGACATCACCCGCGCCGAGTGTGTCCACCGCCTCGACCGCGAAGGCGGGCACCTCCGACGGCGCGACCCCATCGTGAACGAGCACGGGAGCGGCTCCCCGCGTGACGCAGACCCAGGCGCCGAATCGTCGAGCCGCGCGTGCCAAGGCGCTCGGCTGGTCGGCGGTACCGGCCCAATCGGCCAGCCCCTGCTCGGAGAAGGCGATGTGGCTGGCCGCCTCCAACGCGCCGGTTGCCGGTGCGATCGGCATCTCCGCGTCGAGCACCGCCGGACGGCCGGCGGTGCGCGCGGCGTGCAGGATTCGCTCGGCCGCGCGAGGCCAGCGAGTGTCGGCCAAAGCCGCGTCGTAAGAGAAGGGCTCGGGGAGGGCGGGTAAGTTGTCGAACAGGCGCGGATCGCGATGGTTGACGATGGTGCGCTCGCCGTCCGGACCGACGAGGACGCTCGAGCGCGACGTGGCCAGCCCGTCGGCGCACAGCAGCGACTCGGTCGACACGCCTTCGCCCGTCAGCTCCTCGCGCACGAACTCGCCGAAGAAATCGGCACCGACCACACCCGCGAGGTGAGCCTCGCCGCCGAGCCGTGCGATCGCCACGGCCGCGTTGAGCGCGCAGCCACCGCTGGTCAGGGTCGAGTCGCGGGCCCGATACTTCACGCACTTGTCGGGCACCTCGTCGAGGAGGAACACGAGGTCTGCGGTGATCACTCCGGCGCAGATCACGCTGGTCATGGGATGCCCCCGACCGACCGCTCGTTCCGTGTCGAAGCGCGTGCCGCGCGAGCGGACCGTCTCGGCGAGCTGTCGCGGTTTTTGCGAGCTTGTATACTGCTAGGCTGACCGACGCCTGTCGAGAGCACGCTCGTTCGCGGCGACCCACCGGAGAGATTCCTCGATCGCGTGCAGTTCGTGCCGATGCGTGGTGCAAGCGCTATGGTCCGCCTCGTCGAGCGAAGATCGGCGGAACGCCGAGTGTGCACGACCCTCGCACGCTCGGCCCTGAGGTATCGAGGTTCTCTCGCGCGCCGACCGGCCTCTCCCGCTGGCGCTGTCTCCGGCACTATCTCGTGCATCCGAATCTCGTGCATCTGAAGTCGTGGATCGACATGGCCTACAGTCTCGCCACATCGAGGCATCGGCCGGGACGACGATCATTGTCAAGGCACGCTCCATGAAACCGGAGAGAACCCAGAGGCTCACCGCCGAGCCGCTCTACAAGCGAGCGGAGAGTGCCCTGGTGCAACGTATCGTCGAAGGGGTCTGGAGACCCGGTACGCGCCTTCCCAACGAGTTCGAGCTGGCAGCGGAATTCGGAGTCAGCCAAGGCACGATCCGTAAGGCGTTGGTTTCGCTCGAGCGGCGCGGACTGCTCGCCCGAAAACCCGGACGCGGCACGACGGTGGCCAAGCCCACGGCACAAGAGTCGCTCTATGCATTTTTCCGGCTGCGCGACGAGGACGGCAACATGGCGGTTCCCGAGCCGCTGTCGGAGCGGCTCGGCCGGCGGGCGGCCACGTCCACCGAGAAGAAACTGTTCGGAGAGGGCGAACCGCATGTCTGCACGCTAGAGCGCGTTCGCCAACACGGCGGGCGACCCTTCGCGTTGGAGCGAATGCGGTTCCCCGCAACCCTTGTCGAGGGAATCGAGAAGGATGCACCGTTGCCGAACTCTCTCTACCCTTATCTCCAGGAACGCTTCGGTCTGTCGATCATGACGGCCGAGGAGGCGATAACCGCGGTGATCGCCGGGCCGAGGGATGCGAGCGCGCTGACGATCGATGCCGGGGCACCGCTCCTCAGGGTCGAGCGCCGCGCGCGCGATCTGGCGAACAGAATCGTGGAGCTGCGCGTCTCGCTGTATCTGACGACGCACGCTCGCTACTGCGTGGAGCTCGCACGCGCTGATCCCTTCGCCGAATCGACTCAGAGATGATCGCGACACCAACCGATCGAATCGCGCTCCCCGTTCGGCCAAACGCCCTGTCCTCACTCTGCGACTGACGATCAGCTTCCTCGCCAACGAGCCGAGACCACGAATCGGCGGCCCCGGCTCGCTCATGCCCGGTGCTACTTCGAGAAGTTCGCGAACTCCTCGTCCAACTGGGTCTCGCAGTCGGTCACGGCGCTCGTGGCGGCGTCGATCCATTCGGAACCGAAGTTCTCCTCGTACCATTCCCAAACGGGCTGAGCCGCTTCCTGGAAGGCTTGCTTCTCCTCCTCGGTGGGGGAATAGATCTCGCCGCCGGCCTCGCGGAACTTCTCGTAGGCCTCGACCGCTTTCAGCTTGGGCATCTTGCGCGTGGTCCACTTCAACTCCTGGAAGCCGTTGTAGACGATGCGCTTCTCCTCGTCGCTGAGCCCCTGGTAATTGCCCTCGTTGATCCACCACATGGCGCCCATGTACGCGTGCCCGTCGAGGATCAGATAGTTGAGGCTGTCCTGGAACTGCATGCCGACGATGTCGGTGATGCCGTTCTTGGTTCCATCGACCACGCCGGTCGCCAGCGAGGTGTACACCTCCGGCCAGGCGATGGGGGTGGGCGAGCCGCCGAGCGCCTCCACCAGATTGATCTGGATGTCGGCCGGAATCGTGCGCAGCTTCAGCCCCTCGACGTCGGCCGGACTGCGTACCGGCTTCTCGGTAGTTGCGATATTGCGCCATCCACCGGTGTTGCCTATCGCCATCAGTCGCACGGCCCCGACATCGTTCAGCACGGCTTCGCGGAGCTTGGCGGTCAACGGTCCATCGAAGACGCACTCTGCCACCGCATCGTTCGGGAAGAGGTAGGGGAGATCGAGGAACTGCGCCGGCGGATACCAGCCGGCCAGTCCACCATTGGTCGTGATGAAGATGTCGAGCCGGCCATCGAGCAACGCCTCGGAGCACTCGTCCTCGTTGGAGCAGAACCGGCCGTTGGGGTAGATCTCCACCGCGAGCGAGCCGTTCGAGTCGCTCTCGACCCGACTCTTGAAGACGAGCGAGCCGTCGTAGTCCTCATCCTCCTCGGACCCGAGGAAGGCGATCTTCAGGGTCGTCGCCTCCTGCGCCTGCACCACCGGGAACGTGCAAGCCAGTCCCACCGCCGATGCGGCGACAAGCGCTTTCCAACGAACTTTCATGTGTGCCTCTCCTCAGAGTTTGTGGCCGAACGGGTCAGTAGAGCCCCAACACGCGGGGCACGAACAGCACGAGATTCTCGAAATAGGTGATGAGGAAGATCACCACCACCTCCACCGCGAGAAACGGGAGCAATGCCTTGGCGATTACCTCGACTCTCTCCTTCGCGACCGCCGACGCGACGAACAGCACCAACCCCATCGGCGGGGTTGCCAGACCGACCGTCACGTTAACGCACATCAGGATGGCGAAATGGACCGGGTCGACTCCGAGCTGCGAGACGAACACGCTGCTGAGCACCGGGCCGAGGATCAGTATCGCGGGGCCGGCATCCAGAAACATCCCCACGACGAACAGCATCATGTTCAGCAAGAACAGCAGCACGAGCATGTTGTCGGTCAGGCCGAGGACGAAATCGGCGAGCATCTGGGCGGCGCCGACCTGATCGGCGACCCACGAGAACGACTTCGACGCCCCGATCAGCATGACGATGATGCCCGAGGAGATCGCCGCGCGCAGCAGCACCCGAGGAAGATCTCGAACCTTGAGCGCACGCAGGATGAACAGCGCCACGACCAGCGCGTAGAAGGCCGCCACCCCGGCCGCCTCGGTGGGCGTGAAGAAGCCCGTGAGTATGCCGCCGAGCAGGATGACGGGCGTTAGCAGGGGCCAGAAGGTGATCTTGCCGGCGTCGTAGATCTCGCGAACGCTCGCGCGCTCGTTGGCCACCGGAAAGTCGTAGCGTTTGGCGAGTATCGTCACCATGATCATGAGCCCGCCACCGATCATCAAGCCGGGCACGATCCCCCCCGCGAACAACGCCGCCGGCGACACTCCCATGATGAAGGCGTAGATGATCATGATGCCCGAGGGCGGGATGATCGGCCCGATGACCGAGCTCGCTGCGGTGACCGCCGCGGCGAAGCGTCGGGTGTAGCCCTGCTTCTCCATCGCCGGGATCATCATCGAACCGAGCGCCGAGGTGTCCGCCACTGCGGAACCGGACAGGCCGGCGAAGAGGATCGAGCTCAGGATGTTCACGTGCGCCAGCCCGCCGCGCAGGTGCCCGATGAGGGTCTGGGAGAACTGCACCAGTCTCGCGGTAATGCCGCCGGTGTTCATCAGCTCACCGGCCAGTATGAACATCGGCAGCGCCATCAGCGGCACCGAGGACATGCCCGAGAACAGCTGCGAGATGATGGAGTTGAGATCCCGCGTGCCAAAGTCGGATCCCAGATCGTTCGCGATGACCAGGCCGGTGGTACCCAGCAGACCGAAGATGACCGGTACCGACAGAGCCAGGGCAGACAGAAAAAGCCAGAGAAAGGCTACTTTCATCGCATCAACTCCACCCGCATCAACTTCACCCGCATCAACTCCACCCGCATCAATCCCACCCGCATCAATCCCAGAGTCTCGATTCGGACTCCTCGAGGGTTCGGACAGGCCCGGCCAGCTCGGCGTCGGCGTCGAACAGGGCGAGCACGTGTCGCAGCGACAGCTCGATGTTGGCCACAACCATCAGCGCGATGCAGATCGGCATGACCATGTACACGTGCTTCCACATGATGCCGATCACCGGAATCCTCATCGGTGCCGCGAACGGACGGATCTCCGAGAGGTCGAGCCCGAGCACGGCGTTGATCAGAGCGGACAGCGGTCCGGGATCGATTCCCACCTTCCGAAGCGTCAAGTCGAGTCCGACGAGGAGCAGCACCAGGATCGCCAGATGCACCAGCAGCCCGTGGACGTTCCGCGCCCTCGGAGGCAAGGCGTCGCGCAGCAGATCCAGCGTCACGTTCGCCGAACGCCTGTAGGCGACCGGCGCGACGACGAACGCCAAGGTGGGCAACATGATCAGCATGACCTTGTCGGTCCAGGGGGCGGACACCCCGATCAGTCTCGCCGTCACTCCCCAGACGACCGCGCCGAGCATCAGCACCATCAGCACGATGGAGACAGGCTTGAGGATCGTCTCCACGACACGATTGACGTTGCGCAGGATTCCGATCACCCCGGCCAGTAGTCTTCTCATGTACACGCGCTCCTGCTTTCGCCAAGGCCCGGCGTAGGTGAGATCGGTCCGCGAACGGCGCGATACGAGGCGAGTCCGTCAGATCGTGTCACCAGCCGACCATACCGCAGCGGCAGGGACGACACCCGGGTGTCGCTTTCGGCCCTCGGATGGACTGTACTGTAAGGGGGTGCCTTCGGGATGCACGGACGGGCATGCCGACCGAGCGGGAAGAACCGAGCGGAGAGGGGCGCGCAGCGTCGCTCGCGAACGTCACGAGTGGTCCCGTGCCGCCAACTCGTATCCCCTCGATGAACGAGCAAGATCTCTCACCCTCCGCCTCGGCGGTCGGCTCCGAAGCCGCTCGTCGGCCGTTCGTCATCGGCATCCGCCTGTCCGTCTCCGCGGATCATACGCTCTATGAGTCGCACGAAAGTGGCCGGACAGCTGACCAGGCAGTTGCCGAGTAGGCGAGCTGCTCGACAGTCTTGAATCTTATATAATTTATACTATATCGAATAGAATTGCGTCGTCAACTGTTCCTGAACGGCTCGAACACTTCGGCGCGATCGAATTCCAGCCCCGATTTTCGCTCATCTCGGTTTCGCGGAACGCTTCGGCGTGCGTATCGTCACCGCCCCCTCTCGGAGCTGCGGCTGCCGGCCGAGGTGCCGAGCGATATTCGCGAATCGACGCCTCGCCTTTGCCCTCGGCCCTTCGTCGAGTGGGCACTGCCTGTGTGCCGTCATCGGACGAGTCTCTGCCGCGTCTCACACCGCGGGGCCTCGCGTCTCGGCACGATTGCGTGACGGGCGCGTCCCGGTAAGATCGCCGCTCCCCGCTCACACATCGCCTTCCGTCATCATGCTCTCGCAATCGGGCTTCGAGCCCGTCGACGCGGTCGCCGTCGCGCTGTTCTTCGTCGCCTGGGCGGCGCACGCGGTCATCGTGGGCCACTCGCCGCTCGGGCGGCGCACACTCTCTCACGAGATACGTGCATATCGCGTGCGCTGGATGGAGAACGCGGTGCGCCGCGAGACGAAGATGGTCGACGCGTTGATTCAAAACAGCCTGCAGCAGGGTGTCCTGTTCTTCGCCTCGACCTCGATCCTCGTGATCGGTGCCTTGCTCGCCGGGCTCGGCGCCGCCGAGCAGGCGGTACGCGTGCTCGGTGACCTCCCCCTGGCGAGCACCGATACTCGCCTCGAATGGGAGCTCAAGGTACTACTCGTGGTCGGCATCATCACCTACGCCTTCTTCAAGTTCGCGTGGAGCTACCGGTTGTTCAGCTACGTGATAATCCTGATCGGCGCAGGGCCCGATCGAAGCACCGGTCGGTCGGATATCGATGCGGCCGATCTCGCGGCTTGGGCGTCGAAGCTCGGGCGGCTGCACACCGTGGCCGCGCAGCACTTCACCGCCGGCGTCTACGCCTACTTCCACGCACTCTCGGCCATGGCATGGTTCGTCAGTCCCTGGCTGTTCATAGCCGCGACACTTTGGGTCTCCCTGGTGCTCTACCGGCGCGCGTTCGGCTCACGCTTCTTGCGCATCCTGACCGATCGCGACAAAGGGGTATCGGCGCGCGAACGATCCGTCTCCTCGGCGAGGACGCCGAACGCGAACCGTATCCGCTGACCGGCCCGATGGTCGGGAAACGGTCGTTCTGTCGAGGAGTCGGGCCGTGCTCGTCTCGGCCGGAAAGCGGGAGCGAGCACTCGCCCGATCGACGATGGGAACGCTGACGGCGAGCCGGAGGACAGCGTCGCCAATCGCTGTACCGCGCCTACCCGCAGTCCCGCGATCATCGTCACAGCCGTATAGCGAGGTCGCGCTGAGTGCCACGGGGTTGGCCGGAACGGGGGTGGGAGGTGCGCTGGTCGATCGAACGCACGCCCGGCCGAACGGCGTGAGACAGGTTGCGCCGTTCGTTCGCCAGAGGTCTCGATAAAGCGGGCAGAAAAGGCGGAACAAGGGGATAGCGGCGGCACTTTTTTGCAGAAAGTGCCGCCGTTTCAGTTAGTTGGCGTGGTCCGACCCTCGTCCTCGGTTACCAGCCGGTGGCTTCCTTGACGGCTTGGCCGAGGCCGGCCGGCGAGCGGGTGATCGTGACCCCGGCCTTCCCGAGCGCCTCGAACTTGTCGTCCGCCGTGCCCTTGCCGCCGGCGATGATTGCGCCGGCGTGCCCCATACGCTTGCCGGGCGGTGCCGTGACGCCTGCGATGTAGGCCGCGACCGGCTTCTTGACATCGGAGCTGATGAACTCCGCCGCCTCCTCCTCGGCCGTGCCACCGATCTCCCCGACCATGAGGATCGCCTCCGTCTTCGGATCGTCGGCGAACAGCCGGAGCGCATCGATGAAGCTCGTCCCCGGGATCGGATCCCCGCCGATACCGATGCAAGTGCTCTGCCCGTAGCCGAGATCGGAGGTCTGCTTGACGCACTCGTAGGTCAATGTCCCCGAACGCGAGACGATACCCACCTTGCCCGCCTGGTGGATCGCCCCCGGCATGATTCCGATCTTGCACTCGCCCGGCGTGATGACGCCCGGGCAGTTGGGTCCGACGAGCCTGACCCCGTTCATCTCGACGGCGATCTTTGCCTCGAGCATGTCGAGGGTCGGGATGCCCTCGGTGATGCAGACGATGAGCTTCACCCCGCTCTCGGCCGCCTCGATGATCGAGTCCTTGCAGAAAGCGGCCGGCACGTAGATCACCGTCGCGTCGGCTCCGGTCTCCTCGACCGCTCCCCTGACGGTGTTGAACACGGGCAGCTCGAGATGCTTCGTCCCACCCTTGCCCGGAGTGACGCCGCCGACCATCTGCGTGCCGTACTCGATGGCCTGCTCGGTGTGGAAGGTGCCCTGGCTGCCGGTGATGCCCTGGCAGATTACCTTGGTGTGCTTGTCGATCAGGACGCTCACGCTGCTTCTCCCACGGTGTTGATTTTAATCTGCGGGGGACCACCGAGAT
>Ga0114952_1004132_pt1 | contig 10008 bp, 7 predicted proteins | sample SidtaG_2_FD_87303 | JGI IMG/M metagenome (GOLD analysis project Ga0114952, IMG submission 87303) | Marine algal microbial communities from Sidmouth, United Kingdom - Sidmouth_Asex2 metaG | ecosystem: Host-associated > Algae > Red algae > Unclassified | place: Sidmouth, United Kingdom | collected... | reverse complement strand
TGTGACCATACTAGATACAATTTCTACGCACTTAGATTTGAGTACTTTACAAATGAAATCGGCTAGTCATAATTACACTTGGCAGATTGTTAATGGACATACTTTGAGAGTTGATTTCCCTAATATTAAATTGGTGGATAGCTTGACCAATGAGTTTTTATCACATGGATTCTTTAGGTATGAAATTCAACAAAAGCCTAATTTGCCACTAGGAACAGTTATCAACAATGAAGCAGCGATTTATTTTGATTATAATCCTCCTATTTTCACGAATACAACGCTTCATACGATTGGCGAAAACTACATTCCAATTATTCTGAATATGGAAGAGGCTTGGGTAGAAAAAATGCAAGTACGCATTTATCCAAATCCAACGTCTGGCTTGATTTATATAGAGCAATTGATCGGAAAGGAAACACAAATTAATGTCTTGGATAATTTAGGCAGAGTCGTCTTACAACAAAATGCCAACGATAGACAAACTACTGTTGATTTGAACCATTTGCCTCAAGGTATTTATTATATTCATATCCAACAAGAAGAAAGTGTTAGTACGCACAAAGTGGTCAAATATTAAGAAAAATAATTTAAAAAATTTGCTAAAAATAACAAGAGCGTTTACTCCTAAAGGAATAAACGCTCTTGTCATTTTGTCCCCATCATTAAGGGATAAAAAAAGCAACTACAAGCCTATAAGCCGAATCCTGTACTCCCAAAGGAGCCTCTATCATTTATCTAGACCAACAGTCACCCATTGGTTCTATCTGCCTACCCTCCAGCTTGAGCGAGCAACTCTTCGGACTCCGAAGAATCCATGCTGGTATACATGACATTTCAACTCGCAAGGTTTATCCGCTACTGTTGTTACCAACAATAACCGTGCGCTCTTACCACACGTTTTCACCCTTACTCTCAATTACTTAAAAGCGGTTGTTTTCTGCGACACTTTCTGTTTTTCTTGTTGCCAAAGCAACAAAAAACCCCATCCGTTAGATGGTGCAATGCTCTGCGTTGTTCGGACTTTCCTCATGTTTGATGAACTCAAACCCGCGATAGAGCAGCTTGTAGTTGCGGATGCGAAGATAGTCTATATTTTGGAATAATGCTATGCCTATCTTCTTTTCTCTGTTTGAGAATGTTAAAATAAAGGCGTATATAAATAAGTATAGAACTATTCTAAATAAAAATAGTCTGCAAATAAGGGTCAACATAGGTTGCATAAGTGCTGTTGAATAGATATTTTGTGTGCAGAATGTAAAAATGTAAACGCAATCATTTACTTTTACACCACACATTATAATAGGTAAGCTATTATAACCTTCTTAAGAACTTATATTTAAAACTAAAATTATCATTACAACATGAAGTGGATTATAGACTTTTTACTATCCTCTCTTGGTAAGAAATTAATTATGTCGCTAACAGGGCTATTTTTATGCCTGTTTTTAGTCGTACATATGCTGGGGAACTTACAACTATTCTTTGACAATACAGGAGAAGCATTTAATCTCTATGCTTATACCATGACGCACAATCCCTTGATTAAGGTGATTTCTTATGGCAACTACTTTTTCATTTTGTTGCATGCAGTACAGGGGATTTTGATTACAATGTACAACCGAAAAGCAAAAGGAGGTTCTTATCAAGGAAAAGAAATTTCGGATACAGAAGCAAAATTAGCTTCAAGAAACATGAGAAACTTAGGTTTACTTATTTTGGTATTTATTGGTCTGCACATGTGGCAGTTTTGGGCACAAATGCACTTCTTCGAAATGGGTACTCAAACTTACGACGGCTTTGAAGTAAAAGACCTGTACAGCTTGGTAAAAGAAGCTTTTTCAAATACTTGGGTAGTTATTTTCTACTTAGTTTCCTTAGTCGCACTATCGATGCATTTAATGCATGGATTTTGGAGTGCTTTCCAATCAATGGGGTTAAGCAACAAAAAATATGCTCCTATTATTAGAGCCGTAGCAATGGGATACGCTGTTTTGATTCCATTAGGATTTGCGTCTATGCCGATTGTATTTTATCTATTTAAGTAGTGCAATATGAGTTTATAACTGAACTCATTAAAACAACAGATGTTGTTATTTGTAAAATCATTGTTGAATAAAATTCATTCTATTATATGAAAAAGTTTCAGTCAAACGTACCAGAAAGCAATACGCTGGCAGAAAAATGGACAAAGTATCGTTCGGACATGCCTCTTGTTGCTCCTAATAATAAACGTAATATAGAAGTCATCGTAGTTGGAACAGGTTTAGCAGGTGCTGCGGCAGCTGCCACGCTTGGAGAACTAGGATATAAAGTGAAAGCATTTTGTTTTCACGATAGCCCTCGTCGTGCGCATAGTATTGCTGCACAAGGTGGGATTAATGCTGCAAAAAATTATCAAAATGATGGTGACTCTGTTTATCGTCTATTCTACGATACCGTAAAAGGAGGGGATTATCGCTCTCGTGAAGCCAACGTACATCGTTTGGCAGAAGTATCTAGAAATATTATTGACCAATGTGTGGCACAGGGAGTTCCTTTTGCTAGAGAGTATGGAGGTAGTTTAGCCAACCGTTCTTTTGGTGGTGTTCAAGTGTCTCGTACGTTTTATGCTCGTGGACAAACGGGGCAACAGTTGTTGATTGGCGCTTATAGTGCTTTGTCTAGACAAATTTCTCTAGGTACAGTAACGATGTACAACCGCCACGAAATGCTGGATTTAGTTGTTATGGACAATAAAGCTCGTGGTATCATTGCTCGTAATTTATTGAATGGTAAATTGGAACGTTTTGGAGCCCATGCTGTTGTTTTGGGTACAGGTGGTTATGGCAACGTATTCTACTTATCTACCAATGCAATGGCTTCTAATGTAACGGCTTCTTGGGTAGCACACAAACGTGGTGCTTACTTTGCGAACCCTTGTTACTGTCAAATTCATCCAACTTGTATTCCTGTATCTGGAGATTATCAATCAAAGTTGACTTTAATGTCAGAATCTTTGCGTAACGATGGTCGTGTTTGGGTGCCTAAACACAAAAAAGATGTAGAAGCACTTAGAGCTGGAAAAATGAAGCCAACTGATTTAGCAGAGGAAGATAGAGATTATTACTTAGAGCGTATTTATCCTGCTTTTGGTAACTTAGTCCCTCGTGATGTTGCTTCTCGTGCTGCAAAATATCGTTGCGACGATGGTTTTGGTGTAGGAACAACTGGTTTGTCTGTTTATCTTGATTTTGCTTCTGCTGTCATTCGTTATGGTAAATCTGAAGCAATTTCTCAAGGTATTGCAAGTCCAAATGAGGAAGAGATTAAACGTTTAGGTCGTGCAGTTGTTGAGAAGAAGTATGGTAACTTGTTTGAGATGTACGAAAAGATCACAGGGGAAGATCCTTATTATACTCCAATGCGTATTTATCCTGCGATCCATTACACCATGGGTGGTACTTGGGTAGATTATAACCTAGAAACAAGTATTCCTGGTTTGTTTGCTACTGGTGAATGTAACTTTTCTGATCATGGAGCGAATCGCTTAGGTGCTTCGGCTTTGATGCAAGGATTAGCAGATGGATACTTTGTATTACCTTATACTATTGGGGTTTTCTTAAGCAAAGAAATTCGTACTCCAATGACTGATACTTCAGCACCTGAATTTGAAGCGGCTGAAAATGATGTTAAAAATAAAATCCAAAAGCTACTAAATATCAATGGTACTCGCTCTGTAGAGTCTTTTCATAGAGAACTAGGAGTAGATATCATGTGGGAATACTGTGGTATGGCTCGTAATGCAGAAGGTCTAAAATTGGGTCGCAAGAAAGTACGCGAACTACGGGATCGTTTCTGGAAAGAGGTTTACATTCCTCACTCTGATAAAGATGGACATGAATTCAATCCTGAATTGGAAAAAGCATTGCGTGTCGCTGATTTCTTTGAATTAGCAGAATTGATGATGGTAGATGCTTTGGATAGAAATGAATCTTGTGGTGGTCACTTCCGTGATGAATATGCTACGGCAGAAGGAGAAGCGCAGCGTAATGATGTTGACTATGCTTATGTATCAGCATGGGAATACAACGGATTAGACGGTGATCCTATCTTGCACAAAGAGGAGTTGACCTTCAATGATATTGAGTTAAAAACTCGTTCTTATAAATAAAAGCTAGTTTTAAAAATAATTCCTTTTTTGAACTAGTATTAAAATTATAACAACAACAAAAATAGAGACTTATGGCTCACGGTAATATAAAAGTAAACCTCTTCGTTTGGAGACAAGTAGGGGCAAATGATAAAAATGCAGGCATCAAATCTTATCCTAATCTTGAGATTAACACACATATGTCTTTCTTAGAGATGTTGGATGTTTTGAATGCTTATATTATTGAAAATAAAGACAAATATCCAGAAGGTCCTGTTTCTTTTGAGCATGACTGTCGAGAAGGTATTTGCGGTGCTTGTAGTTTGGTTATCAATGGTCGTGCACACGGTCCAATGAAAGGAACAACTACTTGTCAATTGCATATGCGTCATTTTAATGATGGTGATAATATTTATATCGAACCTTTCAAAGCTGCTGCTTTTCCTGTTATCAAGGATTTGGTAGTAGATCGTAGTTCTTTTGACAAAATCATTCAAGCGGGTGGTTATGTTTCTGTAAACACAGGTGGCGCTCCTGATGGTAATGCCATTCCTGTTGGGCAAGAAATTTCAGCTGAAGCATTTGATGCAGCAGCTTGTATTGGTTGTGGTGCTTGTGTCGCCGCTTGTCCAAATGCAGCAGCAATGCTGTTTACATCTGCTAAAGTTTCTCACTTGGCTCTATTGCCACAAGGAGAATCAGAAGCTGCTAAGCGTGTAAAAAGAATGGTTGGACAAATGGACAAAGAAGGTTTTGGTATGTGTTCTAACATTGGTGCTTGTGAAGCAGAATGTCCTAAAGAAATCTCTTTAGATTACATTGCTAAAATGAACAGAGAATATTTCTCTGCAACCTTAAAAACAACCGATTAAACGATAATAATAACGTTATTTCTTAAACCCTCTATACAGCTGTATAGAGGGTTTTTCGTTTTAACAAAATAGTATATTCAAACAAAATCAAACTACTACAGATTTAAAAAAAACACTAACTATAAAAGTTTCTTTTATTTTTGTTTTCTGATTTACACCTTATTGTCAATACCTTTGAAACTATAACATCCCCGATGATAAAAATTCAACTATTGTATTTTTTAATCAGTTAACTAGTTAAAGTATGAAACATATTCATTATTTATTTGTCCTACTATTATTTACATACACCTTGAATGCTCAAGTTCCTGGTGCCGCTTTGTTTGATGATGCTATGCTACATGAAATTCATTTCAACAATGCTGATACTACTATATTTATTAACTCCAAAAGTTATCAAAGTGTTGATATGATCGTAGACGGTGTAACGGTTAGTAATATCGGCTTCAAGAAAAAAGGAAACATCTCTGCATCTCATCCTAATAATAAATTTCCATTCAAAATAAAGACCAACAAATATGTCTCAGGTCAAAAATACGACGATATAAAGGAATTTACGTTACACAATAGTTATCAAGATCCAACTTATATGCGTGAAAAAATAACCTATGACATCTGCAAAGATATGGGTTTACATTCTTTAAGAACAGCTTATGCAAAAGTTTATATTAATGGTGCCTATTGGGGGTTGTATACGCTTGTAGAAGGCAAGGATCAACTATATAAACTACAATTTGGTAATAATGATGGAGATGCCATTGAGTCTTTAGATTTTGGTAATATGTGTTATATAGATCAAAATCAAGCTTCTTACGATTATGATTTAAGTGGTGCACCTAATTATCAATTAGAAAATGGGAGTGCAACAACAGCATGGCCTAGGTTTATTAGTATGCTAGATGCTGCAAATAACACCTCTGATGCCTCTTATGTTAGTACTGTTTCACAATCTTTAAACTTAGAAGATTTCTTTACCTATCAAGCACTCAATGTTTATTTGTTGAATTTTGATTCTTATATTGGTTTTAAGGGAAATCAAATTTATTATTATGATACACTCAATACGATGTGGCAAGTAATTCCTTGGGATTTCAATGCCTCTTTAGGGCTTTGGGATTCAAATAATCACAGCCCAACCTCTTATTCCATTTTGCCGAATGCAATTACAACTGGCTGTATTGCCTCTAAACTACAAACAGTTCCTGCTTTAAATAACTATTATATGGATGCGATGTGCTTGATGAATCAATCCTTGTTAGACACGACGACTATTAATAATAGAATTGACCAACTCAAAGCACAAATTCAAACCGCAGTTTATACGGATTGGCGCAAGATGTATTCCAATACAGAATTTGATAATACATTGGGATATGGTTATTATAATAATATACTAGCTGGTGAAAATATTCCTGCCCTAAAAACTTTTTTTGCAGATCGGGCAACAGTCATAAGTCAAGGTCTTATAAGTGAAGGATATAGCTGTCCAACGGTATCTACTCAAAATATTTTAACAGAAGATGCTTCTAACAATTGGTTGGTCTATCCCAATCCATCCTCAGATGGTTCTTTTACAATTGAGTTTGATGCAATAGACAAGTATACAATTGAAATTTTTAATAGTTTAGGGCAAAAAATTCAAGAAGATACCGTTGACAATACTACAAGTACCAATATTCAGCTAGATTCAGGAGTCTATTTTATATCTGTTCGCTCCCAAAATAATTCTATTGTTCGATCAACTACAATTATTGCTCAATAACTTATATACTATGTTTTACGCAGCTAGGAGAAACTCTCTTAGCTGTTTTTTTATGTCAAAAAATGAATTTTAGCTCAAGTAGGGGCATAAAAAAAGAGAGCTGGGGATAGCTCTCTCTTACTGTTCTCTTCTCGCCAAAAGAGTTTTTCAATCAAAATTAATCTAGCCGTATCTCTATTAATTTTGTACGATTGATTAGTTTTCCACACTTTACTTCCTCAACAATAGTAATAAGAAAGCAAGTTACGAGGATATTAAAACTTGTATAGTTCACTTAGGGCAGATTTAACAACCTAGGGATGTTTTTTAATCTTTTGATATACTTTCGGAGGATAACATTCCAATCAAAAAACAGTTGTTAGATTTTAACCTAAAACATGATTAAATAGATTCTATTAAATCACTATCTGCCCCTATGACAAGGACTTATTCAAAAGGTTGGAATTTTTTTTACTTTTTTTTTATTTTTTTTACAACCTGCTACTTTTTTAAATTCTTACGATTCTTTCTTTTTATTTTTTGTCGTCATATTTTCCTTTAGTAAGCAATTACATCATTGGAATGTATCAAGTTTGTTTATAAAAAGGTAAGATTTTGGAGTAAGCTAAGATTTGGAATAAAAGAGTGTTGAACTAAAATAAAAAAACACTTTTACTCTTTCATTAACATTCTTCACTATAATGCTTTGTTGGTGGTAGTTTGGAGATTATGGATAGGTGAGTATAGGGCAAACAAAAAGGGAAGATTCCTCCTAATCTTCCCTTAAGTTTCTTCGTTAATTTCGAAGAATTTCAATCGAAATTAATAGCGGTATCTATTTAATATTAGATTGAATATACATATAGTATTATTTTAGCACATAGGGATAAACCCTCTTACTACTAGACGACAAATCTCATTTCAAAATGGTTGCAAGAGTTTAAAAAAAAGTAATTTTTTTTTTACTCTAATTTTCGATTGATCTTTATTATCTATTATCACTAACGACAGCAAATTGATTTTATTTTATTGGAGCAACAAAATTTATTCTATAAATTATAATAAAATTAATATTAAGTTCACAACTTACTTCATCTTGTTATAATTATAGATAATTCCTTTTTGTAACAAACCTCGTCCAAATTTATTTAGGTAATAAATTAAATAAGCATCTGCTCCTATCAAAATTCTTGATTTTTTCTTTTGAATTCCTTTGATAATAACTTTTGCGGCAGCTTTGGGAGGTGTCTTTAATGCTTTTTCAAATTCTGCTAACTTATCATTGTCTGCGCCCTTAGCTGATTTTGCAATATTCGTTTTAATTCCACCAGGATGAACGCACGAAACTGCTACTCCAGACTTATTAATCTGTTCTTCCAACAACACGGATTCAGAAAACCCTCTGACAGCAAACTTAGACAGGCTATAAGAAGATACCCCAGGTATTCCAACTAAGCCAAAAACACTGGAAATATTCACCAAACTTGATTCCTTCTGTTGTCGTAAATAAGGTAAAAAAGCTTTGGAGCCATAAATTGTTCCCCACATATTGATTCCTAGTAACCATTCATAATCTTTCGTCGAAATTTCACTAACCATTAAGCTTTCTTGAGCAACTCCTGCATTATTGATAACGATATCTACTTGATTGTATTCTTGATAAACATCTTTTGCAAATGTCTGCATCTTATCTTCCTTAGATACATCAAATACAGCATAAAAGACAGGCGTTGAGGCAGCCAAAGAAGCAATGGTTTCCAATAAGGTATCTTCTTTAAAATCATTTAAGGCAAGCTTTGCTCCTCGTTTGGCAAAGTCTTGAGCTAGTGCTCGACCTATCCCCGACCCTGCTCCTGTAATTACGACTACTTTATTTTTTATTTGCTTCATAGTATGAATGGATTATAAAAATAAAAATTTATCATCCTTTACAAGGTATTAAAACGAAGTTGAATATCCTATCCTTCTTTTAATAATCAATATTATATTTTTAGTACTTACTTTGTGAGTGCTTCGTGTATAGTTCGTGATCGTAAGATCGCAGGACCTGTTTGGATTCTACACGAGGTATAAGTTTTAGTAGCTGGTGAAAAGATCACAAAGTAACAACGAAGCTAAAGGCTCATGATAATCAACTGTTCTAATTTGCTTCAACAATTCTTTCTTTTGTACTTTTTGAAGAAGAGTCTTGACTATAGTTCAATTCTTTCCAAGGCCAATTTGTTTCATCATTCCATTCTTTAAAAAAAAGAGGTTGCCCTCGCCAAAAAAACAAATTTATATTATCCTTATTACTCGAACCTCTTAACTTTTGAGCAATATTTTTTTCTATAAGAAATAAAAGATAGAGCAATCCAAATGAAAGCAACAAAGAACTAGTTATAGTGATAAAAACCTTAGTTATAGAAGTCATACTATTGTTATGAATTAAATAGTATAAATATCAATTTCTTAGTTTATAATTTAATGCACCCAAGTTAATTAGTATTCTAAAGTTTTATTTAACTAACTGATGTTATGTAAAATTAAAATCATGGATACAATGAACCCAGATTTTTGGCTCACGAGTAGGCTTGGTACTATGTCTGCAAAAGGTTGTACGCTCGTTTAGGGATTCTTCTTAGATATTCTTTTCCGAATTCGACTTAGTGATTGGGGTTTTATTCCCAAATAAGAAGCAATGTAATATTGTGGCACTCTAATTAGCCATTCATTTTTTGTTTCAAGTAGCCTTTGGTAATGTTCTTCTACTGTTAAGGCATTTAGATTCATATTATAAGCTGCCATTTCTATAAAAGACTTTTCTATTTCATTCATTTTAATTTGAATAAACTTGGGATATTTATCAAATAGGTCTTTCATTGTATCAATAGATAATCTATAGACTAAGCTATCTTCTAAAGCTTTGATATTAACCTCTGAAGGAGTCCCTTGATTAATACTTTTAATAGAAGAAACCCAATCACCCTCTGTTGCAAAATCCAACGCAATTTCTTCCCCATCAACAAGGTGATAATACATAAAAAGACCTTTTCCTAATAAGACAATTTGCCTACAATACTGCCCTTCTTTTAATAAAAAATCTCCTTTGGAAATTTCTGCCATTTTAAAACAATCCAAAATATACTCTATATCCATTTCAGATAAGCACAAAGTATTCTTTTGATTAGCTTCAATAATCATTTGTCTCATAAAATCATTCATACTATTCCTTTTATTTACGAAAAAATTCAATCATAAATATAAAAAAGGCTCTAACTAAAATT
>Ga0114952_1004131_pt1 | contig 10010 bp, 12 predicted proteins | sample SidtaG_2_FD_87303 | JGI IMG/M metagenome (GOLD analysis project Ga0114952, IMG submission 87303) | Marine algal microbial communities from Sidmouth, United Kingdom - Sidmouth_Asex2 metaG | ecosystem: Host-associated > Algae > Red algae > Unclassified | place: Sidmouth, United Kingdom | collected... | reverse complement strand
GTCATCGACGCTTACAACTCCACCTGTGCATTCAGCGGATTGCGCTTCGTCAATGGTGGGGGACGTGCAGAGGTACAAGCCGCCCATATCCGCCCAGTGGCAAACGGTGGACCCGATACTGTCACGAACGGGCTGGCGCTATCGGGCACATTGCACTGGATGTTCGACCGGGGGCTGATCACGCTGGCCGAAGACGATGCCATCCTGATCTCGCGCCATGTAAACGACGTCGAGGGAACCGAAAGACTTCTGCCATCCGAACGACGGGCGGTTCTGCCAGCAGCGGCGCATCTGCGTCCTCATCCCGAATACGTCCGGTGGCACCGCGATCATGTCTTCAAGCAATAGCATTCGCGCGATGCCGACGGATGCGGCTCTCGCCGCTTTTGCAGGTGGAGAATCTGCCTCCCCTCTGGCCGGAGGCATGGGCGTGGCATGGCGAGCGGGCGATGTCGTTCTCAAACCGAGTCCCGGCATGGAGGAAGCGAGCTTTCTTGCGAGAACTCACGCGGGTCTCACCAATACCACGGGCTGCCGGTTCCAGCGTCCGGTAAGCGCGCGGTCCTCGCGCGATATCCGGGAGGTGGACGGGTGGGTCGCCTGGCGCTGGATCGAGGGCGAGACGGCTCCAAAACGTACGCGCGAGATCGTGCTTGCCGCCCGCGCCTACCATGCCCTGCTGGCCTCGGTGCCGTTCGATCCTGTGGTCGCGGCGCGCATGAACCCTTGGGCGCGGGCGGATCGTGTCGCGTGGGGAGAGGTGCGGCCCGATTATCCCGCCGAGTATCTCGCGATGCTGAAGCCTCTACTCGCGAGGGCTTCGTCGAGCCTCCCTTCGCAGCATGTCCATGCGGACCTGACAGGAAATGTCGTCTTCGCGCCGGGGGTGGCACCCGGAATCATCGATCCGACGCTCTATTGGCGTCCTGCCGCCTTTGCCGAAGCGGTCGTTCTGGTGGATCAGGGATGGTTTCCCCAAACGCTCGACCTGACCCCGTTCGACGACACGCCAGACCTGCCCGCGATGCTGCGACGGGCGGCAGCAAGGCGCATCGCCGAACAGCCCGAGCAGGTCGCCGCCCACGGCAAGGATGCCTCCGAAGCGATGCGCGTCGCGCGGCAGGTCGCGGATTGGGCCGGGGCATCACTGGAACGGTTGGGCAATCCGTGAACCGCTCGAATGCGGGGCTATCTTTCCCTTGCAAACGCGGTATCCCGAAAGGATGAGCGAATCTTTATCCCCCCTCCCCGACCATGGGTGACTGGATCGTTTCCATCGCGGGGACGGAGACGGGGGCGCGGTGGGCGCTGGGGTTGGCGTTGTTTTCGGCGCTGGCCCATGCGGTGTTCGGGGCGATCAACAAGGGCGGGGTCGATCCGTTCCTGAACCGGGGGGCCATCAACCTGTGGTACGGGGCCATGGTCGCGCCGTTCGCGCTGTTCTGGCTGCCCTTGCCCAGCCCTGGCCTGTGGGTATGGCTCGGGATCAGCTATCTGGTCCATATCGTCTATGAATACATGCAGGCGAGTGCCTTCGAGAAAGGCGATTTCACCCTCGTCTACCCCATCGCGCGGGGGACCGGGCCGCTGGTGGCGCTGGTGCTGGCGGCGGTGATCTTCCATGAGCGGTTCTCGATGCTGCAATGGGCGGGGGGCTTGCTGCTCTCGGGGGCGATCATGGGATTGGCGGTGACGAATATCCGGCGCAACCCGGTCAAGGGGTCGCTCGGCCCGGCCATTCGGGCGGCGCTGGCGACGGGGATCATGCTGGCGATCTATACGGCGGTGGATGCCTATGGCATCCGACAGGCGGCGAACCCGTTCACGTTTCTGGCGTGGTTCTTCGTGCTCGGTGCCTTCGGGTTTCCGTTCATCGCCTATGCCCGGTGGCGCAGCCTCGCGGTAAAGCCACCCCTGCGTCCGCTGGTCTGGCGCGGGCTGGCGGGGGCGGTGGTGGCGCTGTTCAGCTTTTCGGCGGTCATGCTCGCCACGCGGATCGACAGCGTGGGGCAGACGGCGGCCCTGCGGGAGACGTCGATCATCTTCGCGACCGCCATCGGCGTGCTGATCTTCCGCGAGCGGATCGATGCCGCCCGACTGGCGCTGATCGCGGTCATCGCGGCGGGGGCCGTCCTCGTGGAGGTAGGTTAGCCCGTCGGTGTGCTGGTTCCCTGCCCGATCACGATCATCGCGATGATCGCGAGGACGATGCTGACGGCAAGCACTTTCCAGACGATGCCGGATTTCTTGGCCCCGCGCGCCTCGGTCGGGGTTTTCACTTGCTGTTCGTCGGAGGGTTTCATGGGCTGTCCTTTCGCTGTCGAAACGCTTGATCTTGCAGGTAGCGCATTCCGGCGGAAAGCGAACCCTTTTTACGCGGGAGGGGGCGGGGTATAGGAACCGGTATCCCGTCCCGCAAAGGTATGCGCATGTCTCTCAATTCCTTCGGCCACCTGTTTCGCGTCACGACCTGGGGCGAGAGCCATGGTCCGGCGCTCGGCTGCGTCATCGACGGCTGTCCCCCCGGCGTGGCGGTGGATGCGGCGATGCTCCAGCACTGGCTGGATCTGCGCAAACCCGGCACGAGCAAATACGTGACCCAGCGGCGCGAACCCGATGCGGTGGAAATTCTCTCCGGGGTGTTCGAGGGGGTGACGACCGGGACGCCGATCTCGCTGATGATCCGCAACGCGGATCAGCGGTCGAAGGATTACGGGGATATCAAGGACAAGTTCAGGCCCGGCCATGCGGATTACGCCTATTTCGTGAAATACGGCATCCGCGACTATCGCGGGGGCGGGCGATCCTCGGCGCGGGAGACGGCGGCGCGGGTGGCCGCCGGGGGCGTGGCGCGGGCGGTCCTGGCCGACATGCTGCCCGGCGTGACGGTGCGCGGGGCGATGGTGCGGATGGGTGATCGTGCGATCGACCGGGCGCGCTGGGACTGGGAGGAAGTGGCGCGCAACCCGTTCTGGACGCCGGATCCGCAGGCGGCGGAGGATTGGGCCGGGTATCTCGACGGGCTGCGCAAGGCCGGGGATTCGGTCGGGGCGGTGATCGAGGTGGTGGCGAGCGGGGTTCCGGCGGGACTGGGCGCGCCGGTCTACGGCAAGATCGACACGGATCTGGCGGCGGCGATGATGTCGATCAATGCGGTCAAGGGGGTCGAGATCGGCGACGGTTTCGACACCGCCGCGCTCACAGGTTCGGGCAATGCCGACGAGATGCGGATGGGGCCGGACGGGCCGGAGTTTTCCTCCAATCATGCGGGGGGCGTTCTGGGGGGCATCTCGACGGGGCAGGATGTCGTGGTGCGGTTCGCGGTGAAGCCGACCTCCTCGATCCTGACGCCCCGCGCGACCGTGGACCGTTTCGGCAAGGATACCGAGATCGTCACCAAGGGCCGCCACGACCCCTGCGTCGGCATCCGCGCCGTGCCGGTGGGCGAGGCGATGATGGCCTGCGTGCTGCTCGACCATGTGCTGCTGCACCGGGGGCAGGTCGGCGAGAACCGGGGGCGGATCGGCTAACGCCGCCGCTCCTGCTCCCGCGAGCGCAGGACGGTCTGGACGACGATCAACGCCGGGGTGGCGAGAACGGCCCCTGCGGGTCCCCAGAGCCATGCGCCGAAGGCGACCGAGAGGAAGACGGGCAGGACGCCGTTCACGACCTTCGTGCCGACGACCATGGGCGTGACCATCTGGCCCTCCAGCAGATTCAGGGTCAGCAGCACCGCCACCGGCAACAGGGCCAGCGCGAAAGTCGGGTAGTGCAGGAAGGCGACGGCGAAGGTGACGACGTTCATCACGCCCGCGCCCAGATAGGGGATGAAGTTCATCAGGGCCATCGCCGTGCCCCAGAGCGCGGGATTGGGCATTCCGATCGCCCAGAAGCATAGTCCCGTGGCGATGCCGAGGCCCGTATTGATGAGGGTGACGGTCAGAAGGTAACGGGCCACATCCCCCCGGATCAGCCTCAGGATACGGTAGAGCCATGCGCGGTCGGCGAAACTCGATTGCGTGGTCAGGGCCGCACGCATGATGCGCCGCCGGTCGTAGATGGAAAAGAACGTCAGGAAGATGATGTAGAGGAAATTCCCGACCACCGCCGGAGCGCCCAGCGCGATATCGGTGACGAAGGAACGGCCCGGTACCGGCAGCTCCACCTCGCCCATATCCTCGATCTCGTCGCCGAGGCTGTCCACGCCCTTCTCTTCCGGCTTGAGCAGCCCGGCATCCTCGGCCCGTTCCTGCAGAGGGGCGAGCTTGCGCTCGACGTCGCGGACGATCTCGGGCAGGCGCTCGACGTAATCGTCATAGGTGGGCAGGGCCGCGTAGATCGCGCTGCCGATGACGATCAGGGCCGCGAGCACGACGCCGCCCGCCGCGAGGGGACGGGGGACGCCCACCATCTCCAGCCGCGACACGACCGGCGTCAGGATCAGGGCGAGAAACGCGCCGATGACGGTGGGGACCAGAAAGCTCTCGAACCGCTGCATCGCGAACAGACCGAGGATGACGGCGATGAAGAGAACCGCCCGTCGTATGACGCGCGTAAGGCCAGTGTTGTCTTGCGACGGAACAAGCATCGTGGTTCATTCCCCCGCAGCCGTGAATTGCCTTCGTACCCGCTATATGGAGTGGTCGGAAGGAACAGGAAGGGCCGGGCAGTGCCGTGACGACATCGACCTTCTCGTTCAGCACCGTCGCCGACCTCTATCGGTTCATATGGCGAAACTCGTCGCGGCAGCAATGGCTCACCTGCGGCGTTGCCCTGCTGACGCTTCCGCTGACCCTTGCACCGATAGAGTTGCAGCGCCGGATCATCGACGGGGCGATCGCCGATAGGGATGTCGAGTTGCTGACCTTCCTCGCCGGGATCTATGTGGTCGTCATCATCCTGCAACAGGGGGTGAAGTTCAGCTACAACGTGCTCTGCGGACGGATATCCGAGCATCTCAACCGCCTCATGCGCGACCGGATCGTGGCGGGGGCAGGCAAGGCCGATGGCAGTGGCGAAACCGATGACGGCTCGATGGTCTCGATGCTGACCGGCGAGGTGGAACCCATCGGGGGCTTCGGCGGCGATTCCTACGCCCAGATCGTGACCGAGGCCGGCGTCTTGCTGACGATCTTCGCCTACATGTTCTACACGGAATTCTGGCTGGCGGTGGTGGCCGTGATCGCCTTCATCCCGCAGGCACTGGCCACGCCGCTGGTGCAGGACCGCATCAACGACCAATCGGCGGCCCGCGTGAAGGAAATCCGGGCCGTGGGCAGCGACGTGATCGATGCCAAGGAGGGCAACGAGGAAAAGCGCAGGAGCGCGCGGGGCCGGATCGGACGCATCTTCGATATCCGCCTGCTGATCTTCAAGCTGAAGTTCGGGCTGAAGGCGCTGCTCAACTTTCTCGACCATGCCGCCGATCTGGTGGTTCTGGGGGTCGGCGGGTACATGGTGATCGGAGGCCAGACCGAGATCGGGGTTGTGGTCGCGTTCCTCTCGGGCCTCGACCGGCTGCGCAGCCCGTGGCGGACGCTGATCTCGTATTTCCGTATCCTGTCGGATGCGCAGCTCCGCTTCGGGCTGATGCGCGAGAAGATGGATATCTTCTCCGAGGAAGCGGGAAAAGCCGACGGCGTATGACGCACGGCCTCCGGAACATTCTCTTTTCCTGCGACTTAGCGATCCATGACGCACCGTCGGGATGCATGGGGATCACGCCGATCCCATGCGTCCGGTGCATGAAAATGGAGACTATCATGCTGAAATGGGCCATCATCTTCTTCATCGTCGCGATCATTGCCGGGGCGCTCGGCTTCGGCGGTATCGCCGGGGCATCGGCAGGCATCGCGCAGATCCTCTTCTATGTCTTCCTGGCGCTGCTGCTGGTTTCGCTGGTGATGCATTTCGTCCGACGGACCTGACGTCCATCCGGCGAAACGAACGGGAAAGGCCGGTCCTTCGGGACCGGCCTTTCTTCGTTCGGACGTGAGGGCGAACCTTCGCGCGATCCTGCAACGCCGGACCGGTGCCGCGATGTCAGGCGCGCTGGGCGGTGCCGATGGAGAGGCGATAACGGAACCCGTCATCGCTGAAATCGATCTCGCCCTGCCCGTCGAGCGACAGGGGCGCGTAGTGGCAGAGCATGTCGGTCCACAGGCCGGTGCGGTCATGCTTTCCCTCGCAGAACCACGAGAGATCGAGGCCACCGTCCTCCGCCTGATCGATCCGGCAGGAGACGCGGTCGCTGTTCTCGCACGCCCCCTGCAATTCACGGATGACGATGGCGATGTTCTGGACCGCATTGGGCTTGAGGGTTACGCGGCCCGCTTCGGCGGCGACGGTCAGGGTGGTATTCAGGCGGGGCGGCGCGGTGCATTTCTCGACGACGCTGCCCATGGCGACGCCTTGCCAGCCGGTCGCGGCGATCATGTCATGGGCCTTCGACAGGGCATCCACATGGGAGAAGAACCGGCCCTTGAACTCGGTGTAATCGCACGAGCGGTTCGCGGTCTGCGTCGCGAGGCTGAGGACGACCGCGAGGATGTTCTTGGTGCGATGGGCGAGTTCGAGGGAGAGGGAGCGGATGGAACTGGAATCGCGCTCCTGCCCCGTCACATCGACCAGCATGGCTACGACGCAGCCGTTCTCCTGTCGCCAGAGCTCGATATCGTAGGATGCCGAGAACCCGTCCATTTCGAGATCGCAACATTCATGCGCGGTACCACCGATCTTGCCCAGAGCGCCGACCACGTCGCCGAACGTCCTGCCTGAAATCGGCGAGACACTGGTTCTGGACAGATGCGCGTCGAAGATGTCCATGGACAAACCGTCCGGAAGATTCCGGGCACAGGTGGCCCGGCCCTCGTCGTCGTAGACGAGGAACGTGATCCTGCTTCCCGCGAAGAGTTGATCCTCGCCTCTATCCAGTGTGGCTTCTTCCATCATCAGGTTCCGGCGCGGCTACGCGACGGCCTCCGCAGCGCCCCGGAAGAACAGGGCCTGACTGACGATGGCCTTGATCATCTCCGGCGAGAAGGGTTTGGTGATGAGGAAGGTCGGTTCGGGCCTGTCGCCGGTGAGCAGGCGCTCGGGATAGGCGGTGATGAAGATGATGGGCGGAGCGTCGGAGGCACGGCCCAGCATGTCGTTCACGGCGTCGATGCCCGAACTGCCATCCGCAAGCTGGATATCGGCGAGGACGAGACCCGGACGGTGGTCGTCATAGGCCGTGATGGCCTCGGCATGGGTGCGGGTCGTGGCGGACACGGCATGGCCGAGCTGCTCGACGATCTGTTCGAGTTCGAGAGCGATCATCGGCTCGTCCTCGATGATGAGGACGTCGGTGGAGACCTGCGCCGCGATATCCCTGGCGGCGGAATCGAGCAGGGTGCGGACGTGATCCTCGTCGGTATCGAGGATCGATGCGGTATCGGCGACGTCGAATCCCTCGACCGAGATCAGCACGAAGGCCTGACGCGCCGCCGGGGGCAGCGACGAGAGATGCAGATCGGCGGATGCCTCCCATGCGGGGGGCCTGTCGTCGACCTGGCCCCCGACGCGCGAGGAGGACCAGAGCGTACTGAGCATCCGGTAGAGCGCGGCGCGCGGATCCATTCCCTGCGGCATCGTGGTCGGATCGGCGACGAGGGTTTCGAGGACCGCGCGGATGTAGGCGTCCCCGCGATCCTGCGACCCGGTAAGCGCACGGGCATAGCGGCGCATGAAGGGAAGATATGTCTTTAGGGAAGCGGCGACCGACATGAAACGTCCTCGGCAAAAAATGCAGGGTGCACTCATCAATGCCCTGGTCCTAAAACGGTTCCGTTAGGAGGCGGAACAATCCATGATGCGGATACTTGTTTGCCTGACAGCATGGAGGCAGAGCATCTTATGAGCGATAACGATGGGCCGGACGAACCGGGAAAACACGACGGCAACGACGAGTCCTCTGCCGACCCGATCATCGGGCAGGCGGTCGGCTCGCGCCTGAAATCGCTGTTCGACGAATTCTCCAGCGAGAACGTACCCGACCGGTTCCTCGACCTGATCGGGCAACTCGAAGAGAGCGAGAAGGCTGACAAAACCGGGGACGATACTACATCGACAAAAAGCGCCGATTCACCGGCGCAGGGTTCCGACAAGGCCGATCCATGACACCATCCGATGAGGTCCGAAAAGGACTCGTCACTGCCATACCGCATCTGCGGGCATTCGCGATGTCGCTCTGCGGGCGCTCGGCACTGGCCGACGACCTCGTGCAGGAAACGCTGACGAAAGCATGGGCGAAGGCCGACAGCTATCAGGATGGCACGAACCTGATGGCGTGGCTGTTCACGATCCTGCGAAACGAATTCTACTCGCATCTGCGCAAGCGCAAGCGCGAGGTGGAGGATGTGGACGGGGCCGAAGCCGCGCAGCTCGTCTCCGCGCCGGGACAGATGGCCAGCCTCGAACTGGGCGATTTCCGAACGGCCCTTGCAACCCTGCCCGAGGACCAGCGCGAGGCGATCATCCTCGTCGGGGCGTCGGGATTTTCCTACGAGGAAGCGGCGGATATCATGGGTTGTGCGGTCGGCACGGTGAAGAGCCGGTTGAGCCGGGCGCGCACGCGCCTGACCGAACTCATGGACGGGGACGTACCCGGCTCGACCGGTTCGGTCTAGGTCATGCGGCAGATACCCTCCGGCGAATGTCATCCCTGCGAGACCTGTCCGTTACAGAAGAACCCGGCCTTCCGACCTTTCGATGCGGCGCAACTGGCCTTCGTGAAATCGTTCAAGATCGGCGAGGTCGCCGTTCAGGCGGGGGCGACCGTGCTGGAGCAGGGTAAGTCCTCGGACTCGATCTATACGGTGCTGAAGGGCTGGGGATATCGGTACAAGATGCTCGATGACGGGCGGTTGCAGATCCTCAACTTCATCATGCCCGGCGACCTGATCGGGTTGCAGGGGGCGGTGCTGGACGAGATGGGGCACTCCGTCGATGCCTCCAGCGACATGATCCTGTGCGTGTTCGACCGGCGGAAGCTGTGGTCGCTGTTCTCGCAGTTTCCGTCGCTGGCCTATGACCTGACATGGCTGGCTGCGCGGGAGGAGCAGTTGCTCGACGAGCATCTGGTGTCGCTGGGGCGGCGCTCGGCGCTGGAGCGGATCGCGCATGTGCTGCTGTTGCTGCACGACCGGGCGGCGGAGACGGGGGCGGCCCCGGAAGGGACGATGCCCTACCCGTTCAGCCAGCAACAACTCGCCGATACGCTGGGGTTGTCGCTGGTGCACACCAACAAGACGCTGCGCAAGCTGACCGATCGGGGCGTGATGGCGTGGCGGGACCGGAGTTTCGTGCTGATGGATCGTGATGCTTTGTGCGAGATCGCGAAGTATGACTACGCGGAGAAACAGCCGAGGCCGTTCATTTAGAGTGGATCCGATCAAGGTTGGGCCGCAATCGCATTGCCGTCCTAAATCCTGAAAATCCGAAAAAGCGTTGTCATTCCGCGACTTGATCGCGGAATCCATAGTGCAACCCATGCTGAACCATGGACCCCGCGATCAAGTCGCGGGGTGACGAAATCACTGAAATTTTTAAGATACCAGCAGGTCGCAGTATTTGGTCAGAAACCAAGAATAATATCAGCGGCGAAAAAGGCTGGCCGTTCTTCTATCAGGTTAAGAATATACGAAATTGAAGTAAAAGTTTTGGAAAATATTACCGTCATTCCCGCGAAGGCGGGAATCCAGTCCAGTTTATTGAAGAACTACCGCAAGGAAAGCTACGAGACTGGATACTCCGCCTGCGCGGAGTATGACGGTTCTTTCGAGAAGAACAGGTATCCATTTCCGCCGTTGGTATAATACAGATACCGTGATCGCTGTTGAACTGAACAAAACGAAATCCCGGACTCTCCTACGCGGGTGCGGAGATGGAGACAATTCCCCTCAATGCGCCTGACCGGGGTCGAATTCGTATTGGTTGCCGGACAATTCGCCGAAGAATTCGTGGATTTC
>Ga0114952_1004097_pt1 | contig 10067 bp, 15 predicted proteins | sample SidtaG_2_FD_87303 | JGI IMG/M metagenome (GOLD analysis project Ga0114952, IMG submission 87303) | Marine algal microbial communities from Sidmouth, United Kingdom - Sidmouth_Asex2 metaG | ecosystem: Host-associated > Algae > Red algae > Unclassified | place: Sidmouth, United Kingdom | collected... | reverse complement strand
AATTTCAAAATTCTCTAACAAAGTTTTTCAGAGGAATTAGAAAATACAAGAGAGAACTTGAGAGTTTGATTACTGATAGTTTTCCTATCCTTGGTACATGAAAACTAAACCGAGATCGCTATATGTTTAAAAAGACTCAACTGCCATCAATTTAACTTCTCAGCTTTAACACAACGAAATTTTTTAACAAGATTTTTCTGTTTGTTTTACGAGCTAGCTTATAGATGTCATCTTATTTACTTTTTATAATTAAAGTATGGCCTAGCTTTTTTCTTATACTCTGCAAGCATATTAAGAATTGACTTAGGTGTATTATCTCCACTTGAACCTGAGTTGTAGAAATGAGTATCATCTCTGAGAACGTTCCAACTTTTCCAAGCCATCTTAGAGTGTGGGAAACGTCGGATAACTTCTTTTAAATAAAAACTAGAAAGAAGTATTGATTGTTCTGAGACTTTCATTTTACGATACGTATTTCCAAGTAAGAATAAAGCTTCAGCATTTCTTGTATCATCATTTTTAATGATAAATGCTTCTAAGTTTTTTCTTGCATCTTCAAAGTAGGATAAGGCTTGTTTTTTCTTTTCTTTTTCTAATTTTAAACCTAGTGAATAATACTTAGATCCATTTTTAAATAACTCTTGCTTCGTCTGAATATTATCTTTTTTATAGACTTCTTTTAAATGATTTGCAGCTTCTTGCCATTCGTTAATGGTATTTAACTCTTCATCATTGAAATTTGAGTAATTCGTTAAAGAACCAAATAAGAGTGCTGCTTCTGTGGGATTTTTTTGAGCTGTTAAAAGTATATTTCCTACTTTATTGGCGACTGCAATAAATTGCCCTCCTCCTCCATGTTCTTCATATTCACTCAGGTATTTGTTATAGTAGCTTAAAGCTTTACTGTAGTCTCCAAACTCATAATAAGAATTAGCTTTAGTTATAAGAACTTGTAATGAAACACACGAAGACTTAAGTTCTTGATTTTTGGTATCAACATTTTGCTTACCTGTTGTACAAATAGGGTTGCTAAGATTGCTCACCTTTATAGGGTCTATAGGTTCAACTCTTCTGGCTAAACTTTCAAGACTCGCTAAAGATAGTATAAACCCGAGTACTATTATAAATTCTTTTTTCACTTAAAACTCCTTGTTTTAATTTTTGTTCACAAGTTCGAATTTTTAAGATTTAAATCTAATTTCTTTTAATAGATCAAGATCACTATTACTTAAAATATTAAAATCTGTAGTATCGTTGTCTATAATATCGTTTATATAATCCGTGATATTGATATCTCTATAACTAACTTGTAAAGTTTCTTCATTAAAAATCTCATAATTCATACATACTCCTTTGTATTTCTAAAATAAGATTAAGTGAATTTCTGAAAAATATATTCTTAGAAATTTAAAGAATATGTGTAGGTTTTTACAAGACCTAGAATTTTTGTCAACTTATTAGCCTATAGAACTATTAATTTTTCATTGATAAAGAGGAAAGATTTCAACTCAAAATGAGCTTGTAATTAAGGGATACTTAATAAGAAGTCTGCAATCTGTTTACTTTGAAAAGGCAGAAATGTAGCATTAGAGACTTTAACACTCTTATATAGAGAAATATCAAGGTCACTTTTTCTTAAGCCTTCAATAGTAAGCCCTATTACTGTTTTGTCACTTTTTCTAAGAAGAGGACCTCCGGAATCACCTTGAGCAGTTTGACCCAAGTTTCCAACACCATAGGTAAAAAAGTTCTTTAATTGATTATAGCTTGTCTCTGAAACCCAAAAATTTCTCTCTATTGAGAGTTTTTTGTTAATTAAAATTTCCGTAAATCTACGCTCTTTACTTGTAGTATGTCCTTTTTTATTCTTCCACAAACAAAATCTCCCCATCTTATCTAGACAAATACTTTTTTGTTTTTCATAAAGCCCGTAGCCCACTGCAATCAAAGACTCTTGCTTGTTCACCTCTTTAGCAAAGCTTTCATCAAGTTCTAAACTTGGATAGAAATCAAGCTCTATTGGTCTTTTTAATTTTACAAATCCTACATCAAAGTTTGATCTCCTAGTATAGGTTGTATTAGATCCAACTTGACTTTCTTTTAGGTAATCGGAGTGAACATTAGTAAGATCTGTTTTATAAACCTCTATAGTTTCTTCAGGGCCATCATAAACTTCAATCTTATGAAGACTATATCCAGTACCACCATCAGCGGTGACGATACAATGGGCTGCAGTAATTACGGTCTCAGGATTAATTAAAAAGCCAGTACAAGTACTTTTGTCATTTATTTTAAGTTTTACAACAAAGTTAAATTCTTGTTTTTGATCAATCTCTCCATTCATAATGAAACTAGTTGGAAAGCATAGAAAAGGTAAAAGTAAGAAGAAAGTACAAGATATTAATTTCATAATATCTTGTATCATAAAAACTGATAGGTAGATTTTTTTTCTTATTTAGTGAATTTTTTACACTTTATTTAAGACTTTAATTTAAACTAAGTGCGGGTTTATTTTTTTAATCCCTCTAGAATCGGTCTCCACCAATTCCTCCTAGATCACCAAGCTTCTCCCAATTGGCATCTGCTTTGTTTCTCATTACTTCATAATTTGATAAGAATTTATTTTTAGCTGCTTCACTTCCAAAATAATAAGTCTTGTCGTCCTTTTTAACCTGAAACATATCTTTCCCAGCATTCTTGAAATTCCCTTGAGCTACTTGTAATGCACAAAGACCGTTATATTCTATCTTATCGACATGTCCTGTTTTGTCTTTTTCAACCATGACATAATTATTAGGCTTCGTTGTAGAACAAGCCTGAATTAAAATAAAAAAAGTTATTAATAGTAAATTTTTCAATAGATACTCCTTATGTATTTTTGAATTATTATTTAGTACTATATAGATCAAGCTCTAGATTTACTTTGTCAGCAAGCACTGCCTTTCCAAGTTCTCCAAAGACCGTTGTCCATTTGCTTTGCTCTAAAGCTTTATTCCAACTAATGTTATATTTTAATCTATCAGTGAAACCAGTGGCCTTAAAGTGTAACTCGTTTTCATTTGCAGAGATCAGTTGAGCATTTAATGTGACAACATTAGTGACTCCCCTCATCGTGAGGTCTCCAACAATAGTGAATTTATCTTTTAGCTTTATTAGATTTTTTGATATGAATTTTAACTGAGGATATTTTTCTACATAGAAAAAATCCTCGGATCTTAAATGATTATCTCTTTTTTCCTGCTTCGTATCTACAGATGCTGCATCAATAATAGCTTTAACATTTTTTATTGTTTTTGCGACTGGATCATAATCGGCACTTCCAGAAAATTTAGTAAAGTTACCTTGGACCGGTTTACCTATCTTAAACTTAACAATAGAAAAACTGATCTTAGACTTATTAATATTTAAGTTTACATCAGCACAATATGAGTTTATGCCCAAAGAAAGAAAAAATAAAACCAATATTTTCTGCATCATTATCTCCAAAACTTTATTTTACCATACACTTAGATGTGATTGTAATTAGTCAAATTTAAGAAACCACTCAAAAATTTCATTGTCAAAGTCTTAATTGGATTTCACCACAATATCTAGAAATCTACACATTCCTTAAATAATATCTAAAAAATCAAGTCAAAAACTTAAGATCTCTCACATTCAATTTTTCTGATTTTATCTAACAAGGATGACGAAGTAGGAAATTTTAATCTCATTTTACTAATTTGGGATTGGTCTTTTCAAAGCTTGAATTAAGATATTAAAGACTTTTTAATTTCGAGGTATTTCTTAATGTCTTGAACTAATAACTCACACTGCCCAAGATCTGATTGCTTAGCTGCTAGCTCAAGGTCTATAGATAATTCTCCCAATAGTTTAAAACCATAAGGAAGACTAAACCCTTTCCATTTATGAGCAAGAGATTTAATTTGCTCAAAATCACTCTTTGATAAAAATACTGCAAGCTCTTCTGATTCATCACACCTATCAGCAAGAAAACCTTTAACAAAAGGTTCAAGGCCTTGTTGAGGACATTCATTTTTTATAGATTCAATATTCATTTTCTCGCTCATTATCTAGGAATGTTATCTTTTTTTTGATAAAAGAAAAAGATGAAAAAAATACTTTTAGTAGAAGATAGTAAAGAGGTCTACCCAATGGTCAAACTGGCCATCGGTAATATCTCAGAAATAGACTGGGCGCAATCAGTTAAAGAAGCTCAAGATAAACTTGATCACAATGCTTATAGCCTGATACTTTTAGATATTAATCTTCCAGATGGAAACGGTATTGAATTATGTTCTCAGATACAGGCCTCTGATCCTCATACCCCTATTTTTTTCTTAAGTGCTAACCAAGATCTTTCGCAAAAAGTTTTAGGGTTTTCCGCAGGAGCTGATGATTACATTACAAAGCCATTTCAACCTTTAGAACTTAAAGCAAGAATAGAGGCAAAGCTTGCAAAAATAAGCTCTATCAATGAATCTTTATTAAATTTAAAATGGAAAGAATTAGAAATTATTAGAAATCGTCAGGAGGTCAAGGTACTGTCTGGTGAAACATATAAACCTATAGAACTAACAGCCTTAGAGTATAAGATCCTCACATATTTTGCGGAGAACCCTGGAGATATTTTTCCAAGAGATAAAATCTTGAATGATATTTGGGGAGAAAACGTTTATGTATATTCTAGATCTGTAGACACACATGTTAGTAAATTAAGAAAGAAACTTGCTGATGTTTCTCATATTATTGAATCTGTTCATGGAGTTGGTTATAAGTTTGTTCCTACTGAGGTTTAGATCACTCTTCATAAAACTGAATTAAAAGTAATTTCAAATGAGCAAAAAAGAAAAATTTAAAAAAAAATTAAGTGTTGAAGATAAACCTACCTTTCTATCTTCAAAGATTATTTTTTTAATTCAATTTTTTCTATTATTAGCTTGTATTTCCTCTTGGCTTTATGTTGATAAATTAATGCTAGAAAAACGATCCTCAAAGATCTTAATACATAGTAATAAAATAATTGATAAGACAAAATCAGAGTTTAAGAAAATCGAATCAAGTCTGGTTGTTTTAAGATCTTTTTTAAAAAATAGTACAAATATTAATAATTCAAAAATAAAGTTACTCGAATCTTTTCTTAACGATTCAAACTTCAGCACAAACCTGCCAGGGGTTCAGTCCATTGGATATAGTAAAGTTTTACATAGCCTTAAAGAGAAAAAAAAATATGTTCAAATTCAAAGATCCAATGGTAGAAAAAACTTTAAAATATGGCCTATGCTAGATGAGCCTATTCAAACGACCATTGTCTATAACCACCCTCAAACAGAACATAATAATAAAATAATTGGTTTTGACATGTATACTTCTAAAGTTCGCTCAAAAGCTATGAACCAGTCATTAAAAACCAATTCTATGATTATCAGTGAACCTGTTAAGATGATAATGAATACAGGTGCAAAAAAAAAGACACCAGGATTTGTATTCTATCTACCTGATTATGAGACCTCATCTGCTCAATATGCTTATAATGAAAAGTTCGGTAAAGAAAATTTAAAAAACGTAGAAGGTTTTTTTTATGTTGTCATTAACTCTCGGGTTTTCTTTAATGCGACATTAATAAATGAAAAATCAGAACTTAATGATTATAACTTCGAAATCGATACACCCCACAACAAAAAAACGAAAGAAAATGATCTCCTGATTTTTACGAAATCAAGAGATACTCGCTTTAATAAATCTAAACACTTAGAAGTTCACCAAGAACTAAATATATTTGGACAACATTTTTCTTTTACTTCTTGGGAGAAAGACTCTTTTGAGAGTTACTTGAATCAATTCACTCCCCTACTTTTTTTAATACTTGGTCTTATCTTATTAGGATTAGTTTCATATATTGTAAATTTATTACAAAGAAACGCTCAGAAATCTTTTGATCTTAGAAACCTTGCACTAGAGTCAGCAGAAAAATCCAAGGCTGCTAATTATTCAAAAACTGCATTTTTAGCCAATATGAGCCATGAGATTAGAACTCCTCTAAGTGCCATTTTAGGGTATAGCGAAATGCTTTATAAGAAAAAAATGACACCAGAGCAACGCGAAGAGGTTGTCTCTACTATAAGAAGTAATGGTTCGTTATTAAGTCGGTTGCTAGAAGATATTCTAGATTCATCAAAAATAGAGGTTGGAAAAATAAGTCTCGATCCTATGAACTTAAAGTTAGATAAATTCAAGCATGAAGTTCAATCAGTTTATCATGCTAAATGTAAACTCAAAGCAATAGACTTTGAAATAAAACAAGATAAAAACCTACCGAAAGTGATCATGATAGACAAACATAGGCTTTTTCAAATTATCTCTAATCTTTTAAACAATGCCATTCGTTTCACAGATAGAGGAGTTGTTAAGTTATTTTTTAAAAATGTAGATGAAAATGAAGAAAGATTTCTTGAAATTGACGTTATTGATACTGGAATTGGAATCCCTCAAAAACTCCAATCTAATATTTTTGAAAACTTCAGGCAAGCCGATGTCTCAACGACTAGAAAGTATGGAGGTACCGGAATTGGATTAAGTCTATCTAAAAAGCTTGCCAAACTTATGGGGGGAAATGTTTGGCTTCACCGCAGTTTACCAGAGAGCGGATCTCACTTCAAAGCCAGAGTCAAGTATTCAGAAATAGATCATGAAGAACTCGACATAACTGAAAACTCAAAGGAATTATCAGTAAATTCTTTTGATAATATCCTTCATGACAAAAAGATCTTACTTGTTGAGGATGTTAAAGAGAACATACAGATCTTCACATATTATCTTGAAGCAACAAACGTAAACCTAGATGTCGCCACTGATGGTCTAACAGCTGTAGAGAAAGGGCTTAGTGGAGATTATGATCTTATTCTTATGGATATTCAGATCCCTCATTTGGATGGTCGTGAAGTAACAAGAAGATTGCGAGAACAAAATATTACCTGCCCTATTATTGCTTTAACTGCTCATGCTCAAAAAGAAGAAGTCAAAGCTTGCATAGCTGCTGGTTGCAATTTTCATATATCTAAACCTACTGATCAAAAAACTTTAATTACGGCCATCGTTAAATATATTTAAAAATTTAGTTGAAAAGAGAATTAAGATTTAGAATAAAAATTAGACTTCTCAAACTCTTTAAAAAAGACAAGTAAAAACAGAAACAAAACATAAACCATTTGAGTTCCGACATTACTCCAGTTTTGAATGAGAGATGATCCAAAAATCAAAGAATTAAGTACTATAAAGCTAAGAATTAATGCTTGCCTATTAAACCAACCAATCATTAAAGCAAGACCAAGCAAAAGCTCAACCACAGGAAGGGAGTAGGCATAACCTTGCACTAAGATTTCTGGTAATATCGTCTTTGAAAAAGTCGATGTAATTTTATCTACAAAGCCTTGATAGTCTCCAAAGACTCTTACTATACCATGCATGAAAAAATTAAACCCAAATGTAAACTTTAAGAAAAAATATGCTAATTGCTTATGTTGCATTTTTACTGCCTTGAAATGTTAATAAGGTATCAAGATCTCTTAAAGTAAAGAGTGCATAAATAGCAGCTAACATCGGCCAAGCAGCAAAAAATAAAAGGTTCTTTGGTCCCCATGGATCTAAATAATGATTATATGCGCTTAGAGTAGATATTAAATGCATTAGAAAAACAGCTCCATAAGTCCATTTCTTTTTAATTCCTAAGACAAAGCCTAGAATAAGTAAAAGTTGAACAATAGCAATGAAATAGGTCAAACCTCCTTCCACTCCGTCAATCAAGTAAAACTTTTTAAATATTTTTGTAGCATGTCCAGGATTAACAAATTTATCTAATGTCCACATAAACATTACGATAAAGACTCCAAGCCTCAAAGCTAATAAAGACTTTTTCATTTTCTTATTCTTCACGTTTTACTCTTTTATTAAAATTGATAATATTATTCTTAGAGGACAAATTTTAATCCTTTTGTTGTGACTGATTAACTATTTCCAAGTCTGCATCTGAAGGTTTCATGTCGTTTAGGTGATAGCTCTCGGATCTTTTGTTTTTCAAAATAGCTTTTTCCACCTCATCCAATATTTTTGAACTTGCCACATAAATATCACTATCATCTTCAGTAAAAACGTAGTGTTCTTTTTCTTGATGGAAGTTTAATATTAGTACACACTCTAACCCTGAATTGGTAATAAGGAGGTTTGTCCTTAAATCTGACAATGATAATTGATACTTTTCAATTATATTTTTCTCAAATTCTTTTTTTATGAATTCATCAAAATTTGTATCTTTTTTTTCAACTAAATGTATCAACTGTAACACTTGTAGTCTCCTTTATATAAAAGGCAAAACTTCGTAATCTTGTCTTCATGATTTAATCATTAAATATTTTCAATATTTAATATTCCTATCACTTGTTCATTTTCTATAACCGGCAAACAGTTAAATCTATTCTTTAAAACTGCTAACTTACCATCTTGAGCACTCACATCTCCTTTAATTTCTTCAAACTCTGTTGTCATAATCTCTTCAACTTTCTTGCTATGATGTTTAATATCTCTTGCATCATTGTAATGTAAAATTCCAACTAGCTCATCATGTTTATTAAATACACAAACATGCAATAAATCTCCCCAGAGCATATTATTTAATACTACTCCTACTTGATCATTTTCATAAACTCTCACTTCCTCAACACTCATTATGTCATAGACTTGTAGCTCTTGGCCTTTAGTAGAAGGTTGAATGATTTCCATCAGATTTTGATTGAGTTTCTCAAAAATTAATGACAATGCATCAAACTTCATCCTTAGTTCCTCCTTGAGATAGCTGTGGGTCCTTCTAGTTCTAATGACAACACATCTTGACAATGACTCGGGGCGCGTATTACAGCAGATTCACTATTTTTGATAAAGAATTTTAAAAATTTTTTATCGCAGAATAATGTATCTAACATATTTACTCCAAGTTTTTATTACAATTATAGATTAGGCTAATCTGCCCCATAATTAATCTTGGAACTATTGAGATAATGTGTAGATATTAACAAACTTTAGGTGATGGGTTACTTTTTGCATAAAACTATGCCTTCTTAAGGAAATGAATAGCTATAGCCTCATACCGTCAAATAAGTGGCTATAGCTATTGCCTAAGCATACAACTTCTCTATATCACTACCTAGATACTGAGAATATTCGTGTATGTTTTCAATATTTAAAATTCCAATAATCTTTTTTTTTTCAAAAACAGGCATGCTATGATCTTTATTTTGAACGACCGCTTTCTTGCCAAGTTCTGCACTTACCCCGCCGTAAATTTTCTCGAATTTAGTGTTCATTACTTCTTTAACTGCTATCGTTTTATCTTCCGCAGACTTGGCATCACTGAAATGTAATATTCCTACAAGATCATGATTTTCATTAAAAACACATACATGAAATAAATCTTCCCAAAACATGATATCAAGAGCATTTCTAATATTATCATTTTCAAAAACTCTTACTTTTTCTACAGACATGATGTCATGTACTTTTAAGTCAGTCTGCTCTTGTGATGGAGCGCGATCTTGCCTTGGAGTTATCAACGTATCTTGTAGTATTGAATCTATCATTGAAAATTTCAATTTTTCCTCCTTAAATTTTAAATTATCATTTGTATTGATCTTTATAAGCTACTTTCTTTTAAAATTTCGATATCTGTATCACTTAAAAAACTAAAGTCTGAAAAATCATTTTCAATTAAGTCTTTAAAGTTGTAGGTTGTTTTTAAATCTTTGTAGTTAATACTAATAGTTACTTCGTTGTACATAAACACTCCTTTGTTTAATCTCTTAAAAAATTTTAAACAGATTCAAGAAATATTTATTCTCAAAATCTTAAAGAGAATGTGTAGTTATTTACAAAACTTAAAAAGTCAGTCAAGTATAATATAGCGATCTCGGTTTAGTTTTCACATAAAAGTATTGGGCCTTTTGTACTTTTTATTCTAATATTTCTTTATGAACAAATTTTTAACTAAAAAACAAAGAAAAGAAATTTTGGAAGAACTT
>Ga0114952_1004090_pt1 | contig 10077 bp, 7 predicted proteins | sample SidtaG_2_FD_87303 | JGI IMG/M metagenome (GOLD analysis project Ga0114952, IMG submission 87303) | Marine algal microbial communities from Sidmouth, United Kingdom - Sidmouth_Asex2 metaG | ecosystem: Host-associated > Algae > Red algae > Unclassified | place: Sidmouth, United Kingdom | collected... | reverse complement strand
TTTGGTCAAGTAGCACGAGGTTTTGTAGATACCTTTTGGTCCTTGTTGATGACGTTCATTATACTGTTTGGAATTATCGGCGGTATTTTTACACCTACAGAAGCTTCAATCGTTGCAGTTCTGTATGCATTGGTTATTGGACGTTTCGTTTATAAAAAACTGAATTTTAAAAATGTGCAAGTTGTTATTCTTGATTCAATGAAGACCTCAGCATCGCTAATGATACTTGTAGGTTTTGCCAATTTATTCGGTTATATATTAATCACAGAACATATACCTCAAACCATTTCTAGTGAGATACTAGGTTTTAGTACTAACAAATATGCGGTACTTCTATTAATCAACTTATTACTAATAGTTGTTGGCACTTTCATGGAAACAATTGCTGCTCTACTGATTCTCTTTCCGATTTTATTAAAGGTCGCAATGGCGGTTGAGGTAGACCCCATTCATTTTGCAGTAATTGCGGTCTTGAATTTAATCATAGGTTTAACTACACCACCAGTTGGGGTTTGCTTATTTGTGGCATCAAGTATTGGTAAGGTATCTATCGGAAAAGTCAGTAAAGCAGGCTTTCCGTTTTTAATGGTGAGTTTTGGAGTTTTGATTTTGGTTACCTTGATTCCAGAGATTTCTTTATGGCTACCAAGTTTATTTACAGATTAAAACCAGCTTTTTCACATGAAAATTAGAAACGCTTTTCTGACCCTATTTTTTTTGACAAACGGGTTTATTTTTGCACAAGACAAAGACTATATTTTAGAAGAAAACATACCCTATCAATCTCAAGGTTTACAAGATGGTGATGCCTACCTCAAAGAACGATGTAAACTGGATGTCTATTACCCGAGGGATACTACCAATGTTTCTACCATAGTTTGGTTTCATGGCGGTGGATTGGAATTTGGCGAAAAGCACATTCCCGAAGGATTATTGGAGAAAGGAGTGGTTGTGGTGACTGTGAACTATAGAATGCATCCCAAGGTTAAACATCCAGTTTATATTGAAGATGCTGCCGCGGCCGTAGCATGGATATTCAAAAATATTGAAAAGTATAATGGTGACCCCGAAAAGATTTTTGTTACAGGTCACTCGGCAGGCGGCTATCTAGCTAGTATGGTTGGTCTGGACAAGAGTTATTTGGAAAAATATGCTATAGATGCAAACGATTTGGCAGGATTGATTCCCTTTAGCGGCCATACCATAACTCATTTTACGATTCGCAAGGAAAATGGAATTGAAGGAACCCAACCCATTGTTGATAAATTCGCTCCTCTTTTTCATGTCAGGAAAGATGCACCCCCAATGTTGCTTATCACAGGTAATCGTGAGAAAGAGCTGTTAGGGCGCTATGAGGAGGTAGCTTATTTCTATCGGATGATGAAGGTGGTTGAACACCCTGATGTCGAATTGATGGAGTTGGACGGTTATGGGCATGATATGGTGTATCCTGCAATTCCACTTTTATTGAATTTTATAAACGAAAAAACGAAAATAGTAGAGTAATATCATTCTTCAATTAGATTGCCTTCAAAGTCGATTTCCATTCCAAACGGACTAAGAATATCGTCAATAATAATGCTGACTTTTCTGCGATTTAAAGAGGCCATTTTATCAAAGCCCTGCAAATTATATAGTCCTAACCAATTGCTTAAAACACCTAAATTTGGTCGGCTTTTATCAATTGTTTCAATAGCATCGTTAACGAATTTTAAGGTTATGCCAGCACCCGAGGCGTGCACTTTTTTCAGTTCGGAAAAGTAGGGAAGCAACCCTTGCTTCAATTCATATTCAGAAACAATTTGTTCAGGGTAAAACCAAGTTTGGTTTGCCCATTTGTATGGAATTCCAGTTCCTTTCAAAATACCTGAAGCACCAATACGTTGCATAGCAGCAAATCCTTCATCATCTGGTTTCATATCAAAATAGGGCATAATATAAGCGTCACTTTCCAAAAGAGCTATCTGCACTTTTCGAACGGAAATTTTGGATGGTTTTTTGTTTTCTTGAATTGAAGTCGCTGCCAAGGCACCCGCCGCCTGTCCGATTCCTAAAACTACGGGCTGCAAACGCGTTGCTCCATTAACGATATTAGAAACACTAATATTTTTTTCGGCAGCGATAAAATTCTCTGCCTTTTCTGGAATTAAACTGCCCAAAGGCACATTATAACTAGGCACCTTGATATTGATAAAATCGATTTCGGGTGCATCAGAATTCTTATCATGATGATGATCAATGGGGTAATCACCAACAGCAATTCCTGTTTTGTACAGATTGAAATCATAAGGGCGTTCTAAATGGTCAACTGTCAAAAATGTTTTCCCTTTGATTCGTCGTGCCTCCCGATCATACGGAATCATTGGAAAATAATCTTGGGTTGGGAATTCTTGAGCTATCCGTAGGTTCTTGAACCCCAATTCATTTTGGATATAGTATACAAATCCTTGGGTAAAGGCTTTAGCTTGCTTTAGCTTTTCTTTTCGTTCTTCTGGTCCTAATTCTGGCCAATTCAAATAGAAATCATTCCCACAATTGGGCCAGTTCATCATATACTTGTTGTTGGGTAATTTCCCGTAATTGAGCATTTGTTCGCAGCTTGAAACTCCTCCGAACATTTCCCCATTTTCTCTTTTGCAGGCGCATTCATAATCTTTTGGGTCATAGTTTCTTGGTCGTTTTGCCAAGCCTTGTTTGCGCTTCTCGTTTCCAATATCCTCCAATATCAAAACATATGTCAAATCTTGAACTATGTTGTTCGCAGTTTCGGGTGCTTCCTTTTCTCCTGTATCTTTTATAGAATCCATTCCCAATCGAAAATCTGCACCAACTAGTGGTAGCAGCTCTCCAATTTCAGTAGCATCAATCAATATTTTTGCTTTTGTTGTCTTGGACTTTCCTTTTTGTTGGTAAGTAACAATCCAACCGTCGCCATCTTTTTTTACATCCGCGTAAACAGCGTTAAAAGCAATGTCTAAATTAGGAATATTAGCCATTTCTTGAAGAATTTTATTCCCAATAGAAGGCTCAAAAAGTGTGTGGCTTACCCAACCAGTAGCCAATGCTTCCGCCCCGCCATAGTGGTCACGGAGTTTTTGACGGAACTCTCCCCAAATACCCGAAGGCATTTCATGGTTGCCATCAATGGCCGAGACGCCAGCTGAAGTTAGCATGCCACCCAGCCAAGGTGTGGCCTCGATAATTTGGACGTTAGTTCCCATTCGAGCCGCTTGAATGCCTGCTGATGTTCCACCTGCCCCACCACCAATGATTAGTATGTCTACTTGGTTTTGAGCACCAAGAAATGGAGCCCAAAACAGAACTATCAATACTAGTTTTGCTGTTTTCATTAGTTCATTTTCGGATATAATTTACCAAAAAACTGGTCATGTTGGTTTAAGCCTTCATAAAAGAAAAAGACTTCACTATTAAGCCCACGTTTACGATTTGCCTTAATCATCTTTTTTAGAAAACGTTTTGAAGGCACATAATCGTTAACCTTCAGAAGTACTCCTGGAACTAATTCAGTCTTTCTGTTGTTTGGCATAAACTCTAAATTGGCATCCAAAGTGCTTGTGTATGCCTTTATATTATACCGATACACTTGTGGAATAATGACATCTACCCATCCATTTTCGACCCATTTTGGCCAATCTTGTAAATATTCTTTTTTACTCCAAGGAAAAATACTGGGTGCCATTGTAACCGTAATATTGGGTTTGATGTTTTTTACGGTTTCATAGATTTCCTTGGTAAAAAGGTTTAATTTTTTGGCGCGCCAGTCTACCCAAAGAGAATCTTTATAGTTTTTTGGGGGAAATTGCCCATCATGTTCTTTTTGATACCACCCAATAGTCAAAGGGTCATATCCTGCGGTCGATGGGTTTGCAGGAAGTCTATCATCACCCTGAATACCATCAATGTCATAATTTTTAACGACTTCCGTAATCAAAGAAAGTAAAAATGATTGTACTTCTGGGTCAAAAGCGTTCATCCATTGAAATCCGTTTTTTGATACTAATTTTCCATTGGTATCAATTGCCTTCCATTCAGGTTTTGTTCTAAGAATATGCCCGCCATCTTCTTCTTGATAGCTGCTTGAAAAACCAAATTCGAACCATGCGTGGACTTTTAAACCATTTGCATGTGCTACTTCGATAAGTTCTTTGAGCATATCGCGGTTAGCGAATCGTGGCGCCACTTCTTTGCCGAATTCCTTTTTCATAATAGCACTAGGGTAAAGGGTATACCCGCGATTCCAAACTACGACATAAATCTGTTCAATTCCATATGTTTTACAACGACGTACAACCTCCTCAATACCCTCTTTAGAATCTAAAGCGTTGCTTGCGACATCAGTTAACCAAATGCCTTTTTGAGATTGGGCATCAGCAAAGACACTTGTTAGTAGAAGAAGGACGATATAGCTGGTTTTAATAATTCGCATTTAACTAAACTGTTTTTTCTAAGGTTTTCCAAACTTCTATTAATGCTCTTGGTACGTGAAAACATCCTTTCCATTTTCCACCTTTTAGCGGTAGGAGTACTTCACCTTGACGGTTGAGGTAGCCGAACCATTCGCCCCCGTTTTTTTTATCACGAAAGTGATTCCATGTGTAGTTATGTACTTTTTTGAACCAAGATTCTGCCTTTGTGTTCTGATTATAGGCATATATTTTTGCTAAGGCTACCAAAGTTTCTAGGTGCACCCACCAGAGTTTTTGATCGTGTTCCAACTGCTGTGGTGGATGACCTTTTACATCCATAAAGTAAAAAATACCGCCGTATTTTTCGTCCCAACCATGTTCTAGTTGCTGGAATATGATTTTTTCAGCTTTTTCAATAAGGACTTTGTCATTTTTTCGGATACCCAAATTCATGATGAACCACATGGCTTCAATGGCATGCCCAGGATTCAATAATCTTCCTTCAAAACTATCAACAAATTCTCCGGTATCAGAAACGTTTTCTAGAACCAATCCGCTCTCTTCATTGTAGAAAGTGTTCATCACTAAATCAATTACAGAGTCAGTAACCTCAGAAACTTTGTTGGAACCCAACAAAGGTTCCAGTTCCAAGGAAAGATTGCAAAGAATCATGGGTAAGGCAAAATTTTGAAGATTTCTTGTGCCAGGATAGGTTTTGTTGTAGCTGCCTTTCGGATTCTGCTGTCTTTTTATAATATTTTCAAAAGTAGTTTTTGCAATTTGAGCATATTCCTCTTTAGGTTCTATTTCATATAATTTACCAAAAGCCATTGCTGCAAAACAATCAGAAAAAATATTATAGGGTTGTACTAAAGGTTGTCCATTTTGGTTTAGGGAAAAGTACCAGTCACCATCTATATCACGGCCATTTTTTTTTAAAAACTTTGCACCCAATATTGCTATCTCTTTCCATCTTGGATTTTTTTGTACCGATTGATATAATTTTGAAAACATCCATATTTGACGGGCTTGCAGCCAAATAAACTTATCGGTATCATAAATCCTTCCCTTTTCATCAAGACACGTAAAGTAACCTCCAAATTCTTTGTCTACAGCGTATTTTTCCCAAAATGGGATGACCTCATTTAGAAGTTCATTTTTGTATTGTAGTGCGTAGTTTTTCAATGTGATTTTATGATTTTGTTCTTCTTTTCAATTGAGAACCGTCGAGATGTTTTATGTTTCAAGCGTTAGACGGGCTCAGGATAAAATTCCGAAATGCTCTAAATATCGATTATATAAATGCCCAGCCTGCAAATATGCTGACTGCGGACTCATAAAATGTGAGAATTCAAAAGTTATCGCTTTTTCACAACCAGCGCGTTTTGCTGCCTCTAATTTAAAAAGTAATTTTTCCCATTTTATAGGTAGAAATTTTATCGGCATATCACGGTCAAAAGATTCTGAATTGGTCCATGATCGCAATCCGTATTTGTCAGCCAAGGATTTGTTCAGTCTGAGGTAGTCTTCCAATTCATTATATGCAACATGACCGTCTTGAAAAGCGACGATATCAATGCTGTTTTTGATACCATCAAAAATTTTATCCCACTCTCTTTCGTGTTCTTTTAAAGATACTGAGGTCTCTTTTATAAGTTGGTTCGAGTTTGCCATGACTGCTTTTTTTCCATCTATCCAAGGGGAAATCAAAACAGGTAATCCACCACTTACCGCTTTGCAATGATCTCCTAATTGAGCAATGGAATCTACTGCGCCTTTGGTCTTTCTGCTCAACTCTAAACTTAGGTACCAACCTCCGAAACTTTTGTAATGTCCGTAGGTTCTGTAAACTTCTTCAATAACATGTAGGTTGATATTGATTTCATGCCGCATGTCGCCCGTTTCCCAATACTTTCCACTATCGTAGGTGCCGAAATAGAAAGTCATGCCGTACTTTTCTGCTAACTCTAAATATAGCTTTACCAAATCGAGATTGGGCTTAAAGTTATCATGTTTATCAATTAAGTATTTCGAGGGATAGGTCAAAAATTGTTTATACCCACAACGGATTAAAATGACGGTATCGATTCCCATCTTGTTCATATGGGCGAAATCGGTGTCCCACTCTTTTGCACCCCAATTTTGATGGGGAATATCATGACTGATTTCGTCTATAAAGGTTCCTGTTAGCTGCATCTTAGTTTTTCTCCAAATTATCCCACCAGTACTTTTTCAACAATACACTTGTTAAAATCAAAATTGCACTCCAAATGACCATCTCAGTATTCTGACGTAACATAAAATACATCGGAATAACTACTTGTGCCATTTGCCAAACGATACCTACTAAGATATTGAAACTGTCGCGTTTGAAATCCATATTTGGAATAAAAGAAGGGTCTTCTTCCATGACTTCCCTCTTAATGGGCCTCCAAAACCCCCACGGTTTGGTTTGTTTGTAAAAGGTTTTGATTTGTTCACGGTTTGGCAACGGTTGTATATAGGTGCCGATAATACATCCAATGAAGGCAAACACAAATATGATCGGAAAGACGAAAATATCAACATAATCTGGAAAGAAAATAAACTTAACTGTAGAGCCAATCAGTCCGAAAAGCATTCCCCAGAAATAACCATTCCCTGAAAAGCGCCACCAGATCCATTTTAATACATTTGCCGCCACGTAACCTCCATAGAGCGAAGAACTCAACCAGAGTATTAAAGAATTTAGAGAGCCAGCGTTGAAACCGAAAATAATACCGACCATGACCAAGACCAAAGACGATATGATGCTCAGGCGAACTAGTTTCTTGTCTGGAGCACCAGGATTAATGTATTTCTTATAAATATCGTTGACGATATAGGCTGGAGCAGAATTTACAAAAGCAGCAAACGTACCCATAAATGCCGCTAAAAATCCTGCAAGCATCAACCCTTTCAAACCAACAGGAAGAAATTTGTTGATTGCCATGGGGAGTACTTGCTCAAAATCGATAGTATCACCCATTACAGCCAATTCTGGACCTAAATACACTAGTGCTAAGACAGCGAAACCGATAATCATAAAATAGCGGGGAATGTATAAAACGCAGATGGTGAGAAAGCTCATTTTAGCTGCCTCAGCGGGAGTTTTGGTTGCCAATATGCGTTGCATGTCGTAACTAGGAACAGGCCCAGCTATAGAAGCGAAAACACCTTTAAGAACCATTAGAATAAATAGAATTCCAAAAAGGTCAAAACCATCAGATGCTATTTTATTATTCACTTTCGGAAAGGCGGAATTGCTCCAGTCTAAATCTAGATTCCAACCAAAAGCTAATTTATCCCAGGTTTCAGGTACAACGGTCGCAACCTGTTCAGGTGTGACCATGCTATATGCGACAATACCTACCCCAATGCAAGCGATGGTCATAATAACAAATTGCATCACTTCGGTTGCAACAACACTATGCATACCTCCTTTAACGGTGTATAAAGAGGTGAGTCCGCAAATGAGTAGGGCATAACTTCTTGCTGATGTCACTTGGTACCCTAGGAATTCAAAACCCATGTCCCAAGGAAGGATGGAGGTACAATACTTACCAATGCCTTCAAAGAAATAGGCAATAAAACCAAGCACACTAATGACTGCAAAAATGACAATGATAATGTGAGAAAGTTTTGCTCCCTTACCATCTCCGAAGCGAAAAGTAATCCATTCAGCACCGGTCATCACATTGGAACGACGCATCCAAATGGCCAAATAAACGAAAACGAAAACTTGATTCCATACGGGCCAGAGCCAAGGTAGCCACGCACTTTTTAATCCGTAGACAAAAAGAATTCCGACACTCCACATAGTGCCTGAGATGTCGAACATGCCAGAGGCATTGCTTAACCCCAAGTAGTACCAGGGTAGTTCGTTTCCGCCTAAAAAATAGGACTCTAGATTTTTTGCCGACTTTTTTGAAAGATAAAATCCAAGCGCTAGAACACCAATTACATAAGCGATGACAATTGAGATATCAATGTAGGATAGGGCCATTAACTTTTAGTTGGATTATTCATCTAAGATAGCTAAAGTTGAAGGAGCTGATACACATTCTATTTTTGAATTTTAGAAGCCGAAGCCTCATCTAAAAATAGCATAGTATTAGGATGGGTCCGCAGGATAGTCGCTGGACAATTCGTATTAATTTCCGCATACAAGGTATCGCGTACCGCATTTGATTTACGATCATCGGGCACAACACAGCTTATGGTTTTGCTACTCATAATTGCAGGAATTGTAAGTGATAAAGCCTCTTTTGGAACATCTTCAAAAGTTGGAAACCAGCCTTCTCCATATTGTTGATTTCTACATGCATCATCTAATGCAACCAACTTGACCAATTTCGGATCATTAAAGTCTGCAACTGGGGGGTCGTTAAAAGCGATATGGCCGTTTTCACCAATACCGATACATGCGATATCAATGGGGTGTTTTTTTAATTGTTCCGTATAGTTGTTCATTTCTTTATGTAAGTCTTCTGCGTCTCCATGGAGGAAGTAGATTTTTTTTGGAGCAACTTCATCTAAAATGCGCTCTTTTAAATATTTACGAAAACTTGCAGGGTGCTCTTCTGAAATACCCTTGTATTCATCCAAATGAAAAACAGTAATTTTTTGCCAGTCTATTTCCCTTTCTTTCAAAGCTTCTAACATAGAAAACTGCGAAGCTCCTGTAGCCAAAATCAAGTTGGCAAATCCTTTTTCTGCTATTGTTTTGTTCAAGATCTCAGCAGTAAATGTTGCGGCTGCGTTCCCCATGGATTTAGCGTTTTCATAAATCGAAATCTTTAAATTATCCACTTTAAGTGTTCTAGTCATTGTTCTATTTTTTAAAGGAATTCGGAAATAGCGAGCCAACTCGTGATCAACGAAAATATAATTACGGCGACGATGCCTAGGTTTAATTTGGTACTCGTTTTATGCTCTGCCATTATATTTTTCCGATTGATCAATTTGAAAATAGGAATGGCAACTGCAGGAAGAATACAGGCTTGAAATGCTTGTGAGAAAATCATCAAAGCCGGTGGGCGTTCATCTAAAAAAACGGTTCCGAAAGTAAATAGAAGTGCCAGAAATATCATCCATCTGGATTGGCTAGAATGAATATTTCTAGGCGTTCCACGATAGTCAGAAATTAACCATGGCGCAATTAACACGATGGGGAATATGGTAGAAAGTCCCGCACCAGCGATACCAATAATCAAAATAAACGCTGCAAATTTTCCGCCTAAAGGTTCAAAGAGTGCAATCATCTCAATGGTGTTTTCCAGTTTGAGTCCTGAAACATGAAGTGTTCCGGCTGCGACCGCCATAATAACTCCACTAAGTAAAAGCATCATCGCGGCAGAAACAAAGGAATCTTTTTTCTCCGTTTTTAGGTCCTTGATACCCCAACCTTTTTCAGCAACCACCGTACTACGCATTATAAATACAGCTGCAGAACAGGTAGTTCCTGCAATTGCTGCAATGAGCCCGAATGCTCCGGGAGTATTTGGAATACTGGGAACAATGCCCGCCGCTAAGGCTGAAAAACTGGGTTTTACCATAAAGAACACTACGATAAAGGAGAGTCCCATCAATATGACCATAACTGTTAATACTTTTTCGAAAACCTGATAGC
>Ga0114952_1004088_pt1 | contig 10080 bp, 14 predicted proteins | sample SidtaG_2_FD_87303 | JGI IMG/M metagenome (GOLD analysis project Ga0114952, IMG submission 87303) | Marine algal microbial communities from Sidmouth, United Kingdom - Sidmouth_Asex2 metaG | ecosystem: Host-associated > Algae > Red algae > Unclassified | place: Sidmouth, United Kingdom | collected... | reverse complement strand
TGGGATAAGTTCTGCGTCAGCGCGATTCTTGCAAAGGAGTGCCAGCGATGCCTGACAACAACCCGGAGCGTGATCGTTCTGAACCTCCAGGCGCGAACGAACAGCCTGTGACGCTCGATCTCACATCACAAGAGGTTCCTGGCGATCTGCGACCGCTCACCGATGTTGCCGAGTCCCGACTGTGGGAGATGCTTGAATCCGCCCCCGACGGCATGCTGATGACCGATGCCGACGGCACGATCGTCATCGTCAACCGTCAGATCGAAACCATGTTCGGCTACGACCGCGGCGACGTCCTGGGACAACCCATCGAGTTCCTCCTCCCCGAACGCCACCGCCACGCTCACCGAAACCACCGCCACAACTATGAGGCCGATCCAACGGTGCGGTTCATGGGAGCAGGCCTCGACCTTTGGGCTCGCCGAAGCGACGGCTCGGAGTTCCCCGTCGAGATAGCGCTCTCACCGACCCAACCCGGGAACGGCACAACCGAAGTCATTGCATCAGTACGCGACATCTCGAATCGCAGCGACATCGAAGCCCGATTGCGCGAGGCCCAGGTTCGATTCCGCGGCGCCTTCGACGAAGGGCCCATCCCGATGGCGCTGGTCGAAGTCGCACCTGACGCCGACCGCGTGATCGTCGAAGCCAACCAAGCCATGGCCGATCTCCTCCGGTACGAACACGACGACCTGATCGGGATGTCGTTCGCCGACCTCACCCACCCCGAAGACCTCGCCCCCGACAACGAAGCAGTCGCAAAAATCGCCTCAGGCGAGCTTCACCGGTACTCACCAACCAAGCGGTACATCCGCTCCGACGGATCCACCGTCTGGGTGCAGCTTCACGCCTCTCCCCTGGTGCGAAGAGACGGGAGCGTTTTGGGTATTGCACACGTCATCGACATCAGCAACGAGCTCGAGGCGCTCGAACAGCTGGAGCGTCGTCAAGCACTCGACCATGCGGTGTCGATGGTGCGGCTCGCCATGCTTCGAGGAGCGTCGGCGACACAGGGATTGGCCTTGATCTGCCAAGCAGCCGCTGAGTGCCTCGACGCCGATCAAGCGTTGGTCGTGACCGCAGGCCACGAACCCGACGAACTCGAAGTGGCGGCCACATTCAATATCTCCGAGGACGCTCGTCGGGCGCTGTCGTTCCGGGTCTCGAGCGGCGTCGTTGGTGAGGTCTTCCGGACCGGGGTGGCACAGATTTGCGGGCCAGATGATCCCCGGCACACACCCGGCAACAGAGAAGTGATCGAACGTGGCCCGATCGAGTCAATCGTCCTCGCCCCAATGCGGGACGGCACCGGCATCGCCGGTGTTCTCCTCGTCACTCGCAGAGCAGGGTCGCGCCAGCTCGAACAAGACGATCTCGCACCCATCCAGGCGTTCGCTTCAGAAGCAGTGGTCGCCATCGAACTGGCCGGCCTCAGCGAAGCACACCGACGACTCGAACTTCTCGAAGACCGCGAACGCATCGGCCGAGACATCCATGACAACGTCATCGGCCGCCTCTTCGGTACGGGTATGAACCTCCAAGCAACCGCCAGCCGAGCCGACGGAGACCTCCGGGCCCGGATGCTGTCTGCGGTCGACGAGATCGACACAACAATCAAGGAGATTCGCTCGGCGATCTACGGAGTGCAGGGCCAAGTCGACTGGGGGAAGGGGCTTCGAGGCGAGATCCTCGCCATTGCATCCAACTGCGCTGAAGCACTCGGTTTCGAACCCCACGTCGACCTCCAAGGCAACATCGACACCCTCCCGAGCGAGATCGCCGCAGAGCTCTTCGCCACCCTTCGAGAAGCACTCACCAACGCCGCCAAATACGCCCGAGCGACACGAGTTGACGTATCAGTGATCGTCGTCGGATCCCGGCTCGAACTCGTGATCGCTGACAATGGCACGGGCATGAAACTTGAAGTCGAGGGCAACCTCACCTCGCCCATGAGCGGGCACGGACTGGCCAACATGAGAACCAGAGCCGAGGCCCTCAACGGCACCACCTCGATCGAATCCTCACCAACTGAGGGCACCACCCTTCGCTGGGTGATACCTACTTCGATGGATTGAAGCGAGAGGATCGACCCCGTTGTCGACTCAGTGAAGAAGCCTGTCTCAGGTCCGCCACTGCGCTTCACGTTCGGCCAGCCTCGCCGCCATGGCGGCGACTTCGGTTCGGCGCGTTGCGCCCAACTTGGCCAGCACGTTCGACACGTAGTTCTTCACCGTCTTCTCAGCCAAGAACATCTCGTCGCCAATCTGCCGATTCGACAGACCTTTGCCAATGAGGTCGAAGATCACACGCTCCTGCGACGTCAGCGAATCCACAGCGCCATCAGCCTCAGCTTGCAACCGTCTTTGCGCCATCCGAATCTCGGCAGGGTCGATGAGGCGCTTGCCAGCAGCCACACTTCTGATTGCATCAAGAAGCTCCGCTGACTTCACCGACTTCACGCGAAACCCCGCCGCTCCAGCGCCTTCAGCTTCCACAAGAGCCCGATCATCGACAACTGACGTCAACATCAGGCATGCGATCGCATCGTTCTCCGTCGTGATCGCACGACACACGTCCAATCCGCTCCCATCGCCCAAACTGATGTCAAGCAAAGCAACCCGAGGGGCAACCCGCAGCACCTGCGCAGCGGTGCCAGCGGCTGAACCGCTCTCGCCCACGACGGCCATGTCATCCTGGCTGTCGATGAGCTGGGCAAGACTGGTGCGCACAACCTCGTGGTCATCGACCAAGAAGACTCTGATGACAGCGGGAGATTCGTCCATGGCAACAACGTAACGGCTCGCGGCCGTCGCCGATCTGTACTCACTGCGGTCATGGTGACCGATGGGAGCTCAAGTCCGAAACAAGCGGGGCGCTGGCAAGCCTTGCTCTTTCCGTCACTGGACATGCGATTCATACACACAACCCGTCGGAAACGCCCCTCCCGCATAGAACCGTTGACTCCACACTTTTCAAGGTGAATCCGCCGCCGTCGCCGGGTGTGGCGAATACGTGGAGCCTCGTGCCGATCTGCGAGTCGTCGGCCAGGCCGATCACGTCGTAGGTGACTTCTCCGAGATCACCAGTGGTCGGTGCCACGGTCACGGTGATCGTCGACTCGACCTCTGCATCGACTGACGCGTGCGTATCAGCAACGATGCGACCCAGTTCCAGCATCGAATCTGCCGTGGGTGTGCTGCCAAGGGTGGTAACCACGGCCGAGGTCACGTCGTCGACGGATCCGAGGTAAGCAACGAACCGGCTGTTGACCCAGCCCGTCGTGCCACTGACCGTGACCTCGTACCAGATCGATTCGGAGCGTCTCCATGCGCTCCCGGCGGCGATCATGTCGTCGGTCAGAGGGCCAGCGGTGGCAACGATCGTCCCACTGACCCCGGGCTCGTCGCGAACGTTGAGCACATCATCGAACTCGACTCCGACCACCGCCACGATGTCCCCTTCAAGCGGTCCAATGTCGATTGGTTCCCCGGCCAACGCTGTGGTCGAGGAAGCCGGCGTTGTCGTCGTCGAACTGGTCGTCTCGCTACTACCGCTTGTTGTGATCGTGGTCTCGGCCGGCGTCGCTGTGGTCGAGGTGGCGATGGAGGTGGCGATGGAGGTGGTGGTCGATTCGTCGGCCGCGCTGTCATCGCTTCCACATCCAGTGAGCACCGTCACCGCCAGTGCGATCACCACCAGGATTCGCTGCACTTTCATGGTCTCCTCCAAGGTCCCGGTCCGGCCAGGGTTTGTCGTTCGTTCAGATCAAGTCTCCCGCGCCATCGGCCACGACAAGAGAGCCAAACGTCCTTCGCACCGAAGGGTCGCCCTCGGGATCGGGCAAACATCCCCGCTGCAGCCTGGCCGCCGACGCTCGGGGTTCTGTACTGCCTCGACTCGTATCTCGTTGGGGTTCTTGCAGGAGTCTTGTGAAGAGTCAGCGCTCGATCCTGCTCGGCGATGTGGTGCGAGGCTGTGTTTGTGGTCCAGCTGACGTTGACGGTTGGCGAGGTCATCGACCAGCAGGCCGACGATGGGTTCGATCTCGCCGATTCCGGGGTTCGAGCTGTCTGGCGAGTTGACGGCCAGCATCAGAACGGTCGTCGAACATGAGATCATCCTGCTGCCTCACTCATCACTTCGGTGGCGCGTCTCTCGCGCTGCAGTATTGACGGTACGAATCGTCGAGCAAGCCAGCCAGTGTCCAAGGACCCTGCGGGACTAGGGCAGGCTTGTCTGCAGCTCGGCGACCATTGCACGCATCCGTTCGATCGCCTCCGATGCGGCGACGCTCATGTCGACCAGTACATCATCGGTTCGACGAGGATCACTAGAGATTTGAGCTGCAACGGCGAGAAGCTCCGCTTCCGCCGAGAAGGCATCTAGGACAAAACGTCGCCCTGCCATCCTCATTTTCGAACGGGGACGATCACAACCGAAACGTCAGCACCTCGAGCAACTTGCTCGGCCACCGAACCAAGCATCAAACGACTCACCCCGGAGCGGCCGTGGCTTGCGATGACGATCATGTCGACCTCCTCGCTCAGCGCGACCTCGAGGATCGCGTCGGCTGCGTACTGGCGGAACGTGACCGCCATGGAGCTCGTGGTGCCCTGGGCACGACGACCAACGATTCGGTGAATCTGAGCAGAGGCAGCTTCTTCGATGCTGAGCTTCTCGCTGGTCCCCAGGCCCCGCAGAACTTGACGTTCGGTGAGATCGACGTTGGTCATGATCAGCAATTCGGCTTCCGAACAGCCAGCGAGCATGGCTGCGTATTCGACGCCGAGTTCTGAGCGCTCCGACAAGTCGACGGGCACGAGGATCTTCTGGGGTGGTTTGATCATGTTCTCTCCCGGTTCGGTTTGGGTCATGGCTGACGAAAGACAGTACGCCTTGGGCTCCCGACAGCGCCGCAGACCTGAGAAGCATGGCGACAGGGCCTTGGTCTCTGTTCACCGCTTGCGATCCCCGGGGATGATCTGTTTGGAACAGCTGGAACCACAGCATCTCCTTCACCGGCACAACCCACCCAACCCAAGGAGTCCACCATGATCTTCGAAGAGACCGTCATCTTGTCCAAACCATTCGCCGAGGCCGTCCAGGCTGTGAAGGCAGCGCTTGCCGGTGTCGGGTTCGGCGTCCTCACCGAAATCGACCTCCAAGCCACCCTCAAATCAAAGATCGGCACCGACATCGAGCCCCACACCATCATCGGTGCATGCAATCCCGGCCTCGCAGCACGGGCCCTCGAGGTCGATCCCCAGATCGGGGTTTTGCTTCCCTGCAACGTCGTCGTCCGACAATCAGGACCCAACGTGATCGTGGAGGCCATGGACCCCGGGCTCATGTCGAAAGTGAGCGGGAACAGCGACATCGAACCAATCGCCACCGAGGCTGGCAACCTCATGAACGACGCGCTTGCCCGCATGGCGGCAAACGCCGAACTCACAACCGGACACTGACCCACCGATCCCGCCGAGGAGTCCCATGTCCAGCACCACCGAAATCGTTTGCACAGGCTGCCAAGCACGCAACCGCGTCCCGATCGCCGCCACCGGCACCCCCCGCTGCGGAAAGTGCCAGACGAATCTGCCCTGGCTAGCTGACGCCACAACCACCGAGTTCGATCAGGTCGTGTCCTCCTCGTCGCTCCCGATCCTTGTCGATCTCTGGGCACCATGGTGTGGTCCATGCCGCGCTGTTGCTCCTGCACTCGAGGATCTCGCCAAACAACGCGCCGGTTCGCTCAGGGTGCTCAACGTCAACGTCGACAACGAACCGCAGGTCTCCGCCAATCTCGGAGTCCAGGGAATCCCGACGATGGTGCTCTACAACGGCGGAGCCGAAGTTGCCCGCCAAGTCGGCGTTCTACCAGCCCACGCCATCACCACCTGGGTCGACGCCTCGCTTGGCTAAGATCCGACTCTCAACGTGGTCGACCGCTTTGATTGGTGAACCGTTGATCGGAGGCCGTGCTCCAACTTCACCTGTGAACCACAGCGGTGATCGCTGTCCAGTCACGAAACCCGAGCTCGGCGCCCAGAACAGGTGGGAGACGAACGAACTCGGGCTGGAAGCAGTGGGTTTGAGCGTGTTGTTCCCCGATGTCGAGCATTCCAGGTCGATGTGTCGAGGCTGGCAGTCCCACATCGAATCGGCGGTGTAGAACCGCCGCGCACTGGTCGTGGCTGAGTGACCGCACTCGTGTCGCACTCAATCGTTCGTCATCGCGAGAAGGGCAATGCAAGCGCAGCGATCGCCAAGCAGTCGAGAAACCGCGCTCTGGGACGAGCCCACGTCCTGGAGTTGCTTGGACCATCGAACGCCGGCGAGCAACCGCCGGTTTGCTAAGCCAGGGTGATGATGACATTGCCCCGCTTGTGTCCCGTGTCGACGTAGCTGTGGGCGTCAACGATGTCCTCCAGCGCATACGTTCGGTCAATGACCGGCTTGATCTCGCCCTTGGTCGCCAACTCCCCGAGGAACACCAATTCATCGCGACGGAATTTCGGCCTCCCGTCATCGACCGAGACACACGCTCCACCAGCCCCAAGAACTTGCTGACACCGCCGAAGAGCGTTGGCGCTCTTCGTCTTGCCGACGGCGTCGAAAACCAAGTCATAGCGCTCCGCGCCATCGGTGAAATCCTCGGCGGTGTAGTCAATCACTCGCGTTGCGCCGAGAGATGCCACCAGCTCCACGTTCGCCGTGCTGCACACCCCGGTGACTTCAGCGCCGAGATAGCGAGCAAGCTGCACGGCTGAGGTCCCTACCGCCCCGGAAGCCCCGAAGATGGCCACGCTTTGTCCAGGCCGCACACCTGCCTTACGAAGGAAGTGGAGCGCGAGGAGACCACCGTAAGGGATGGCTGCTGATTCTTCGTCTGTGAGATTGACCGGTCGATCGATCAGAAGTGCGCCCTCCGGCCAGCACACATACTCTCCGTAGGTCCCGAAGCGATGTCGATCAAACCCAAACACCAGGTCGCCGGGCTCAAACGTTGTGACGTCAGCGCCGACCGCATCGACCTCACCAGACAGCACCATGCCGAGTATCAGTCGCCTTGGGGCGTTCCAGCCGAGTACGAGTCGCTCAAGGATCCGATAGGCGGGACTGAGCCTCAGCCCCCGCATGTAGCAGTCGCTCGACGACACGGCGGTCGCCAGCACACGTACTCGAACCTCGCTCGTCTCCGGGACTGGAATAGGAAGCTCCCGCAACTCGAGAACGTCCGGCGGGCCATATCGGGTGCAAACGGCTGCTCTCACCTCGGCATCACCTCACGGGACCAAACACACGCTTCTCCACGCATCGAGGGGTAGGCCCCGAACGCAGCCGCAGATGGGCGGTTCGGGAACCATCGGATTTTTCGCTTGCTCGCCGACGGTCTTGGGTCGACCGTTTCTGTCCGAGCACCGGCGTTTCAACAACAACGAAAGGAGAGAACTGAACACCCGAACTCTCGGTGGTGTCTGTGCATCCCATCCTTTGACCCTCACGGAACGCCCGTCACACGCGTAGAGCAGAACGTCCCGCAATCAGTGGTGGCTCCACCGACAACGACCATCCCAGATTGCACGCGTCGATCGACGCTGTCACCCCGCGACCGGTTTGGCGTGCGGTGAGAGTCGAAGAGGGTGGGGCGGTTCCAAGGGTCTTCGTGCCCTGGTCTATCCAATTTGAGCGGATGACGATCATCGCGGAAGCGAAACGCTCAGCCGCTCATCGCCCACCTCGCCGATCACTACCCGAACCCCGAACGGAGTCAAATGTCAGCTCAATCGACCAAGAAGGTGCGTCTTCCTCCTCGCTGGTTCATGCGCTCGTTCTGGACCGCCCATCGAGCACTGCTTCGATTGACTCAGAGCCGGTTGGGTCTTTGGCGACCGAAACCCAACGGATGGGGTGCGATGCGACTCACCGCTATCGGGCGTCGCACCGGTAGGAGGCGCAGCGTGGTTGTGGGCTACTTCGAGGACGGCCCAAACCTGGTTTCGATGGCTATGAACGGCTGGGGTGAAGGCGACCCTGCGTGGTGGCTCAACGTGCAGACCAATCCAGATGTCGAGGTTGAACTCGTCGATGGCCCCCGCTCCATGACCGCTAGGGCTGCCGGAGGCGCTGAACGGGAACGCCTGTGGGCTCGTTGGCGAGAAATCGACAAAGACCTCGATGCCGTTGCAGCGCGCCGCTCCACGGCCACTGCAGTTGTCGTCTTCGAGCCGCAAATCGAATAGCCGGAGCACAACTCCGAAACGACCGGGCAAGGCGTCAATCAGCGCACCCACAATCCGATTGGCGTTCCGCAACAACCGTGAGCTCGAATCATCCTTCGCTATCGAGCTCGGGCTCACGGCAGCCAACATCACCATTCCTCCTGTGGACCTGATGCCGTCCGCCTGGTGATCGAGGCCGCAACCGTGCGAGTTGGCACCTGTCCCAACCGAGATGAGGCGCCGCCGAGATGGTGAAAACGTGGTTTGTCCACACCGCGAATGGTGCCGACGGCTTCGAGTCTCACTCCAGGCCGTCGAAAGCAACAGGGAGCAAGGGCTCTCGCGTCGGGCAGTCCGACTCGTTGAAAACGACTCTGCGACGTGCGGTGGTGACGTTCGCCCCTGTGTCCATCCGAGGTCAGCGTCGAGTCTGAAGCCATCAGATACGGTGCGTCGCCAGGATCGATCAGGTTCGTTCCACGACAGCTCGGATGCCGCACGACCGCCAGAACAAGAAACACCGCTGACCGCAGGAAGGATCATCCCGTGGACAACACACGCTCTCCACTGCCGGAGTCATCTTGGTTGGCGGGACTTCTTGTGCTCTTGAGTCTCGTCGGGTTCATCTTCGTTGGACGCTGGCTCGCCGCAATCATCGTCGTTCCAGCCGCACTCGCCGCAGCCACCGGGCTGTGGCGCCATACCCCGTGGGCTCGGACTGCGGCCTACGCCATCATCGGCTGGTTTGCCCTCGTAACCGCTGCGGTCGGCGCCATGGCCATCGTCATGCAGGTCAACAACGACCCCAACGCATCCACCGGCGCAATCGTCATCTTCGTGGCCGCCGCCTTCGTGTTCACCCTCGTTGCAGCGTCGCTTTATCGACCAATGTTCCAAGCGCGCGTTGTCGAAGCGACGACCGTCGGCTGATGGGGATCTTCGAGCGGTTCTTGACCATTTGGGTCGGCGCAGCGATCTTCGCCGGAGTCGCATTCGGTCTGCTCACTCCCTCGACGTTCGAGCAAGTCGCCGAGATGCAGGTCGCGGACGTCAACCTCGTGGTCGCCGTGCTGATCTGGATGATGGTCTATCCAATGATGCTCAAGGTCGACCCGAGTTGTCTGGGCGACGTCGGCCGCAAGCCCAAGGGGCTCGCCCTCACGCTTACCGTGAACTGGCTCGTGAAGCCGTTCACGATGGCTGCGCTCGCAGTGTTGTTCTTTCGCTACATCTACGGCGACCTCATCCCGACAGCGGAGGCCGAGGAGTACATCGCCGGGATGATTCTGCTCGGCGTTGCGCCGTGTACTGCCATGGTGTTCGTTTGGAGCCAGCTCACCGGTGGTGACCCGAACTACACCCTTGCTCAGGTGTCGATCAACGATGTGATTCTGGTGTTCGCATTTGCGCCGATTGCCGGCCTCCTGCTCGGTGTCACCGACCTGACCGTCCCGTGGGGCACCTTGTTCGCATCGGTCCTGATCTTCGTGGTGATCCCACTTGTCGCAGGCCTGGTCACGAGGAATTCGATCCTTCACCGCAGAGGATCAGAAGCGGTCGAACGATTCGCAATGCGGTGGAAGCCAACCTCGATCATTGGCCTACTGCTGACAGTCGTGCTGCTGTTTGGTTTTCAGGCCGAAACCATCGTCGACGAACCGGCTCGGGTTGCGATGATCGCAGTTCCCTTGCTGATCCAGAGCTACGGCATCTTCGCCATCGCATACGGAATGGCTCGACTGATCAAGCTTCCCTTCGACGTCGCAGCGCCTGCCGCGATGATCGGAACATCGAACTTCTTCGAGCTCGCGGTCGCCGTTGCGATCAGCTTGTACGGGCTCGGCTCGGGAGCCGCGCTCGC
>Ga0114952_1004083_pt1 | contig 10091 bp, 5 predicted proteins | sample SidtaG_2_FD_87303 | JGI IMG/M metagenome (GOLD analysis project Ga0114952, IMG submission 87303) | Marine algal microbial communities from Sidmouth, United Kingdom - Sidmouth_Asex2 metaG | ecosystem: Host-associated > Algae > Red algae > Unclassified | place: Sidmouth, United Kingdom | collected... | reverse complement strand
TCAAAAATCATTTTGCACAATTTGTATTCTACAAACATTCCCGTTTTCATAACGTTGGGAATGTGATTTTCTTTCATCCATTGCAACCATTCGGTTTCTACTCTTTTGTCTATTTTGATGGTAACATTGTAAATTATCATGACTCTTTTTTATGGGTTTTGTTTATTTGTTTCACGCAAAGGTCGCAAAGTTTTTCGCAAAGGTGGCAAAGAAATTGTTCTATATCGAGCTTTATTGTCAACAAAAAAACCCGAAAACCTTTCGGTCTTCGGGCTACGTGCTGCTTTTCAGCAAAACGAAATGTGGCTTTCTTTGTTTCTTAGAGCTTAGTTTAGTTGAAAATCGACAGGAATGTTATATCTGACTCTAACCGTTTTACCGCCTTGTTTTCCTGGAATCCAATTGGGCATATTTTTTATGATGCGAATGACTTCTTTGCCCAACGTTCCGCCTTCTGGTTCTCGAAGAATTTCAATATTGCTGATTTGTCCATCTTTTTCGACAACAAAGGAGACAAAAACTTTTCCTTCAACATTTAGTTCTTTATCGTAAGCTGGATATTTGATATTGTTGTGAACAAAGTTTAATAAGGCTTTTTCTGCACATTTATGTTTGTCTTCCAAGGTTGTTTTTGTTCTTTCACATTTACTTGAAAAACGGGGCATTTCTTCGGCAAAAGTGATTATTGGTAGTGGCTTTTCTTTAATTTCATCTTCTTTATCAATGGCATCCCAATCAATATCAAAATTGATTTCACTTGGCGTAACGACAGGTTTGTTTTCAATCCATTTTTCCAAATTTTGAATTTCTTCTTTGAGGATTTCTGTATTGCTTACTTGGTCGATTTTTGCGATTTCAATCGGAACTTTTACGCTTGGTTTTTCGATAGGCAATTCTATCTTTTTTGGCTCTTCTGGATAGATGATTGTTGGAAGTATTTTAGCATCATCCTCATCTTCAGGCATCCAAATTTTTCTATCTTCTGGGATTCCCTCAGCCATATCAATATCTAAGTTAAAAGCAAAAAGAACGGTGAGCAAAGAAATAATCAATCCAATTCTAAAGAACGTTCCTAAGTATTGTTCTACATCGGCTTGCTTATATTTTCTCACCCAAATTTCGTCTTCTCCCGATTGCCCTTGATTGATGGCAATAATATTTTCGGTGCTTCTCAGGTTAAACAATAAACTGATGATGCCCACAGCCGATAAAATTCCGCCCAACAAAATGGCTAAACTCCAAATTCCATAATAAGCACTAACGCCTGTAACCATCAATGCTAAACTTGTAATAATATAATCTCCTGTGTTTCTCATGTTTTTGTGTTTTAAGAGTTATTGTATTTTATAGAGAGAACGTCTTTTACTAAAAAAATAGTTCTTGGTTTCCGTCAGTTTTGTGTCATAAGTATTTTTTTTGTATTACCTTCCTCGGCTGTTTCAAAAAACAATAACCACTCTTGCAAAATCATTTAGACTTAATACAACAAATAACAAAAGGCAATCAACAAGCCTTTAAAGAAATCTATGACATCTTTCTATGGAGATTTCTGTCAAAGCGGTATAATCTTTGCTGCAACGTGCGAAGGCTAATTTGCGTAAAAAGTTGGACGGTTCTTATCCAAAACGAAGGAAATAAAATTGTGTGTCGTCTAATGAAGAGGCACAAATTATTTATGATTTTTTGGAGAGAACGGTTTATCTTTCATCGCTGCGGAAAGTCCTGCTGTCCGTTCTTATGGTGGCAAATCAAGTTAGGGCAACCACAAGGGATTGCCCCTACAAGTTCCGACTACGCCACCATACCACTACCATCAGGTCTAGCTTAAAAGGACAGAACCCCTGATAAAATAAAGAATTATGAAACAAGACAAAGAACAATGAAAAGACGAGATTTTAAATAGTTTAGAGGGACTTCAAAAAGCAGCACCCAATCTTTTTTTATTTACTCGTATTCAAAAAAAAATCACTCAAAACACAGTGGTTGAATACATTTTTTTTTGCCTATAAAAGCGATGGTTATTGCCGTTTGTCTTCTTTTATTTGTCAATGTTGGGGCTGTTGTTCATTCTTATCAAACAACGATTCAAACAAGTATAGACTCAGAAGAATATTTGATTCCGACCTACAATTTTTATGATTATGAATAAGGTTAAAACACTTAGTATCTTATCTTTAATACTCATCTTATTTAATGTAGGATTGTTGGTTTTTATTTTTAGTGGGCATCGTCCTCCACATCATAAAAACAAGCATCATATTGCCCATAAAGTTCAGCAGGATTTGGGATTTGATGTGGCTCAAAAGCAGCTTATAAAACTCTTCATATAGTACATAAAACAACAATAGACTCCGTTAATATTCTTTATCAACAAAAGTTATTTCAATATTTCGATTTATTAAAATCCTCTACTGTAAAGAATATTCTAAAAACAGATTTATTATCCCAACTTACCACCTTAGAACAACAACGCATTGACATTACATTCCAACATGTTCAAGATTTAAAAAAATGTTTGTACGCCTGAACAATTGGCTCAATTTCCTGGGATTGTAGATTTCCTAAAAAAACGCTTGTTGCCACTTTCCCATAAAAAAAGACCACATCCTCCGAAGGATTAGTTTTTATAACGCCTCACTTTATGGAGTTCTGTTTGTGCTTTGTTGTGCAGCATGCGCCCGCTACCTGTTACTATAACTTGCCTATTCATCTTCGGAAGAAGAATCCAACAACATAAATCACAAAAACCACAAAATCACTTAAACAAAAGAAAGCTATAATGTTGTATCGGGTCTATTTTGCAGGGCTTGTACCTCCTTAGAAGTTGAGACTGTGAAGAATAGCCCTGATAGTAGTGGTATGGCTTTTTGGGGTTCTGTAGTTCTTAGTGCCGTAGTTCTTGGTTCGGTTCTGACATGATTTTTCGTTCTTCCTTAGCCATAAGAACGGATAGCAGGCCTTTCTATCACGACGAAGCAAAGACCTTTCGCTCCAAATAAAAAGATTTTTGAAAAATAAATCTTTATAAATCAACAAAAAACCCATATAATTCAAGAGTATTGGTAGCAGTTGTGCGTCTAAAATGTCTTTTATTGTTTTATTTGGTTAAAAATGTTCTTTTCTTCTTGATTATCACTGATTTATCATCATTTTTTGGCTGCATTTTTGTAACTTAGCTTTTAAGGTAAAAGGTATATTCAAAGTTTAGTCAGGAAACATACATATGGAAATTCCATTATTTTATAAAAGAACACTAACTTTGTTAGTCCACTGACAAAAACACATCTTCATACACAAACTGTTTGTATTATAACTTTATCATTTTAAACGCCTAATTTTCTTATGAACAAAATTATTAAAATTCTTACAGTACTGCTAACCCTCAGTAGTTTGCACTTATATACAGTGGCACAATCTGTAGATGTGCAATTCGCTTATAATGAAACAGCAAGTGACTGTGATAACAATAACTTTTGTGTTAATATACAAGTTCGCTCTACTGATGGAGCAAATTTAATAGGAACTTCTTCTATCCGCTTTACCTATGACGATACCGTTATAGGATTTGCAGGAACAAGTAGTGCCAGTGTAACACAAGGAAGCTATACATCTATCAATTTTGATGCAGATCAAGGAACTTTAAATCCAGAATGTACAACAGCTATGGGTGGTCCAGGTGGAACATCTTATCAGGTACATGGTTTTGATGGTTCTCAAACAGGTGATTTCTTAATCACAATGGTTAAACCAGGAAATTTGACTGCTTCCTGTCCTGATATTGCAACAGATTGGGAAGATGTTTCTACCATTTGTTTTGACATCCTTAATCCAACAGGAAATCCAAATCTTCAATTTCAAGGAGTACAAAATGGTTTTCCTAATGCAACTGCTGATACCAATTTCAATCCAGAAAACAATGCTCCTGCAAGTAAATACGATAATGGTACTTTCACTAATATGACAACTGCCATTGATGTACTTTGTGGTGCATGCGATCACAACATTCCTATTGTGACAGGTTGGAACATCATTTCTTCTTACTGTGATCCAACAACACCAAATATGTTGACGTTGTTCACGCCTATTGCCAGTGATGTAACTATTGTAAAAGATCAATTGGGCTTGACTTGTATTCCTCAATTTGGAATCAATAATATTGGAAATTGGACTGTGACAGAAGGGTATCAAGTAAGAGCAAACACCGCAACAACTTTGCCAATGTTAGGAACAACTATAGACCAAACCACGACGCCTGTTCCTTTATTAACAGGTTGGAACATTATTGGTTACTTACGAGATACACCACAAAATGCCAATACTTCTTGGGCAAGTGTACCTGGTGTTACTTTGGCAAAAGATTATTTAGGACTTACCTACATTCCATCTTTTAGCATCAACAACATCGGTAATCTTACGCCATGTCAAGGTTATCAAATGAGAGTAAGTGGAGCAACAAACTTTACTTACCCAAAACCAAATGAGGACAACTCAGTTGTTTTCTATACAAGTACGGAAACACCTTCTTACTTCGCCAAAGAGCTTATTTTAACAGGCAACAATGGCGTATTGGTTATTCCAGACCCTATGAATCCTGATATATTGAGCTATGGAGATGAGATTGGTATTTTTTCAGAAGATGATGTTTTAATGGGTTCTGCGGTATACGAAGACTACCATACAGCCATTACTTTTTGGGGAAATGACAATACAACAGACGAAATAGATGGTTTGTTGGAAGGAGAGAACTATACGGTAAAAGTATGGCATCAAGCCTCTAATGAGATAGAAGTACCAGAAATGAATTTCACTGTAGGTACTAATGTTTATGAAAAAGATGGCTATTACATTGCTGATATTTATCAAAAAACAACAGACCTTGCGACTGTTAGTCAATTAGCAGAAGTTACAGCTTATCCTAATCCTGCAAGTTCAGAACTTATCCTAAAAATTAAAACGTTGAGTCCTGGTCCTGCAACGATCCAATTATTCAATATGGAAGGAAAAATGATTGATGAGATGCGTCATGACAACTTATCAGCAGGACTTCATTTCTTCAAATATGATGTAACGTCTTTAGCAGCAGGTATGTATTTAGCTAAAGTTGTTAAAGACAATACAATTCAAACAGACAAATTCACTGTAATTAAATAAGCTCTTTTGAGCAAATCATTAAGACTATGTATTTGGGAATATATTACACTAAATTATATCTAATAACATGAGAAAAACTTTATTTTACTTAATAATACTTTTAGGCACAGTGGGCTTCCTCTCAACAGAAGTTGTGCAAGCTCAATGTTCTATTCCTCCTCCAGATCCAACTTGGACGATTACAACTTGTAATGCTGCCTCTAATCATACTATTACCATCAATCCAACATTTCCGAATGGTTTTGTGAATGATATTGATGGCGCAGGTACAATGATTGCAGCAGGTGATTATATTGGTGCATTTTATGTAGATGATAATGGCAACCTAACAGCAGCAGGTTTTGAGATATGGACAGGTAATCCTATTTCTTTTCCTGTACGTGGAGATGACAGTACTACGCCTACTGATGGATATACTGTTGGCGATGACTTAACACTCGTTTGGTATCTATGGGATTCAAGCGCAGGTGCTGCTGTTGGTCCTATGGAAGCTAAATTTCACCCTAACAATTTCTTTGGCTTCGGCTTAGTTACAGATCAAAATATTTATGCAGTGAATGGCTCAAGTGCTATTCAGTCTTTCTGTATAGACGGTTGTGATGCCTGTGGTGTCTGTGGCGGTCCAGGAGAAATTACATACTATGAGGATGCCGAAGGTGATGGATTTGGAGACCCCAATGTGAGTATGATGGCTTGTACACCCCCTGCTGGATTCGTTACAGATATGACGGATTTATGTCCAAATGATGCAGGTGTGACGCCTGGTTGTACAAATATGGCTGCAACTAACTTTGATGCAGCTGCAAACTGTGATGATGGCTCTTGTATCTTAGCTGCTTGTAATACAGGTTTAGTTATCAATGAGATTGATTATGACCAAACAGGTACTGATACAGGCGAATACATTGAGTTGTACAATTCTACGGCTGCTCCGATTACATTGGGCGCAGGAGACGAAATTGACTTAATTAATGGTAATGGCGGTGGAAGCACAAGTTACGGAACTGTTCCTTTAAGTGGTGCTACCATTCCTGCTGGCGGATATTATGTCGTTTGTTTTGGAAATAATGCGGCTGCTTACTGTGATGTGACCGTTAGTAACTCAATTCAAAATGGAGCACCTGATGCAGTTGCTTTGGTAAATAATGGAATTATTTGTGATGCTGTAAGTTATGAAGGTGATGTTCTTGGCTATGTAGAAGGAACTGGTGCGCCTGCTGATAGTGGTGACGGTTCTATTGGCCGTGATAATATGGGAACAGACTCTGGCGACAATAGTGCTGATTTCTCTTTAGGATGTTCTTCTCCTGGCGCAGCCAATGAAGCTTCTTCTTGCGGAGGTTGTACAGACAATACGGCTTGTAACTTCGATGCTGCTGCCATTACTGATGACGGTTCTTGTGAATTTATGTCTTGTGCTGGTTGTACAGATATGACAGCTTGTAACTTTGATATGACGGCTACCATTGATGATATGTCTTGTATCGCTGCACCTACTTGTAACGCAGATCCTTGTGTTGGAGATATTGAAGGAGTTGATCCTATGGATGCTTGTAGTTGTATTGTGGTAACTCCACAAGTATTAGGCTGTACAGATGTCACAGCTACAAACTACAATATGAATGCGAATTGTGATGATGGGTCTTGTGTGTTTACAATGGGTTGTACTGATGATACTTTCTGTAACTATCAACCAACAGCTACTGTTGATGATGGGTCTTGTTCTAATGCGGATCCTGGCACAACTCCTGTGAATAGTGATATTTGTATGGGAGACATTGTTGTATGGGATGCCAATTTTTGTGGATATGATACAACAATGGTTCAAGTATTGGGCTGTACTGATATGGGTGCAAATAATTTCAATCCAATGGCTAACTGTGATGATGGTTCTTGTGCAAGTTGCCCTGCTCTTGTTATCAATGAAATTGATTATGACCAACCAGGTACAGATATGGCTGAATACATTGAGTTATACAACACTTCGGCCAACCCTATTACTTTAGGAGCTACAGATGAACTTCAATTAATTAATGGAAACGGAACGACAGTTTACGAAACAGTTAGTTTAAGTGGCGTAATGATTCCAGTAGGTGGTTACTATGTAATTTGCTTTGGTGGAAATGCTGCCGCTTACTGTGATGTAACAATAGCTGGTTCTATCCAAAATGGCGCACCTGATGGTGCTGCTTTAGTCAATGCTGGTTCTATCTGTGATGCTGTAAGTTATGAAGGAGATATTCCTGGCTATACTGAAGGAACAGGCGCACCTGGTGACAGTGGTGATGGCTCTATTGGTCGTGATAATATGGGAACAGACTCTGGCGACAATAGTGCTGATTTCTCTTTAGGATGTTCTTCTCCTGGCGCAGCCAATGAAGCTTCTTCTTGCGGAGGTTGTACAGACAATACGGCTTGCAACTTCGATGCTGCCGCTATTACTGACGATAGTTCTTGTGAATTCTTAACTTGTGCAGGTTGTACAGATGCTACAGCTTGTAACTTCGATATGACGGCTACCATTGATGACGGTTCTTGTTTGGCTGCCCCTACTTGTAATACTGACCCTTGTGTTGGTGACATCGAAGGTATCGACCCAATGGATGCTTGTAGTTGTATTGTGGTAACACCACAAGTATTAGGCTGTACGGATGTTGCTGCTACAAATTATAATATGAATGCGAATTGTGATGATGGTAGTTGTGTACTTCCTCTGGAAGGTTGTACGGATGTAACAGCTTGTAACTACAACATGAATGCAATGACGGATGACGGTTCTTGTGAATTTATGTCTTGTGCTGGTTGTACCGATGTTACTGCTTGTAACTATGATATGACAGCAACACTTGATGATGGTTCTTGTATCAATCCACCAACTTGTAATGCTGATCCTTGTGTTGGAGATATTGAAGGAGTTGATCCAATGGATGCTTGTAATTGTGTTGTGGTAACACCACAAGTATTAGGATGTACGGATGCTACAGCTACAAACTATAATATAAATGCCAATTGCAATGATGGTTCGTGTACTTTCACAATGGGTTGTACAGATCCTAACGCTTGTAATTTTGATGCTGGAGCTACTGTTAATGATGGTTCTTGTTCTAATGCTGACCCAATGACTGGTAACACAGATATTTGTGCTGGTGATACAGAAATTTGGAATCCTGTTACTTGTATGTACGATGTAGACATGACTCAAGTTTTAGGTTGTACGAATGTTGCAGCTACAAATTACAATGCAGCAGCCAACTGTGATGATGGTTCTTGTGTATTGCCAACAACTGGTTGCACAGATGTTACCGCTTGTAACTACAATATGAATGCAATGGTTGATGATGGCACTTGTGAATTTACGTCTTGTGTAGGTTGTACAGATGCAACCGCTTGTAATTACGATATGACAGCGACCATTGATGATGGTTCTTGTGTTTTGGTAGATGGCGGCTCAATCGCTACTACAGATGCAACAACAATCTGTGTAGATGGAACACCTGACCCAATCAATGTTTCTTTAGCTGGAAATATGGGTACAAATGGTCAATGGGTGATTACCGATGCAACAGGTACTATTTTAGCATTGCCACCAAGCCCACCATTCGATTTAGACGGTGCTGGTCCTGGTGTTTGTTTAATTTGGTATGTATCTTACGAAACACTTACAGGTGCAATTGTTGGCAATAATGCAACAACGGACTTAGGAGGTTGTTTTGCATTATCAAATCCTATCACTGTGACTAGAAACGAACCAATCGGCGGAACAATCACTACAAATGATCCAACCACAATTTGTGCAGGCGATGGCGTTCCAAACCCAATCAATGTTGATTTAATGGGTAATGTAGGAACAAATTCTGCATGGGTAATTACAGATGCAGCAGGAACAATTTTAGCAGTACCACCAAGCCCACCATTTGATTTAGAAGGTGCAGGTGCAGGAGTTTGCTTAATTTGGCATGTATCTTTTGAAGACATTACAGGCGTAGTAGTTGGCAACAATGCCAATACAGATTTAGATGGTTGTTACAGCCTATCAAATCCAATTACAGTTACTCGTTTTACAGGAGATGACTGTACGTTTGCAATCGTTTCTATCGATGACCCTTGTAACTGTTACAACCTTAATAATGTCATCATCAATGGTCAAACTTATTTCTACGAAACTGTTGTTATTACAAGTAGCCCCAACGAAATTTGGACAATTGATTTGATGAGTTCTTCAGGTCTTTTAGACAATGCAGGCAACGCTTTAACAACACCACCAACGGCAACAGAAGTAGCACCAGGCGTTTATGAATTAAACTTCTGGCATTTAGAGACGGCTGGTTATTCAGCGTCTTTCTCTAATGGTATAACTGTACAAAATATAAGCAATTCTTGTGAGCCTTGTGAGTTCTTACCATGCGACGGAAGCATCGTATCACAAGGTAAATTACTCCTTCGTCAAGGCGCATTATATGGTGTCACAGAATTCAATGGCGATGGGAATGAAATCTATACTTGGTTCAATGAAGATGGCGCACAAGTAGCACAATTTACAGGTTACGAATACTACTCACCTTCTGCATTAGGCACATACACACTCGTTGTATATGATCCAGATGAAGACTGTGTAGAAATATTTGCACCACGTTTACTTAACGAATTAAATGGTTGTTGTGAATTGGATGATGAATAGTCCTTACAATCATTAAAAGATATAAAGCCCCGTACAATCGTTTTTGTACGGGGCTTTTTTTATATTTTTTTTTGGAAAAACGTTTTCGTTAAATGATAAATCTTAATTTCTAAATTTTAATATTTTGGAGAGAATGTTCTTTGCTTCGTCGTAACGCATGCTCCCGCTATCCATTCCAAACCTATCGGTTTCCATTACTATCGGGTCTATTTTGCATGGCTTGAACGTTTGTTTGAAGGCTTAGTTTATTAGGAATTGGGGG
>Ga0114952_1004081_pt1 | contig 10096 bp, 7 predicted proteins | sample SidtaG_2_FD_87303 | JGI IMG/M metagenome (GOLD analysis project Ga0114952, IMG submission 87303) | Marine algal microbial communities from Sidmouth, United Kingdom - Sidmouth_Asex2 metaG | ecosystem: Host-associated > Algae > Red algae > Unclassified | place: Sidmouth, United Kingdom | collected... | reverse complement strand
GGCGCTACTTTATTTTTAACCACTTTAACTCTTGTTTTATTACCTAAAACAGCGCCATCTGTACTTTTTATTTGTGTAGAACGCCTAATATCTAAACGTACTGAGGCATAAAATTTTAAGGCGTTACCTCCAGTTGTTGTCTCTGGATTACCGAACATAACACCAATTTTTTCACGCAATTGGTTAATGAAAATTACAGTACAATTGGTTTTGCTAATAGAAGCTGTTAGTTTTCTTAAGGCTTGAGACATTAAACGCGCATGAAGCCCCATTTTAGAGTCTCCCATTTCACCTTCAATTTCACTTTTTGGCGTTAAGGCTGCTACGGAATCAATTACTACAATATCAATAGCTCCAGAACGGATTAAATTATCTGCAATTTCCAAAGCTTGCTCACCATTATCAGGTTGAGATATAATTAAATTATCAATATCGATACCTAGTTTTTCAGCATAAAAACGATCGAAAGCATGTTCTGCATCAATAAAAGCAGCAATACCACCGGCTTTTTGTGCTTCTGCAATGGCGTGTAATGTTAATGTTGTTTTACCAGAAGATTCTGGACCATATATTTCAATAACACGTCCACGTGGATAACCACCAACGCCTAATGCGATATCTAAACCTAGAGAGCCAGATGGAATGGCTTCTACATCTACTATGGCAGAATCGCTCATTTTCATCACGGTTCCTTTTCCGTAGGCTTTATCTAGTTTATCTAAGGTAAGTTGTAGTGCTTTTAATTTTGCTTCTTTTTCTTTGTCGCTGCTCATTATCTTTATTTTTTCTGAAAAATTGTATGCTAAAGTACTATATCTTTTTTCACAATACAATTTTATGACGCAACCTTTTTTCACATTTTGCATCTAGTTAACAAAGCGGAAAATTTTTGCTATCAAATTTGCCATAATGCGTTTTGACTAAGACTAACTCTAAACTCAACTAAAGCATCTAAATTTATATGTTTAGGTGCTTTTTTATGTATTAAACTGGAGTTAGATTTTTGAAATGATCTTGGCAGACACATGCGCTAGGGATTGAACGGCGTGTTTGAACTCCCCGACCTTTTGGGAGGGAGTGAGTAGTGAAAGCCCGACCCTTGGGTAGCGCCCAAATTGTTTTAATTATTTAGAAATTGTACCTTTGTGATTTTTAAACATTCTTTAACCTTAAAAATTGGTATAGCATGCAACTGTACAATAAATTAAGCGCGAAAGAGCGAGCTGAATTAATCGAGAAAGCTGGAAGGGATCGATTAACACTTTCTTTTTATCAATACGCCAATATTATAAACCCTCAAGAACTTAGAGATCAATTATTTATTGCTTGGGACGCTTTAGACGTTTTAGGACGTATCTACGTGGCACAAGAGGGTATTAACGCGCAACTTTCTTTACCTGCAGATCGTTTTAATGCATTTAAAACGCATTTGGATACGGTCGATTTTCTAAAAGATATTCGTTTAAATATTGCTGTGGCACAGGATAATATGTCGTTCTTAAAACTAAAAGTGAAAGTGCGACCTAAAATTGTTGCCGATGGCTTAAATGACGACACATTTGATGTGACTAATAAGGGTGTGCATGTGGATGCTGAGAAATTTAATAGGCTTATTGAAGATGAAAACACGGTTTTGGTGGATATGCGAAACCATTATGAAAGTGAAATTGGGCATTTTAAAAATGCTATAACACCAGATGTGGATACCTTTAGAGAATCTTTAGATATTATTGAAGATGATTTAAAAGACCATAAAGACGATAAGAATTTGGTTATGTATTGCACAGGTGGTATACGCTGCGAAAAAGCGAGTGCGTATTTTAAACATAAAGGATTTAAAAATGTTTTTCAGTTAGAAGGTGGTATTATTGAATACACAAGACAGGTGAATGATGAAGCGTTGGAAAACAAATTTATAGGTCAGAATTTTGTGTTTGATGATAGGCGTGCAGAGCGTATAAGTAATGATGTAATTGCGCAATGCCACCAATGTGGAAATCCTTTTGATACGCATAGTAATTGCGCTAATGATGCTTGCCATTTGTTATTTATTCAATGTGAAACATGTAAAGCGGAAATGAATCAGTGTTGTTCTACAATGTGTAAGGATATTCATGCTTTGCCTTTTGAAGAACAAAAAATACTTAGAAAAGGTCAAGGAAATAGTAATGATATATTTAAGAAAGGACGTGCAGATCATTTACCATATAAAAAGGATTTGAGGAATATATTCGAAAATTTTAAAAAGTAAAATATAGAGGGTTCAATTTATAGTTACTATAGTAGAGGACTATTATCGATATATCAAGAAATTACAAAAATTTGAGTAGCTATTTTGATAGTTTTAAAAGAACGGATTAGTAATCTCGTTTTATAGACTTTTTTTTAAAGACTTCAAAATTAAAAAACAATATAAAAACAACGTTTAATAAGCTCAATTGAGAAGATACGTTTAATTAAGAATCTTTCTTTAAAATCCTTAGAATAATCTTATATTTACATCGAAAAGCTAGTTTTTACAAAAGCATTTTCAAAAAAGCTTCTATAAAACTCATTATCAGTTTTTTACAGAAAAATTTTTAGTAAATACGAGATTAAATATAATAATTAATCATCTTCCGATAGGCGCTAAACTCTATTCGGAATCAATATATATAAAATATGGCTTGCGCAAGTTGCTCAACTAAAGATGGCTCTTCACCAAAAGGCTGCAAAAATAATGGTACTTGTGGAACAGATAGTTGTAATAAGTTAACCGTTTTCGATTGGTTAGCTAATATGTCTCTTCCAAATGGCGAAAAACCTTTTAATTGGGTTGAAGTTCGTTATAAAAACGGCAGAAAAGAATATTACAATAACACAGAAAATTTAACATTAAGTATTGGCGATATTGTGGCGACACAAGCCAAATCTGGTCATGATATTGGTATGGTTACCCTTACGGGGGAATTGGTACGTGTCCAAATGAAACGTAAAAATATAAAAGAAAACACAGAGGAAGCGCTTAAAATTTATCGTAAAGCAAGCCAAAAAGATATTGATATTTGGTCTAACGCACGCGATAAAGAAGAGCCTATGAAGGTTAAAGCACGCCAGTTTGCTATTGATTTGAAACTTCATATGAAAATTTCAGATATCGAATTTCAAGGTGATGCTAGTAAAGCGACGTTTTATTATACTGCTGAAGAGCGTGTAGATTTTCGTGAATTAATTAAAGTTTTTGCCAGAGAGTTTAGAACGCGTATTGAGATGAAGCAAGTAGGTTTCCGTCAAGAAGCAGCCAGACTTGGTGGTATTGGCTCTTGTGGTCGCGAATTATGTTGTTCTACATGGTTAACAGACTTTCGTTCGGTAAGCACATCGGCAGCACGTTATCAACAATTATCATTAAATCCTCAAAAATTAGCAGGCCAATGTGGTAAACTTAAATGTTGTTTAAACTATGAGTTGGATACCTATCTTGATGCTTTAAAACACTTTCCAAAAACAGATACAAAATTATATACAGAAAAAGGTACGGCAGTGTGCCAGAAAACTGATATTTTTAAAGGGCATATGTGGTTTGCCTATGAAGGTGAATGGATGAATTGGCATAAAATTACTACAGAACAAGCCAACGAAATTATTGAATTAAATAAGCAAAAAACAAAAGTAGCTAGCCTTGAGGAATATGCTTTGGATCTTATAGAGGTAGATACTAAAACAGAGTTTGAAAACGTTGTTGGGCAAGATAGTTTAACACGCTTTGATAGTCCAAAACGTAATAATAAACGTAAAAATAATAGAAGGAAAGGAACTCAGGGAAATAATAAACCAGCGCCTAATAAAAATGCACCTGCAAATAAGAATGCTGGACCTAATAAAAATGCCACCCCTAGAAAAAATCCAAACCAGAATAACCGAAGAAAGAATACTAATAAAAGAAAACCACAAAACAGTAAAAATGCTGAAAATTAGAGGTCTGTTATTTTTTTTAATATGTATTTTTATAATGGTTTCATGCGATTCTAATAGCGTTTATGATACTTATAAACCGGTTCCTAATATATGGCATAAAGACAGCATTGTTAGTTTTAAAGTAAACCCACCAGATTCAACAAACGCTTATAATTTATTTGTTAATTTAAGAAATAGAAATTCTTACAAATACAATAATTTATATTTAATTGTAGAAATGGTTTTTCCGCATGGTAAAATTATAAAAGATACATTAGAATATAAAATGGCAGAACCTAATGGAAAGCTTTTAGGTAAAAGCCTTACAGATATTAAAGAGAATAAATTGTGGTATAAAGAACGTGTTGTTTTTAATGAAATAGGAGAATATACCGTTAATATTGAACACGCCATGAGGGAAAATGGAAAAGTTAATGGCGTTATAGAATTAGAAGGCGTTACAGATATAGGTTTTAGAATAGAAAACATTTCAAATAATAAATAAATGTCACATCGAGTGATTTCGCGTTAACGAAATAGTATCGAGATGTATTAATATGCAGTACATGGCAAAAACAAAAAAAGAAACAAAAGCAATTCAAGATTTTTCAAAATATATTCGTTGGTTTTGGATGGTTTTTTTAGGAGGTATAGTAATCATTTTCTTGATTTTTTTCTTGACATCTGTTTTCGGAGATTTACCAGATCATACCGTCTTAGAAAATCCAAAAACGCATTTAGCTACAGAAATCATATCGTCAGATGCGCAAACTTTAGGTAAATTTTATTTAAACGATAATAGAACACCTGTAAGTTATTCTGAATTTCCTCAACATTTAGTTGATGCTTTAATTGCTACAGAGGATGTGCGTTTTCATGAGCATTCAGGAATTGATTCTAGAGGAACATTAAGGGCTATGATATCCTTAGGGAAAGATGGTGGAGCAAGTACGGTTTCTCAACAGTTAGCGAGACAACTTTTTGTTGGTGCGGCTTCTAAAAACACATTTCAAAGACTACTTCAAAAAGTAAAAGAATGGATAATTGCTACACGTTTAGAACGTCAATATACAAAAGAAGAAATTATTGCGCAATATTTCAATATTTACGATTTTGGAAATAATGCTGATGGTATTCGTAGTGCTGCACGTATATATTTTGGAAAAGAACCTAAAGATTTAGATCTTAAAGAATCAGCCATGTTGGTTGGAATGTTTAAAAATTCATCTTTATATAATCCAAGACCTGAGCGTAATCCTGTTGGCGTAAAAAATAGACGTAATGTAGTTTTATATCAAATGAAAAAATATGGTTTTATTGATCAAAAAGTTAAAGACTCTTTACAGAAAACAGAACTTGACCTAAACTATTCTCCAGAGTCTCATCGTGAAGGGATTGCAACATATTTTAGAGGGTATTTAGATGGTTTTATGAAAGACTGGATTAAGGATAATCCAAAACCAGATGGTACAAAATGGAATTTATACAATGATGGTTTAAAAATATATACGACTATTGATTCAAGGATGCAAACCTATGCAGAAAATGCTGTGCAGCAACATATGCAAGCATTACAAGCAGAGTTTTTTAATCAAAATACTTTAAAAAGAAATCCAACAACTCCATTTTTAGATTTAGAAAAGCAAGAAGTTGATGCGTTGATGCAAAGAGGCATTAAACAATCAGAGCGTTGGAGACATATGAAGTATGATTTAAAAAAATCTGATAAAGAGATAAAAGCATCTTTCAACAAAGCAACAAAAATGTCAGTTTTTGCTTGGAAAAATGGGAAAGCTTCAGAGGTTGATACGATTATGAAACCTATAGATTCCATACGCTATTATAAAACGTTTTTAAGAACAGGAATGATGTCTATGAATCCGCAAACCGGCCACGTAAAAGCATGGGTTGGTGGAATAAATTATAGACATTTCCAATATGATATGGTAAAACAAGGGAAGCGTCAAGTCGGCTCTACTTTTAAGCCTTTTGTATATACTGCAGCAATAGATCAGTTACATTATTCACCCTGTGATGAATTTCCAGATGTTCCATTTTGTATTGAAGCTAATAAATACGGAAACCCTGAAGAGTGGTGTCCAAAAAATTCAACGCCAAAATATGGAGGCGTACGAACACTAAAAAACGCATTAGCTAACTCGGTAAATACAGTTACCGCGCAATTAATTGATAAAGTTGGTCCACAAACAGTTGTAGATTTAGCAAAAAAATTAGGGATTGAATCAGAAATGCTTCCTGTACCAGCAATAGCGTTAGGTACGGCAGATATAAGTGTTTACGAAATGGTAGGAGCCTATTCATCATTTGCAAACCATGGCGTATATACAAAACCAGTTATGGTAACTAGTATAGAAGATAAAAACGGAACTATTTTATACCAATTCAAACCTGAAACACGTGACGTTATAAGTGAAGAAACGGCTTATGTAGCCGTAAAACTTATGGAGGGTGTTACCCAAGTTGGATCTGGAGCAAGATTAAGACACAGTTGGGCTAGAAATAAAACGGAATATAAAGAAGTTGTAACTGGATACCCTTACGAACTTACAAATCCTATAGCAGGAAAAACAGGGACAACACAAAACCAAAGTGATGGTTGGTTTATGGGTATGGTACCCAATTTAGTTACTGGTGTTTGGGTTGGTGGTGAAGATAGAGCTGTTCATTTTAAATCCATTACTTATGGTCAAGGTGCTGCTATGGCATTACCTATTTGGGGGTTGTATATGAAGAGTTGTTATGCTGATAAAGAACTAAACATCTCAAAAAGCGAATTTGAATCGCCTAAGGATTTATCTATTAATGTAGATTGCTTAAACCATTCAAGTTCAATTGATGCAGACGAAGACTCAGATGAAGATATCCCTGACGATTTAGACTTCGGATAGAATCAAAAATTTAATTTTTAAAAATTTAATATAAACCGTTCTTTAGAGAGCGGTTTTTTATTTAAATTTATTTTGATACTGAAGTGATGTATAAATTAGCAATACTTTAGGGATATTAATATAATGGGTTACTCTTATTATTATCGCAAGAAAACAATCAGACGTAAAATTATTTCAGCCGTTTATTAGTAAGTATAAAAACCAAAAAGAGTTCTTTCTCAAAAATTTAGACATATCATTCAATTATTCGTAAATTGATATTCCAAAAACTAAATAATAATGATTAATAAAAAAGTAGCTGATGTTAAAGAGGCTTTAAAAGGCGTTTCAAATAACATGACATTTATGCTAGGTGGATTTGGACTTTGTGGAATTCCTGAAAATGCTATAGCAGAATTAGTAAAATTAGGCGTTAGTGGTTTAACTTGTATTTCTAATAATGCTGGTGTAGATGATTTTGGATTAGGATTACTTCTTCAAAAAAAACAAATCAAAAAAATGGTGTCGTCTTATGTTGGTGAAAATGATGAATTTGAACGCCAAATGCTATCAGGAGAATTGGATGTTGAATTGATTCCTCAGGGCACATTAGCAGAACGATGTAGAGCAGCTCAAGCAGGATTTCCCGCCATATATACGCCAGCTGGTTTCGGTACTGAAGTGGCTGAAGGTAAAGAGACTCGGGAATTTGACGGAAAAATGTATGTTTTAGAATATGCGTTTAAAGCAGATTTTGCATTTGTAAAAGCTTGGAAAGGAGATGAAGCTGGTAATTTGATTTTTAAAGGAACTGCTAGAAATTTTAACCCTAATATGTGTGGTGCGGCGAAAATAACCGTTGCTGAGGTAGAAGAAATGGTTCCACTTGGTGAGCTAGATCCAAATCAAATCCATATTCCTGGAATATTTGTGCAACGTATTTTTCAAGGTGAAGTTTTTGAAAAACGCATTGAGCAACGCACGGTTAAACAGAGAAATTGAAAAAGCTTATCATGCCCGCATAGGTGGGAATCTACTCGATAAAAGTTAAGTTTTAATAAATACGATTCCCGTTACCATGGGAATAACAAAATCGATTAAAAAAATGTTAGATAAAAACGGTATAGCAAAACGTATTGCAAAAGAAGTAAAAGAAGGATTTTACGTAAACCTAGGTATTGGAATTCCAACACTTGTTGCTAATTATGTTAGAAACGATATTGAAGTTGAATTTCAAAGTGAAAATGGCGTTTTAGGTATGGGCCCTTTTCCTTTTGAAGGTAAAGAAGATGCCGATATTATAAATGCGGGAAAACAAACGATAACCACATTACCTGGAGCAAGTTTTTTTGATTCCGCTTTAAGTTTTTCTATGATTAGGGGCAAACATGTCGATTTAACGATTTTAGGTGCTATGGAAGTGGCAGAAAACGGAGATATAGCCAACTGGAAAATACCTGGAAAGATGGTAAAAGGTATGGGTGGTGCTATGGATTTAGTTGCTAGTGCTGAAAATATTATTGTTGCTATGATGCATACTAATAAGCGTGGAGAATCTAAATTATTAAAACAATGTAGCTTACCATTAACAGGTGTAGGTTGTGTAAAAAAAATAGTAACCAATTTAGCAGTTATTGAAGTAACTAATAAAGGGTTTAAGTTATTAGAACGAGCACCGGGAGTTTCTGTAGAAGATATTAAAAATTATACGAAAGGGCATTTAATTATTGAAGGGAATATTCCAGAAATGGATATTTAAAGATATAAAAATTATTTGCTATTTAGATAAGAGTTGATTAAATGTTAAATAAAAACGCATTTTATCGATTTATTATGTTTTTTAACGATAATATTGAAAATGTAATCTATATTAGTAAACCTCAAAGAAACCAACTAATTATAGATTTTACCCAAATCTACCATAAACTTAAAAACCTATGCGTAATGCAACAAATTTACCTGAACTACCCACTACTGGTGAAAAATTTAAAAAAATTGTAAAACATAATTTACAATTTCTTAAAAGCTTAGTTTATTTAACAAAAAAAATATTCATGCTATAAATTTATAGGTTGTAATATTTTACATTACCCTCGATGCTTTTTCGTTTTTTAAAGATTATTTAATTAATTCTAATCTTTTTTTTATATAAATTTTCAAAAAACAAAAGTTTTAATATTTACATTAAACAAACGTATTTTAATGCGTTTAAGCTTACTTTAGTGTGTGTAAGTATCGATGAAACTGTTGAAGACGTTAACTCTATAGCTAGTAAAAAAATGTTTTGACTTTGGAGGTATGCTTATTAGTTTATCAGCAATGCCAATGAAAGGAAAAAGTATGATGAACGCCATGCATGTTATAGAAATTGAAATCTGTAATGTGTAGATTATAAATATTTGGGCGTTACCACAAGGGTCGCGCTATCCACTATATCTTTTAAATAGAAAAACTGCTTTTGGGCAGTTTTTTCTATATAAAAGGATGCCGTTTCTATCGCTAACGCAGGTGTTTGCTAAAGTTTAGTTGACAATTGGAAAACTTAGTGTGTTCTTGTGGAGGTTTATTCAATGCTCTAATAGAAAATCGTTTTATCGTTTTTTTTTCTGACAAAGTCAAGCAGAGGTTTTTAGCATAAAACCACCTTAAAACCCAAACTTCAACTGTACACTAACACTTTTTTTAATTTCAGGTTCTTTCTTTTTTCCAGTATTCAAATTAGATATAGAAATACCTAATAACCGAACAGAATTACTCAATTTTTCTTGATATAATAAATCTTTTGCAGTTTCTAAAATCACATCATTATTACTAATGTAATAAGGCAGCGTTTTACTTCGGGTTTGCAATGTAAAATCACTGTACTTTATTTTTAAAGTCACCGTTTTTCCAGCCATTTTAATTTTTAATAATCGTCGTGAAACCTCTTCAGCAATATGCTTTAATTTTTCAAGCATAAATATTTCAGAAGATAAATTTTCGCTAAATGTTCGTTCGGCAGCTAAACTCTTTCTTGTACGATGTGGTTTCACTTCACTATTATGAATGCCTCTAACAATGTAGTAATAGTAGCCACCAGATTTTCCGAAATTATCCGTTAAATAATCTAAAGATTTCAGCTTTAAATCTAGTCCAGTAAAAATACCTTTTTGGTACATTTTTTCAGCAGTAACTTTACCAACACCGTAAAATTTTCTAATATCTAAGTCTTCTAAAAACGTAATAACTTCTTCGGGATTAACCGTTTTTTGTCCGTTTGGTTTGTTGTAATC
>Ga0114952_1004075_pt1 | contig 10106 bp, 19 predicted proteins | sample SidtaG_2_FD_87303 | JGI IMG/M metagenome (GOLD analysis project Ga0114952, IMG submission 87303) | Marine algal microbial communities from Sidmouth, United Kingdom - Sidmouth_Asex2 metaG | ecosystem: Host-associated > Algae > Red algae > Unclassified | place: Sidmouth, United Kingdom | collected... | reverse complement strand
GGTGCATGGAGTGCAGATTGTGTGTTAAGCTGTCCTGGTCTACTGTTCATGCGCTTTCTCGGGTTTCGTTGTGGTTACTCCGGGGGGGTGAGTACCGGCGGCCTCGTTCACAGCGGGGCCGTCGTCGTTTCTGGCGTCCTGATTTCGTCCCGGACGGCTCCTTGCCGGCCTCGATCTGCCATCTAGGCGCTCTATCGGAACGCCTCGGCGTTCTGCCTCGCGACCGCCGCGGATGGCCTCCGCCGCCGCCTGACGCGATGCGGCCAAAAAATATCCGGCCGCATCTCCTCGCACGTGTAGTGACAGATCAGCTCGAGCGCGCAGCAGTGCTCCGGCGGCACGACGGTCCACATCGCGACCGCCGAGCGCGTGATGCCGAGGTGCCGCCCGACTTGCGCCGCCCCGCCCGGAACCGATCGAACCAGCTCGCGCGGGTCGAGAAGTGGCTTTGAGCACGTCTTGTTTCGTCTTCCCATGCCTCAATGGTAAGACTCTCTTGCCACGGGCGCAATATCTAATTGCCCGAGCAACTAGACCTGCGTCTAGGTCTTACGGTTACGTCGAAGTGCCCCCATGTAAGGGAGGCTTGCGCTACAGTCACACAATGCGAGACGCCCTGATCAAGAGAAAGCTCCGCCTGGCCCGCACGCGCGCCGGACTGTCGCAAGCCGAAGTCGGCAAGGCGTGCCGCTCGGGAGGCCGCCCGAAGGGGATCTCGCGAAACGCAGTCGCCAACTGGGAGTCGCTCGAGTCCAGCGAGCTTCCGACGATCCGGCATCTCACCGACGTGGCGAAGGTGTGCCGGGTGCCCCTTGGCTACTTCTTCTCTGATGAAGAGGAGCTGTCGTCGCTCGATGTCAAGAAACCCTCAGGCCCCGCCCTGCGCTGGATTCCGGTGATACGCTGGTCGCAGATCAAGCAATATTGCGGACCTATGATGTCTGGAGTGTCTCCCGCGGAGGCGGCGACTCGAGCTCTTCCGGCCCCTGTGGCTTGCAGCGAGCACGCGTTCATCCTGCCCGTCCGAGACCGATCGATGACGAGCGCGAACCCGCTCGAGGAGAGTTATCCGGAGGACATGCTCATCTACTATGACCCTGCCGCATCAGTCGACGAGGGGCTTGCCCGGCAGCTGGTTCTTGCTTGGGTTCCGGGGAGGGCGGAGCATGTTTTCCGCGTGCTCGTCACGGACGGTCGTGAGCGGTGGCTCGAAGCACTGAGCCCGGACTACGGGCGGATCACCGGTCCCTTCGAGGTCTGTGCCGTCATGTTCGGCGCGCTCAAGCTGCCACACTCTCAGCCCCTCTAGGCTCTTTCAGCCGCCCCTCTTGCGGCGCCGTAGGCGCGCTCGGCTCTCTTGCTCATTATCGCAAGATGTACTTGACACCCTAGCGCGAAGACAGATATTCTGACGCCTCGTTTCGTTGTCACTCGACGAGAGGTTATGAAGATGAAAAGCTCAGCCACGCGCGATCACGCGCCGATCGCCGACGAGGCCCTCGATCACGCGCACCACGTCCTCGATTCGATCGCTCACACCGATCGCCGGAACGAGATCGCCTTGCACCGGCGCAGAGAGATCGACGCGACCGAGGAGCCCGGCGCCGACGCGGCGCACGAGGCGTACCTCGAAAGCTCGCCGTACTGGAGAGGCCGATCGTGAGCGGCATGACGGCGGAGGAGGCGATGGACGTGGTCCGCGATGTCAGGCGTGTCGTCTCGCACGCGACGCAGAAGAGGCTAGATCCCGCCTCCGTGCGCGAACATTACATCACCTGCGCGCTCGTCTGCGCGCTCGTCGGCGGAGATGTCGCCGTCCGCAACTACCTCGATCGGCTTTGCGCCGAAGAGGTCGCGGAAGCGTCTCTCGAGCCCGAAGGGGGCTCGACGTGATCGCCCAAGGGAGCTGCGCCACCGTCCGCCGATCGGGCGTGCTGGTGCCCGTCGAAGCGGTTTCTGAAGGACAGGCGGCGAGAGCGCTCAGGGCGTTCGCAGCGAGCTTTCGTCCCTTTCCGGGGACGGCCGCCCGTCCTGGCGTGTACGGCATCGTCACCGCGCACGAGCCGAGGCGCGCACGAGAGCGCCCGATCGGACCGTCCCGGATCGTCCCCTCCTCCGATATCCGAGCGCGGCTGCGCGCCCAGGCTCGACGGGGTCTCGTCAGTAGATCACGCGGGGTGACGCAGCCCTCGCCCACGACAGGAGAGTGACATGAGCACATCGCGCGCGCCACAAGAGGACAACCTGTCGCTCTGGCATCAGATCTCGAAGACCGATCCATCAGCGGTCAAGAAGATCACGGAAGGAACTCTCGCGGGCCGGAGCTCGATCAACGTCCAGCAGACGGTCAAGCAGATGACCGAAGCGTTCGGCCCGGTCGGCAAAGGATGGGGGTACGCCGTCGTCTCGGAGCGCATCGACGAGGGCGCCCCGATCTACACGCGCCCGAAGGAAGGCAGCGGCGAGAAGCCGGAGTACATCTGTCACGAGAAAATCCACACGCTGTGCATCAGTGTGTGGGTTCGAGATGCGGAGACAGGCGCGCCGCTGCATGCGTCGCACTACGGCGCGACACGTATGGTCTACGGCTCGAAGTGGGGCACGACCACCGACGAGGACTATGCCAAGAAGTCGCTCTCGGATGCGCTGAAGAAAGCGGCGAGCATATTCGGCTGTCATGCCGATATCTTTCTCGGAGAGTGGGATGACCCGAGCTACGTCGCCGAGCGCAAGGCCGAGGAGGCGATCGAGAAAGCCGAGGACAAGGAAGCGGCGGCCGAGGTGCAGCGACAAGAGTACGAAGGATGGAAGGGGCGGAACCTTGAGCTTATCGCGAGCGCCACTCAGCTCTCCGAGCTCGAGGGACTGTTCAACGCCGGAGCCAGGAAAGCCGCTCGGCGCGACGACAGTGACTACCTGGTCGCGATGGGCAAGCGCTGGCGCGAGCGCATCCCAGGACTCATAGGACGCGCCTCGGATCGCCCCGCCGTCGAAGCCATCTACGCCGCGGCCAAGGCTCGCTCGAAGAGCTGGGGGGAGAGGGGATTGAGCTGGCTCGAAGGCGTCAAGGAGCTCTGCTCCAAGCGCACCGAGGCGCTCGAGTCGAGCGATGCGGGGGCGGCCGAATGATCGACCCGAAGAGATCGGACGAGATCGTGCGCGGCCTCGCCGCCGTCGAGCGCTCGATGGATAGGGGCGAGGTGAAGTACGTCCGCCTCGCTGGAAGCCCGAGCCGCCTTCCGCTCTCCGACAAGATGATGGAGCGTTTCGGGCTCGAGCACGGGCAGACGATCAGCATCACGATCTACGACTGCATCGTTATGGCTATCGCGGAAGAGGTGAAGGGCGAGGTGGCCACTTCGCTCGCCGCCGAGGCGATCGAGAAAGCGATGAAGGCGGCGAAGGGCGGCGAGGGAGAAGGCTCGTGAACGCCCCTCTCTACGAGATCGCCGAGCGCTACAAGTCGCTCGTCGCGCTCTCCGACACTGACATGGACGAGCGGGCCATCGCCGACACGCTCGAGGCAGTCGACGGGGAGCTCAAAGACAAGGCGCTCGCCATACGCGCCGTGATGCAAAGCATGTCGGGCGACGAGGGCACGATCGACGCCGAGATCAAACGACTCGAGGGTCGTCGCCAGGCGATGAGGAATCGTCGCGCGGCGCTCGAGGAGTACCTCCGGCGGAACATGGCCGATTGCGAGATCAATCGCATCGAATCTCCCATTTTCTCGATCACGCTCGCCGCCCCCACACTGAGGCTGGACATCACCGACGAGAGCGAGATCCCTGACGAGTACGTCACGGCGAGGGTCACCGAGCAGATCGACCGGCGGCGACTCCTCGCCGACATGAAAGCGGGCAAGGAAGTCCCGGGTGCTCGCCTCGTCGAGGCCAGGCGCGCACTGAAATTCACCGAACCGAGAGAGAGCTAGACAGTGGCGACGAAGACAAAGACAAAGACCGAGGCGCCGGACGCCATCGCGAAGGCGGCAGGCGAGGCCCTCAGCCGCTTGGTGCTGGAAGGGGATGCGATCGGGGACGAGGTCGACCGGCGCATCCGGGCGAGGCTCGCGAGCCCGCTCTCGATCGAGATCAAGAGACAGGATCGCGAGACGGTCCAGATCTCGGGTCCGTTTCACCGCGATTTCCGAACGGTCCTTGCGGCTCTCCAGGCCGGCCCCACTGCCATGATCGGACCGGCCGGATGCGGAAAGTCGACGATCGCGACGCAGTGCGCGAAGGCGCTAGATCTGAGCTTCTTCTTCAACGGCGCAATCCAGCACGAGTACAAGCTGACGGGGTTCGTCGATGCGAACGGCAAGACGGTCAGGACGCCGTTCCGAGAGGCCTACGAGCACGGCGGGGTGTACCTCTTCGACGAGATCGATGCGTCGTCGGCGAACGCACTCCTCGCCTTCAACGCCGCGCTCTCGGGAAATCACATGGACTTCCCCGATGGCGTCGCCGAGAAGCACAAGGACTTCTTGTGCCTTGCCGCAGCCAACACCTTCGGCACCGGGAGGGACAGGGTCTACGTCGGGCGGAATCAGCTCGACGCGGCAACGATGGATCGATTCGCGTTCGTCTCGATCGACTACGACGAGCGCCTTGAGCTGACGGTCGCCTGTAATCTCGAATGGGTGGCCGAAGTCGTAATGGTGCGTGAGGTGATCCGCGAGAAGAAGATTCGCCACGTCGTCTCCCCTCGGGCGTCCATTCTCGGAGCTCGGCTGATCGAGGGAGGAATGGACAGAGAGAAGGTCCGGGAGCTTGCGCTCTGGAAGGGGCTCGATGGCGACTCGGTTGAGAAGGTTCGTGCGGAGATGAAGGCGCGCCGCTCGACGTTTCTCGAGCGCAAAGAAGCGCTCGGGAAGGCGGCGGCGTGAGGCCGTACGATCATCTGTGGGAAACGGCGCCGAGGGGGCGCGCGGTCGATGCCGTACTCCGTCTCGGCTATGCGGACTTTCTCGACTTCGCCGAGCGCTCGTCGCCTCGCCCGCCTGTCTTGAATGGCGGCGGGAGTAGACAACTGGGCGGTGAGGGCTGGAGCGGCACGGCAACGTTCGACGATGCTCTGGGTCTTGCTTGGAGCGGATGGCCGGAGGCCGCCTCGAAAATCGAGGCAGGCAGCCGGGAGCTTCTCGTCTCGACGCGAGAGCTGATCGCTCGTCGCCCCGAGCTTGCGCCGGTCGGCGCGTTCCCGATCGTGCCGGTCTTTCTCTCGGGCTCCCCCGACCACATGCTCGAGCCCTCGACGGAGAGAGAAGCCCCGTTCTGCCGAATCCTCATCAACACGACCTATTCGGCTGCCACGGACAGTGAGGAAGTTTTCTCGTTCGGCTCGGCCTGCCTTCGGCTGATCGATGACCTTGATGCCGCCGGGCTCGAGACTGATGTCGATGCGGTGATCTGCGTGACGGACGGGCGCTACACCACAACCGGGATCGTCCACGTGAAGCGGGCCGGAGAGATGCTTGATCTCGAGAGGCTCGGATTCGTGCTCTGCTCGACCGCCTGGCTGAGGAGGCTCGGATTCACTCTCATCGAGTGTCAGCCGAACACGGATGCCGCAACGACCCTCGCCAGGGACGGCTACGGCTCGCCGACAGAGCCCGCGCAAGCGATATGCGACGAATACGATCTGGTCATCCCTCTCCTGCACGCCGGCCTCGACGAGGGCGATGCTGGGGAGGTGTACGACAAGCTGATGGATCTGCTTGGCAAGTCCAAAGTGGCCGCGGAGGCGGCCTGACAATCATTCGATCAACTGACAACCACTGACAACCAAGCGAAGACGGGAAAATCATGAACAACAATGACCTCATGAAAGCGATGCTGGAAGGAATGGCGACAATGGGCCGAGGCCAAGACGATATGAAGCTGGAGACCTTTGATCTCGTCCTCACGGATAAGGAGAGCATCGTCGAGTTTTCTCGATTCAACCAGATCGAGGGCAAGCTGCAAGCGCAGGTCGAGAGGCTAGCGTGGATCGAAGAGAGACTCGGCCGAGCGCTGCCGAAGATCCACAGCACCGAGGCGATGCCCTTTGGCTCCTCGCTCGCGATGGTCCGAATCACCTGCCATGCCTCGGCCTCGGACGGGGTCTCTTACTTCGACCACGGCGGGGATATCAGCGCCGAGGCAAGGGGCGTGCTCGAGTCCCTTCCCGAGCCGCTCCGAAGCGAGGCTATCGAGTGGGCCGATGCCGTGGACGAGAGGGCTGCCAAGGAGAGGGAGGAGGACGAGCCCGAGGACGAGCCCGAGGTGAATGCGCGGCTGAGGAGCGAGCTCCTAGAGCTGGACGAGGGGGCCGAAGAGGCGCACTAGGGCGCGCCTGGGGCGGAAGAGGAGCGGGAGGGAAGGGTGGATAATGGGAGGCATGACCTGCTGGTAGTAGGCGAGGTCGCCGATCGGCTACGGTGCTCTCCTCGGTACGTGCGCGAGTTGATCGCTTCTGGCAAGCTGGTGGCCGTCAGGCTCGGCAAGAGCGCCAGAAGCGATCGAGTCGCGGAGGCCGACGTGCTGGCGTTCATCGACGCGCGCAGGAGGATCGTGGAGTGTCCGTCTATCGCCGAGGAAAGATATGGTGGATCAAGTACACGCCGCCAGGCGGTGGAAGGCCTATTCGACGGTCCGCTCGCACCACCTCGAAGAGGGAGGCGGAAGCGCTCGAGCGACGAGTCCGGCTGCAGGGGCGAGTTGGTGACGCTACCACCTACCTCGACGCGCTGACGCTCTGGCTTCCGCTCGCGCCGAAGTCTGCCCACTCCCCTGCCCGGAACACGTTCGAGCTGTATCACCTGACGCTCGACAAACTGCCGGCGGCGGCGAATCGGATGGCCTCTCGTATGGTCAGAGAAGGCCTTTCGCCGCTGACAGTCAACCGCCGTCTCGCCGTCGTCAAGCGAGTCCTGGGGCTTGCATATCGAGAGTGGGACTTGACAGACCAGCCGCTTGCGCAGAAGGTCCACAAGTTCAGCGAGCGCGGGCATGAGAGAGAGGTCTTTCTCTCTCCCGAGGAAGTGGCCGAGCTAGCGAGCGCGGTCGAGCACCCCGCCGTTCGTGACTACGTTCTCGTGCTCGCGTTCACGGGGCTGCGAAAGACCGAGCTGCTTGAGCTCCGACCCGATCAGTGGGTAGCCCCGGACATCGTTCTTGAGTCCAAGACCAAGAGCAAGCGACCGCGAATCGTGCGTGTCGTCCCAGAGCTACACGATGCGATGCGGTGGTTGCCCTGGCCGTTCACGCTGCACGACCTACGCACCGAGTGGGAGCGTGCCCGCGCCGAGCTCGGAATGCCGCATCTTCGGATGCACGACCTTCGGCACACTTGCGCGTCGTGGCTGGCGGCGGACCCTACCGTGCCGCTCACCGTCATCCGAGACACGCTCGGGCACAGCTCTCTAGCTGTCACGAGTCGATACGCTCACCTCCGGAGGGGGCAGGCTGGCGATATCACGCAGGCCGCTCTGTCAGCGCGAATGGGCACGATGATAGGCACAGAAGCAGACCTAGATGCCGGCGAAGACAGAGACTAAGCTGTTGATTTATAATGGTGCCCGGGGCGGGGTTCGAACCCGCACGGGGTCGCCCCCGAGAGATTTTAAGTCAGTGGGTTCCGGAGCATGCACGAGCGAATGCGGCTTCCGGGGGGGCTTCAGGCGCCTTGCGGCGCTTCCTGCATCAGGCGTGGGCACAAGTTTGGGCACATCGCGGGAACGGCCGGCGCCCGCCCTATCGCCATCGCACGCCGCCTCGCGCATGCACGATCAGCGAGCTCGGCATCGTGTCGAAGCGCTGGCCGTCGCGCGTGACGAGCTGGCCGCGGTCATCGATGACGCCCGTCGCCCTGGCGGTCGTCACTTGATCGCCGTGCGGGCTGTTGTCGCGGGAGAGGACGACGGTCGTCGTGACAGTACGGCCTTGGTACGATTCGAGCCATCGGCTCATCGTCGCGGCTCCTCGGCGGGCTCGTCAACAATCCGCCGCACCTCCGCGATCACCTCCCCGCGCAGGCGCTCGAGGAGTTCAATCGTGTGCATCTCGCACCGCTCGTCGTCCTCTTGCTCAGCCTCGTCGAGCCGGGCGAGGAGGTGGCGGAGCGTGGCAAGGTGCGTGTCGTTGAGCATCGATTCTTCTATATCGGGTCGGCGTATTCGCTGCAGCCCGGCCAACGAAGGCCGTCCTCATAGGCCAGAGAGCACGCAAGAAGGTAATCCTTGATTTCTTTGTCTGTTTCCGCGAGCAGATCGATGCCGGCGGTGTCGACCTCCTTGGTCTGCAGCAATTTGATCTTCCTCATGTAGCGGTCCGGCCCCTGTACGTCAACACGCCCCTCCACGATCCATCTCTTACCCAGCGCTCCGGTCTCAATCTTTCGGCTGACCGTGACTGTAGACGGCGAATCGCTTTCGGTGTTTCGGTAGAAATCTAGCGCTTCATCGAAATTTTCATCATCAACCATTCTGAGCCTGTTCGCCATCGCCTGCCCTTTACTGTTGTCGCTTCGCTGAATTGTCGATGTTCATCGCCCAGCCAAACAAGAATGCAGCGCCTACCAGCATCCACCCGCCAACCTTGTAGAACATGACGAGAGCGACCACGAACAAAAATACTCCGAACAAAGTATATATCTTATTAATACTCATTTGCACTATCTAGCGTTGGGTTGGTTAACGAAAACAGATAGAAGTGGCGCCAGGCTCTACGCCGCAAAAATTTATGAGCCTTGCCATTTCTTACGACATTCCAGCAGTCGGTGTGTTTCCACGACGCCACTTCTATCCGTTCTGGTTCGGTTGATCTTCGACCGGCTCCGCCCAAGCGGCCAGCGAGGAACCGGGCGGAGCGTCGGGGTGCCGGCCGGCCATCACGCGACACTGCCGCCCAGGGAATACCGACTTCCAGTAGCGATTGAACGCGGCCTCGATGTCGTTGGTGAGCCTATCTTCGGCGCGCTGCCTATCGCGGCTGTCTGCCAACGCCGACAAGGCTCTTTCCAAGGAGGCGCCTGCCGCCGCAACATCGGCAACGGTCGCGTCTTTCGGGTCGGGCAGCTCATTCATTGCCGTCTTCTCCTATGTGTCGTGCTGGGCGGTGATGCGCCCATGATGGTCGCGCGCAAGCCAGTCACCCGCCTTGTACGGCGGATCTTCATCGCGCCGCTCGACGTCGAAGGGAGCGATCTGAAATCCGAGCGCGTCGCGTGGTCCGGTCACCGAGAATTCGTCTGCGTGACAGGCTTCGACTACCCACCTCGGCCATCGCTCGTCTTCACATCCCGGATTGAATGCCAAATCGGCAAGCGCGTCGCGCGTCATCTGAAACTCGATCATGCTCGGCTCCGTTGTGTACCGCGCCCGTCGCGACCGCTCCATCATGTCAGGTCCACCACTCCGTACGTGTTCAATTGGTCGCGGGCTGTGGCGCTGAGTTCGCGCCGTCGACGCGAGCGCACTTGTGCTCCGCTTGCGCGCCCAGTCAGGATACGATCGACCGCGGCGTCCGCCGCTTCGGCCCCGACGACGGCGCGACACTTGAAGACTGAGCACGTTGCGGGGCAGGGACAGTCGTTGCATTCTGGAATCTTGATCGGCCAACGGCTCATGTCCCGATTCTCCTTTCAGTTGTAGTGCCGGCAGCGCCAGACGGTCGCGCCGCTAACGTCGCGGTACGCCGTCGCGGCAGCGCAGTGAGGCGTGCTCAGGTGGTACTCGCGGTACACGGGCGCGGGCTGGTCCGGCATGGCGCTGTTCTCCTATGTGTTCGGTCGTTCGGCTGGCTTCACGACAACGACGCTGTCGATCTCGCGCACCGAAATCAGCTCGCCATCGATGTCGTCCGGTAGCATCCGGCGCCACCAGTCCATCACGTCGGGCTCGCGGTGGAACATCAGCTCCTCGGCGTCCAGCCTCATGCCACCCTCGTCGATCCGAGCTTCGCCAGGCACGCGCACCGCCACCTCTCGCATCGTCGATTCGTAGGACAGGGTCAGAAGAAAATCGAGTGTGTCGTCCATCGTGTTCTCTTTTGTGTCTTATCGATTCACGACGACCGCAGGTGCCAGCACGGACAGAACTGACACCTATACGGGCGCTGTGGCAG
>Ga0114952_1004051_pt1 | contig 10141 bp, 12 predicted proteins | sample SidtaG_2_FD_87303 | JGI IMG/M metagenome (GOLD analysis project Ga0114952, IMG submission 87303) | Marine algal microbial communities from Sidmouth, United Kingdom - Sidmouth_Asex2 metaG | ecosystem: Host-associated > Algae > Red algae > Unclassified | place: Sidmouth, United Kingdom | collected... | reverse complement strand
TATGTGAGCCTCGGCAACGGCTTCTTCGCGGTCACGATGGTCGTGCCGGACGCTCTGGAGGGCAAGGCGCTTTCCTCGCTGGAAATGACCAGCCGTTTCGACGTGAAATGTCTGGAGATCATGCGCGGACGGGAGCTGCTGACGAATACCGATGCCGATCCCGTTCTGAAGAAGGACGACAGGATGCTGGTGCTGGGGACGCGCCCGGACCTGCGCGCTTTCGCCAAGAGTTTCTGAACGATGGGCTGGCAGGACTGGCAAGTCCGGTGGCGCAGGTCGAGCATCGGTATCAATCCGCCCGTATTGCTGATGGTACTCTACGCCGCGATCGCGGCGCTCGGCGGAATGGCACTGAAACTGCCCTTCGCCTCGACCGGGGCGATCACCTGGTCCGATGCGATCTTCACCGCCGTCTCGGCCATCACCGTGACCGGCCTCGTCGTGGTGGATACGGGCAGCGTCTATACGTCCTTCGGACAGGGCGTCATCGCCGTTCTGATCCAGCTCGGCGGGTTGGGGCTGATGACCTTTGCGGCCCTGATCCTGTCGGCCCTCGGCCAGCCCATCGGCCTTGGTCATCGCATGGTGCTGCGCGACGATCTGAACCGCACGGCGGTGCACGATCTGCTGCGCCTCGTGCGCATGATCTTTCTGGTCGTCATCGTCTGCGAAACCGTGGGAGCGATCGTCCTGGCCTTCGTCTTCGTTCCCGAATTCGGATGGAGCCACGGACTATGGACATCCGTCTTCCATTCGATCTCGGCCTTCAACAATGCGGGGTTCTCGCTCTATCCCGACAGTCTGACGCAATGGCGGACGGACCCTCTCATCAATATCGTGATTCCGCTCATGTTCATCGTCGGCGGACTCGGATACGGCGTGGTGGCCGATATCGCCTCCGGTTCGGGCTGGCGACGCTGTTCGCTGCACTCGAAGCTCATGCTGGCGGGGACCGCCGTTCTGATCCCGGTTTCCGTAATCGGATTTGCGGCGCTCGAATGGAACAATCCCGGCACGCTGGGCGGTCTGGACTCGACGGGCGATCGGCTCTGGGTCGCGTGGTTCCAGGGCGTGACGACCCGCACGGCAGGATTCAACACGACCGATATCGGCGCGATCCACGACAGCACGGCCCTGATGTTCATCGTGCTCATGGTGATCGGGGGCGGCAGCACGTCGACCGCCGGCGGGATCAAGGTGACGACGGCTATCGTGCTGATACTGGCGACCATCGCGTTCTTTCGCCGTCGCCGGAGCCTCACGGCCTTCGGGCGCAGCATCGGCCTCGATCAGGTGTTCAAGGTCATGGCGCTGACGACCACGGCGATCCTGTTCCTGACCTTCGGCACCTTTGCCCTGCTGCTCGGCCATGACGGGGATTTCCTCGATGCCGTCTTCGAGGTGGCCTCGGCCTTCGGCACGGTCGGATTGTCGCGGGGCACGACGGGTGAGCTGAACGAGACGGGGCGGATCGTCATCATGGTCATCATGTTCTTCGGTCGCGTGGGGCCTCTGACGCTCGGCTTCTTCCTCGCCACCAGAGTCGGCGCGCGCGTCCGGTATCCGGAAGGGCAGGTCTATCTCGGCTAGGACGGGGCTACCGGGCGATGTCCGCCTTCCCGCAAGCGAAACTTGTAGAAGGAAACTTGTATAAGACTCTTCACAAAAGAGCGTCTATGGCCGATACCTCCACCGTGAAAAATCCGATTCTTATCTGGGGGAACGCGACGCCATGGCAATCGACCATCTGAAGACAGCGACCAAGACATCCGCCACCGGCGCCGGAGACGTGCGCGATACCGTGCAGAAGATTCTCGACGAGATCGAAGCAGGCGGAGACGATGCCGCGAAGAGATACGCTGCGCAGTTCGACAAGTACGAGGGCGATATCGTCGTCTCGCGGGGCGAGCTGGACGAGGCCGCCGCCAAGGTGCCCCAGAAGCTGAAGGACGACATCCGCTTCGCCCATGACAATGTGCGCCGCTTTGCCGAAGCGCAGAAGGAAACCATTCAGGACATGCAGATGGAGGTCATTCCCGGTCTCGTCTGTGGCCAGAAGGCGATCCCCGTCGATGCCGCCGGGTGCTATGCGCCGGGGGGGCGCTATGCCCATATCGCCAGCGCGATGATGACGGTGACGACGGCGAAGGTCGCGGGCGTCGAGCATATCGCGGCCTGCTCGCCCCCGCGTCCGGATACGGGCGTCCACCCGGCCATCCTGTACACCGCCGATCTGTGCGGTGCGGACACGATTCTCGCGCTGGGTGGCGTTCAGGGAGTCGCGGCGATGGCCTTCGGGCTGTTCGGGCTGCCGAAGGCCGATATCCTCGTGGGGCCGGGCAACCAGTTCGTCGCCGAGGCCAAGCGTATCCTGTTCGGACGGGTGGGCATCGACATGTTCGCAGGGCCGACCGACAGCCTCATCCTCGCGGACGAGACCGCCGACCCGTTCATCGTCGCCTGGGATCTGGTGGGGCAGGCGGAGCATGGTTACAACTCGCCGGTCTGGCTGGCCACCACGCATCGTCCGCTGGCCGAGAAGGTCATGGAACTGGTGCCGGGGATGATCGAGAGCCTGCCGACCCTCAACCGCGACAACGCCTTCGCCGCATGGCGCGATTATGCCGAAGTGATCGTCTGCGACACGCGCGAGGAAGTGGCGCAGGTCTCCGATGGCATTGCGCCGGAGCATCTGACGGTACAGGCCGACGATCTCGACTGGTGGCTGGAGCGCCTGCAATGCTATGGATCGCTGTTCCTCGGGGAAGAGACGACCGTGGCCTTCGGCGACAAGGCATCGGGGACGAACCACGTCCTGCCGACTTCCGGCGCGGCGCGGTATACGGGGGGCCTGTCGGTGCATAAATACATGAAGCTGGTGACATGGCAGCGCGCGACACGCGAGGCCGCCCGCCCCGTGGCCGAAGCCACCGCCCGCATCTCGCGTCTGGAGGGCATGGAGGGCCACGCCCGCACCGCCGATATCCGGCTGGAGAAATACTTTCCGGGCGTGAACTTCGATTTGAGTGCTGCGGGCGATTGAGGAGGAGGGAAGTCGACATGACCAACTTGACCAAGTTGGTCATGTCGACTATATTTTTCGGCGAGAGGAGAAGCCCATGCTCGCCGTCAATATCGCTGAAGCGAAGGCTCAGCTTTCCAAACTGATCGACGCTGTCGAACGGGGTGAGGATGTCGTGATTCAACGGCGCGGGAAGCCGGTCGTGCGACTGTCGCCCGTCGGCAAGCCCGAGCGCGTCTTCGGTGTTCATGACGGAAAGCTCGGTCCTGTTCCCGATTTTCTCGAACCCGCCGATGAGGCTGACCTCGACGCTTGGGAGAACAGCTTCTGATCGTTTTGGTCGATACGCATGTCTTCGCTTGGTCGCTGGACACGACTGAAGGAGAGATTTCCGCCCCGGCGCGAGCGGCGATGGCCGAGGCCGAGCGGCTGCTCGTGAGTACGGTCAGCTTCTACGAGATCGCGCAAAAGGTCCGGCTTGGAAAGTGGCCAGCGATGAGCAAGCGCATGGATGGTCTTGTCAGCGATTCGCGGCGGATGGGGTACGAGATCGCCCCTCTTTCGGTGGAAATGTCGATCCGCGCCGGTCTGCTCGAAATGGACAACCGCGATCCTTTCGACCGGATGCTTGCCGCGACGGCACTGACCTATGATGCAATACTTCTCACGAAGGATGAGCGGATGCATGAATACGCCGGTCGATGGCCCGACCTGAAAGTCATGTGGTAGAGTGCCAAGCGCGCCGCCGTGATCCCGAGGGTGACTATCGGGAGGGGAGCGCGGAAATGCTGCCCTTGCAAGACGATCGATTCGATCTGGTCGTCAGCTATCCGACTCTCGTCGATATCGCCGTTTTCGCGCTGCGATCCGCGAAATGACGCGGGTTCTTGCGCCCGGAGGTACGCTGCTGATCGCCAATCTCAGCGTGTTTGCGACGGCTGGGGATGGCTGGACCACGAACGAGCAGGGCGAGCGCGTTCACCGGTCCGTGGATCATTACCTGCAGGAACGGGCGTTGCAGTCCGAATGGGACGGCATCCGCATCGTCAACCATCACCGGCCCCTGTCGGCCTATATGCAGGCATTTCTCGGCGAGGGATTGCACCTCGCCCATTTCGACGAGCCGCCCGCGCTGGGGGGCGACCCTGACCGTCTGGCGCGCTACATGCGCGTACCGTGGTTCGTCATCATGGAATGGCGATCTCCGGTGTAAGCCTATTGCGGCAGCATCGGGGCTTCGCCGATGGGGACGGAGTTGACGTACATCATGCCGTCCCGCGCTTCGAAGTCGAAGCGCACGGTCTTCTCGTCCGCGTCCATCCTGCCGAAGCTTTCGACCATCAACTGAACGACCATCGCCTGCTGGGGCGGGATGCGGCCGCTCTTGACGAGGGAGTTCATGAGGGTCGGGAAACCCTCCACGGCCAGGGTGGCCGTACCCCGTGGTGCGCCGTCTTCCAGTGCGCCCTCACCTGTGCCGGTCGCTTTCAGCCCGACCGCATCGACCGTCAGATCGTTGAGCGTCACGGTCTTCAGGTCGATGGGCAGGCCATTCTGCATCGCCTTGGCGAAGGCTTCGGTATTGGAGGGAGTGGCGACGAAGACGGCGCTGCCTTCGAGGTCGAGGGTCAGCGCGTTGATCTCCCGGATGAAAGCCTGCTGCGGATCGATCATGGTCCAGATCATATCCGCGAAGGTGATGTCCTCCATGCCGATCCGATAGCCGAATGCCTGTGGATCGGGTGATGCAGCGTTCGGTATCCGGGTCTTCATCTCGATCCTGCCGGCCCCCATTTCGAGCGGCGGCGCGCCCGGCATCGCGCCCTGAAATGTTCCGGTGAAGTCGTCGAGCGTCGCCATCGCCGTCGTTTCCGCGCCGATCGAGCTGTTCTCTCCCGTGGCCGCACCACCGGCGAAATCGATCCTGCCGCCGGGTTTGTCCGGGGTGCCCGCGATCGTTCCGGTGCCGTCGAAGGCGTCGACGGAATAGATCATGGCGATCCGGGGGCGTTCCGAGCCGGATCGCACGTCCTCGAACCTGCCGGATGTTTCGAGGGCGCGCATCGTATAGGTGAGTTCCATCGTCCCCGATTTCTCGGTTTCGAGCGAGAAGGTGCTGCCCATCGTCGTGGCGCTTCCGTCGAACAGGATATCGCCACCGTCGCTCTCGGTCGTGATCGTCATGTCCTGCGAGGTCAGGGTGATCGGCAGGGGCTTGCCGTCCAGTTCGGGCAGATCGAGCAGGATTTCCTGTGTTTCGGGGAAGGTGAACTGGACCGAGTTCGGATTGGTCACGTCTGCACTCGCTTCGATCCACGGGGCGGACCAAGCGACGGTCGCCTGCGCCTGACCGTCGCCGTCGGGGTTCGTTACATCCTGTGTCAGCGAGAATTTCGGGTCGGTGATGCGGCCTTCGTATCCGAAGGGAAAACCGCCGATCTCCATGGCGTCGAAAGCGGCCTCGCCGCCCCGGTCGCGGATCAACTGTGCCTGGGTCTCGATTTCCCCGGCGATGCGACCCTTGCCGTAGAACCAGAGACCGGACCATGCCGCCGCCGCGACGACGACAACGCCGGTGAGTGTCACAAGAACCTTACGCATGAAGATCATCTTTCCCTGAAAGCATTGTCCGACCGTTAAGGTCGCCGCGTTCAAACCTGGTCAAGGGCGCGACGATCACCGAATTAGTTCGGATTCCGATTCTGCCCGGACGCGATACGGTCTATATATGCCATCTAACGAGGAAGAAACGTGACATGGCTCAAGAATTCTGGGTTTTCGGATACGGCTCGCTGATGTGGAACCCCGGCTTCGACCATGTGGAGCGGGCCGGGGCCGAACTCGACGGGTATCAGCGCAGCTTTTGCCTCGCCTCGGTGCGGTATCGGGGAACGGAGGCGTATCCCGGCCTCGTGCTGGCGCTCGAACCGAAGGCGGAGGCGTGCTGCCGGGGAATCGCTTTCCGCGTTCCCGCCGTGCGGGCCAGCGAAGCACTGGAATATCTGCGCGAGCGGGAACTGGGCACCGCCTCGTATTTCGAGAGGCGTCTTCCGATCCGTCTGCTGGAGACCGGCGAGACGGTCCGCGCACTCTGTTACGTGATGGATACGGAGCACGATCAGTATCGCGGGCATCTATGCGTCGAGGAGCGCGCGACGATCATCGCGAAGGCGATCGGCCCCGCCGGGTCCAATCGCGAATATCTGGCCAAGACCGTCGAGAATCTCGAAGATCTTCGGGTCGAGGAGCCGACGATCAGGCAACTGGCCGATCTGGTCGCCGGACTGGCCGAGGACTGACCGGGTCAGTCCTTGAGTTCGATGAAGGTCTCTGCGGCGACGATGGCAAGGCGCAGACGGGCATGGTTGTTCGCGAACATGGGGAAGACGCCGCGATACTGCATGATGAAAGACCGTTCCAGCGACGGGACGGCCCCGCGCGAGAACATCGGCTTGCGCAGGATCGAGGCCGTGACGCATTCATGGTAGCGCGAGGCGACGAAACCCTCGTCGACCGATTCGCTCATCCAGTTGCCGCGAAGATATTCCTCGTTCGACATCGAGAACGCCTCGCCGGGGCTGAGGACGTAGAAGTCCACATGCCCGCCCAGTTCGACGGGTTCGACATGTTCCATCCAGCAGGACAGCGCGCGAACCATATCGTCCTTGAGCAGCAGTCGCTCGTCAGGAATGAAATGCCCTTCGGTCATTTCCTGATAGCGCGTGGCGAATGCTGAAACCGGGTGCCGGTTCGGCACATTGACGAGAGCAATCGGCTCGAGCATGTAGATGCTCTCGTCGATTTCATCGGGAGCGACGGCTTGTTCAGCGTGCATCTACTTTTCTCCACCATGCACTTTCGATAGGGCAGGATTACGTCTAACCCTCTAAGAAACAGTTATTCGTCCGTAAGTTGCTCTTCTATCCGTACAACCATAAGGTCTTGAATCCTTGAGCGCCGCCCCTTCTCTCTCCGTCGATATCCTCGGTGCCTCGGATGCGCCCCCGTCGACGGCGAAGCTGCATCTGATAAAGCTGTCCGTGGGGTCCGAGAGCGTCGATTCCCTCGCCGAGTGGCAGGGGGCGAGAATGACGGAGCGCGCGGCGCTCGGGCTGGACCCGCGCCCGCGTCACGTCACGCGCATGACGCCGCGCCGGGGCGAGGAACTGGTGCCGGGGGGGTCGATCTTCTGGGTCATCCAGCGACGGATACAGGCGCGCCAGCCCCTTGCGGCGCTGGAGCCGGTGACGGGGGAGGACGGGATCGCCCGCTGCGCCCTGATCCTGGAGCCGGTGCTCTATCGCACGGTGCATCGCCCGAGGCGGCCCTTTCAGGGATGGCGGTATCTGACGGTGGAGGATGCTCCCGAGGATACCGACACGAATGCCGAGATGCTCGCCGACATGCCTCGGGAAATGCGCGAGGAACTGGAGCGCATGGGGTTGATCTGAACCACGGCCCGATCATTCCGTACCGGGTCGCCGGGAAGTGCTCCTTCGCGTCGGGGATCGTCGGGACAGGGACGCCGCCCTGCGCCCGCGTTGGTCGGCAAGCCGTCTTCGTGAAGGCCGGTATCATGCCGGCGCGCGCAATGGAATCAGCTTTCCATTCCTGCCCCGTATCGAGAGGCGTGACAGGAAAGACGGGATCATGCGCTCATCGGTATCAGGCCGAAATCGCCCGGTTCGCCATTCTGACCTTGCGGGGCAAGGCCGGTGCGATCTCGGTGAAACGGGGGAGCCGTGCTTCGGTCCTCGGCAGGACGATGGACGCCACCGCGCCCCCTTCGGGGCGATCGTCGAGTTCCAATGCGCCGCCATGCTGTCGCGAGAGGCTGTCGACGATGGACAGCCCCAGCCCGATGCCGTCGCTCATGCTGTCGCCCTGAATGAACGGTTCTCTCAGCAGATTCAGGTTTTCGACGCCGAAGCCCTCTCCGCAATCCTCCACCACGATACGGACGGTATCGTGTTCATCGACGATACGGACCGTGACCGGCCCGGCATCGCCCGCGTATTTGATGGCGTTCATGACGAGGTTCATCACCATCCGCTTGATCGCTACGGTATCGACCAGCAATTCCGGGTCGAAATCCGGCTCCGGCTTCTTCGCCCGGACATGCGCCTTTGGTTGGGCGGCGCGTATCTCACCCAGCGTTTCGTCCAGGATTCCGAGAATGTTTTGCGGGCGCGGGTTGTGAGGGACGCGCTCGTTGCGGATATTCGAGAAGTCGAGCAGATCGTCGATGAGGGCCAGCAGGTGCCGTCCGCTGCGCGAGATATGCCTGACGTATTCCTCCTGCCTCCCTGACCTGAAGGGTCCGAAGACGCCGCTCAGCATGGCTTCGGAAAACCCGATGATGGCATTCAGGGGAGTCCGGAGATCGTGACTCATGGCGGCGAGGAATTTGTCCTTGGCCGCATCGGCTTCCTTGGCGCGGTCGAGGGCGATGTTGAGGTCGGTTTCGCGATTGCGCAGGCTGCTCTCGATCTGCGCGCGATAGAGGTTCTCTTCTTCTGCGCGCCGACGGCCCTCCATCTCGCTCGACAGAAGCCGATGTTGATGCTCGATCTGCTTTCCGGAGGGGTAGTGCATGATCCGGGGCAACATTCGCCATATGACGACGGCAGCGGCGATCGAGATGCCCGCGACGAGCAGCTTCAGGATTCCCTGCGCGCCGTATGCGGGATACCAGAGGGCAATGGCTCCGACCAGATGGGTGATCCCGCATCCGAACACGAAGGCCGCCGAGACGAGGACGATCGGGCTGTATCTGAACTCGGGCCGATGGGACGTGAAACGCCAGATCGCGATGGAAATGGCCGTATAGGCGATGAAGGTCAGGATATCGCCGCCGACATGCATCGCCACGAGATCGGGGCGCCAGAGCAGGCAGTATCCGTGCGGGACGAAGGAGGCTGAACCGAATAGGTAGTCGAGCATGTGAAATGTTCCTGCGTGTCCCGATACCCGTGCATCAAAAGAGTAAACAGAAACTTAACGGCGTGTATGCTCTCCAGTAATCTCAATCTGCAACCAGCAATGCGCTCGATATCGCGCAGAAGAATACGATGTTCGCCGCCCTTCGTGACGAGGATCGCGAATAGTTTTCAATTCGATGCCGTATCGAAACCGTCCTCAATTCTTGGGCGGCTTGCCGCGTCCGAAATCGGGGCGTTCGGTATCCTGACCCGCTTCGACGATCCCGCGCCGTATCGCACGGGTTTCGCTGAACCTTTCGAACAGCATGTCGCCATCGCCCCAGCGGATCGCCCGTTGCAGGGCGAAGAGATCTTCGGTCACGCGGCCCAGTACTTCGAGGGTCGCTTCCCTGTTGTGCAGGAAGATGTCGCGCCACATGGTCGGGTCGGAGGCGGCGATGCGGGTGAAATCGCGGAAACCCGAGGCCGAATACTTGACCACCTCGCTCTCGGCGACGGTTTCCAGATCATTGGCCGTGCCGACGATGGAATAGGCGATGAGATGGGGAACGTGGGACGTGACCGCGAGCACCCGGTCATGGTGAGCGGCGTCCATCGTATCGACCTGACTGCCGAGACCCTCCCAGAACGCGCGCAGTTTCGCGACCGATGCGGGATCGTTGTCGGGCAACGGGGTGAGGATGCACCAGCGCCCGTCGAAAAGTTCGGCGAAACCCGATTCGGGACCGGATTCTTCCGTGCCCGCGATGGGATGGGCCGGGACGAGCTGAACATGGTCGGGAAGATGCGGGAGGGCCTGTGCGATGACGGATGATTTCACCGATCCGACATCGCTGAGAATCACGCCGGGGGAGAGCGACTCCGCGATCTGCTCCGTTACCGTGCCGATGACTCCGACGGGAATGCACAGGATGACGCAATCGGCGCCTTCGACGGCCTCGGCGACGCTCTCGGCGACCCGATCGAGGAAGCCGAGGCGTCTGGCGGTCTCGCGTGTTTCGGGCGAGCGGGCATAGCCGACGATCTCGCTGGCCAGCCCTGCGCGCCGCGCCGCATGGGCGATGGACGAGCCGATCAGCCCCAGACCGATCAGTGTCAGCCGTTCGAAGATCGCACTCATGCGACGAAGTCTTCCAATGCGGCGATCAGGAGGCCGTTCTCTTCCGCCGTGCCGATC
>Ga0114952_1004050_pt1 | contig 10142 bp, 8 predicted proteins | sample SidtaG_2_FD_87303 | JGI IMG/M metagenome (GOLD analysis project Ga0114952, IMG submission 87303) | Marine algal microbial communities from Sidmouth, United Kingdom - Sidmouth_Asex2 metaG | ecosystem: Host-associated > Algae > Red algae > Unclassified | place: Sidmouth, United Kingdom | collected... | reverse complement strand
TGGTTATGGATCACGCTACTTGTCACAACAGCTTAATGCTGATGATGTAGTTGCTATGATCAACATTGAAATGATAGGTAAACCGTCAAAGTTTGGTGCAGGTACAGTATGGATGACAGGTATGGAGCGTTCTAGCTTAGGTAAAATGCTAAATAAAAGTTTAGCTCCTTACAAAATGAAAATTTATCAAGATCCCTACCCAGAACAAGGTTTATTTTATCGTTCAGACAACGCAACACTTGCTCGTTTAGGTGTTCCAGCCCATAGTTTTAGTAGCACACAGCTTGATAAAGATCAGCATTATCATCAACCCTCTGACGATATTAAAAGCTTAAACTTACCGTCAATGTATTCTGTTATTGAATTATTATCGCTAGCCAGTAAAGATCTTGTTAATGGAAAAATAACCCCAACTCGCGTAGATGTTTCTAAAGTAGATGGGCATGGTAAAATTTATTAATAGGTAAATTTAGCTATGCTGCCAACGCATTTTATATTCATGCGGTAATTGTGCTTCAACATAAAAGCCCTGTTTTAAATATAAATTTTTTGCAGGGTTATCAAGCAAAACATTTAAAGTAACTGGCAAGTTATGCTCCAAGGCTTTTTTCTGCACAACTTTAATAACATACTGTCCAATGCCTTTACCCTGATGCAACGGTAGTATTTGAAATTGTCTGATGTGAATATGGTCTGAAAATAAACCCAGCTTAATTAAGCCAATGTTTTCTTTGTGGTTGGTAATAATAGATGAGTCATTAAAGAATTCTTTAACTCTATTGAGGTGATCTTGCTCTGAATAGTTAAAACCGGCATTATTCAAATGCTCAGTCATGGTTGACTTTCTAAGCATTAGTAAAAAATCAATATCTGTTCTTACAACTCGTCTAAAACCTATAAGTAATTGCATTTAACACTAAATTCCACAACTTTTTTTAAATAGTAAACCACCTAAATTTTTAGATGCTTTGAAACATATACCCGTTTTCATTCAAGATGCAGGTTTCAGTGGGAGCTAAAAACAATTTAGGCACAGATTTCAAGTTCCAGAGGAAATCTAAGGACTACATCCTGTATGCAAGGCATTAAGTTTATACCATGGTTGTCTCGATAAATGTTCCTGCATTACCCTAATGCTCTACATCCATGGTGAACATGACTAGCTATAAACATTGACGCTCACGCGCTCTAAAACGAGCATCTTAATTGATAATGGGTATATACTAAACTATGAGGGCACCGTTACTTTGGTTCTTTTTCTACCACCCCATTGATAAATAGCTAAACCCAACATAACAAACGAAGCACCAATAATTAAGTGTCCACTTACCATTTCACCATTAAACAACGCACCAATGCATATAGCTAATACTGGCGTTATCATGGTAATAAGCGCAACAGTACTGGCATTGAGTTTTTGTAATACATAATAATAGGCAATAAAGCCAATTAATGAACCAAATATACCTAAATATAAAATAGCAAACAACGACCTATTTTCCCATTTATCAACGGGTAAAGTGCCATCAAAAACTAACCAAATTAAAATAAAAAACGGTATCGAAAAAGCTAAAGACCCCACAGTTGTTGCTAACGCATGTATTTTTATATCAACACTTTTAACCAAAACGCCACTAAAACTAAAAAAGAACACCGCACATAATACGGCAGCAAAACCTAAAAAACTATCTAGCGATAAAGTATGACCTTCAGCAAACGTGTTGTCATAACACACAATAGCTAAACCCAGCATAGCAAGTATTAAAGCTAACTTTTTAGTGTTACTAAATTTAGGTTCATTCAATATTTTTTGTGCTAAAACGCCTGAAATTATAGGCGCTAAACCAAAAATTAACGAAATAAGGCCCGATGAAATATAGCGAGCAGAAAGATAAGCAAACGACATGCCCCCTACAATACCAATAGTTGAATAAGCATAAACCTTAATAGCGGTACGATTAACGGGTAAGTCTATTTTACAAGCTTTTAAAATAAACCAGCCAGGTACAACGGCAATAACCATTCGTGCTAATGCAGCAAGCGTAGGGTTAACTGTTTCGCTACTCCATACAATTCCTAATGGGGTTGTTGACCAAATTAACACTACAGCAAAATATACAGCGGGTACCGACATGACTGACTCCTTGTTAACCCAATTGGGTTTAATGATGCCGAGATAAAAACTGCAATTTTGTGCTTACAAAAAGACAAAAGCCGCAGAAGTTTTATTCTGCGGCTTTAAAAGATTAGTTACTTATTACTTATCAATTCACCACAGAAACACCTGCCCAACGCTTAGCCAATAAGACGACGCGATTAAGACAAATAATGAGAAATGTAGTGAGTAAATTAAACATTTTTTATATTTACAAAAATTAAAATAAGCATTTATATAGTCGCTATTGTTAATAAATAAGTCAATAGGTAAAAACGTTTATCTCAGCTGCAATGTCAATCAATAGTATTTAAAATAATTTTTGAGCAAAGATTGAGTATTTTATAAATAACCAATTGGCATAATTGATTATCAATTGTTTACATTAGGTTATTATTATTTAAAGATGAACCCAATAATAATAAACAATGAGTTACGCATGTTATACGCAACCGTTTCATCCCCAAAAAGAAAGTCTATCGCCCTAGTCGCGCACGACAACATGAAAAATGATTTATTACATTGGTGCAAAAAATATGAATCAGAACTCTCTGCGCATCAATTATACGCCACCGGAACTACCGGCACATTGTTAGGTAAAAATACCCAGCTAACAATTAACAAATTAATTAGTGGTCCTTTAGGTGGCGATCAACAAATTGGTGCTTTTATAGCAGAGCAAAAAGTTGATATGCTAATTTTCTTTTGGGATCCGTTAGAGGCTCAGCCTCACGATCCTGATATTAAAGCATTACTTAGGCTTGCCGCTGTGTGGAATATACCTGTTGCTTGTAATCAAGCCAGCGCCGACTTTTTAATTCATTCATCATTATTTAATAATGAATACGAGAAAAAAATACCAGACTACAATAATTATATAAATAGTCGAACTTAGGGGATCAACAATTTATTATCAACAATCTATTTTTCAATAATTTATTATCGGCCATTAAAAAGATTTTGTTATGCTAGAAAATTCACATAAAATTTATTGGGTGGCTCACCGTGGTAATTGTGAGCATCACATTGAAAACACACTTGAAAGCGTTGAGTCTGCTATTAATAATGGTATTAAACATATTGAGATAGACGTACAACTGACTCAAGAGGGTTTACCGGTTGTTTTTCACGACAATAACTTAAAAGTACTGCTGGGTATTGATAAAAACATGGCTGAAACAAGTTATACTCGTTTAAGCAAAACCCCTTTGCAGCCACGAAAAGTTAACCCTATTAAAACTGACTATTTTGCGCCCTTGCTTTCTCAAATAGTATTATTAATAAAACAGCATAAAAACATTACGTTGTACGTTGAAGTTAAAAATATTAACTTTCAGTACTTTTCATATCAACACGTTTACAAAACCTTAATAAAAACACTAAAACCCATTATAAATCAAGTGGTTATTATTGGTTTTTCATATCGTTTTTTACGGTTAGTTAAAAAAAATTCAAGCACGCCTATTGCTTATGTATTGCCTAGTTGGCAGCAATACTCATCAAAGATGCTAAAAAATTTGCAGCCTGAAATAATTTTTACAGACATAACTATTATTCCTACCAATGAAACCTTTCATACAAAAAAAGAGAAGTGGGTTGCGTATGAAGTAAGCAGTATTAAAAAAGCCAAGCAATTGATCACCCAAGGTATTTTTGGCTTAGAATCGTTTACACCAGCATTATTGGCTAACAAACCATTATAACTTTTGGGTTCTTTAAATTTAAAGATCACTCTGTTTTTCAAAAACGTATAAAAATAACATAAAAAAGTTATCTTATACCAAGCGCATTGATGATAACGACTTGTTCTAATGATTAAATAAATAACGATTTTATTGGTATTATTAATAATCTTTAAAATAAAATACAAAGGAACCTTATGGATATTACGGTAAACAACAAAACTTATACCGTTGAAGACCTTGAAATGCCATTACTTTGGGTATTAAGAGACGAGCTTAATATTCATGGGCCTAAATATGGTTGTGGTATGGGTTTATGTGGAGCTTGTACCGTTCATATAGGTAAAACCGCTATACGCTCGTGCTCGCTTCCTGTAGGTCAAGTGTATGGCAATATCACCACTATCGAAGGCTTGGGAGATCCGTCAGCCATGCATATTGTGCAAAAAGCTTGGATAGAATATCAAGTAGCACAATGCGGTTATTGTCAGCCTGGGCAAATTATGTCAGCGGTCGCCTTACTTACACAAAACCCATCCCCCACCGATGAAGATATAAATTTAGCAATGTCTGGAAATCTTTGCCGTTGCGGCACTTACCCAAGAATCAAAGCAGCCATTAAAACTGCCGCTAAAAACATAAACAACAAAGCTTGAAACATATACCCGTTACCATTCAAAATGCAGGTTTGTGTGGCAACTAAAAACAATTTAGGTACAGATTTCAAGTTCCAGACGAAATCTAAGGACGACATCCCTGTATGCAAGGCATTAAGTTTATGTCATGGTTATTCTCAGTAACTACTCCTGCGTTACCCTAATGTTCTATATTCATGGTGAAGCTAACTACACTTAATAATGCCGCATAAATTGTTTTTAGACCCATCGAAGAAGCGCTTGAGCGTTTATTCCTTTAAAAATGACTTCATCGTTAATACTTTTTACAAGGGGAAAAACATTGCAATAAAGCATTGCCTTGAATTGCTTACTATAAACATATACGCTCAAGCGCTCTGAACGAGCATATTGATTGGTAACGGGTATAATAACTTTACTGCGCAACCCTTGGAAAATAAAAGTAATGAGTAAATTAAAAACATTTTCGCGCCGTAGCTTTTTAATAGGCTCTACCGCCATTGCTGGAGGCATAGCCTTTGGTTATTATCAATACAAAACGCCCCACAATAATCCTTTATTAAAACACCTCAATTCCAATCAAACCGCACTTACCCCATATATTAAAATTGACTCTCAAGGTATAACCATTATTACGCCCAGAGCAGAAATGGGACAAGGTATACATAGTACATTAGCGGCTTTAGTGGCTGAGGAACTTAATGTAGAGTGGCAATCAATTAACGTTGAGCACGGTCCGGCATCTAGCACCTATCATAATTCCGCCATTCTTGAAGAAGGCTTGCCGTTTGCACCAACCAACAATAGCGTATTTGCAACCAATATTCGTAAATTAACAAAAGTACCCGCTAAATTTTTAGGTATGCAAATTACCGGAGGCTCTTCTTCAATTGTAGATGGTTATGAAAAAATGCGACTTGCTGGCGCAGCCGCTAAAGCTGTTTTAATAGCAGCGGCAGCTAAAATATTGAACGTAGATAAAAACACCTTAACAACTCATAAAGGATATGTAATTAGTGAAACTGGCGTAAAGTTATCATTTATAAAACTTGCCACCAAAGCGCAAAAAATAGCAGTACCATCCACTATTGTTTTAAAAAATAAATCTGATTGGAAACTTCTTGGTAATTCATTACCCCGAATAGACATGATAGAGAAATGCACTGGCACGGCTGAATATGCAATTAACATAAATATGAATGAAATGCTTTACGCCACCGTAATAATGAACCCTCACCTTGGTGCCAATCTTATTTCATATAACGCTGATACAGCTAAAACCATGTTAGGTGTAAAAAGTGTTATTAACTTAAATAACAAGGGTATAGCAGTTATTGCTACTAACACTTGGTATGCTTTAAAAGCAGCAAAAAACATTGATTTTATATGGGAAAAAGCCCATTTCCCAACCACCAGCCAAGAAATGTTAAAAGTAGCAAAAAGTTCGTTTTCAAAAAAAAATTTAAACAGCACCCTTAAAGATGAAGGCAATACCAACAGCGTTTTTGATCAAATAAATAATACTACTGAACTACTAGTAACAGGTGAATATAACGTACCTTATTTAGCTCACGCAGCAATGGAGCCCTTAAATGCCACGGTTTTGTTAACAGCAACTACCTTAAATATATGGGTAGGTACTCAATCACCAACTCAAGTTGTTAAAGAAGCTGAAAAAATAACCGGCTTATCAGCCAAAAATATTAACGTTAACACCACTTACATGGGAGGAAGTTTTGGCAGAAGAGCAGAAATGGACTTTATTAAATACGCCATAGAAATAGCAAAACATACCAATAATAAGCCTATTAAAGTAACGTGGTCACGAGAAGAAGACACCACACACGATTACTATCGACCTTTAGCTGCTGCCAAATTTAAAGGTATTGTCGCTAATAACACCATAAAAGCACTTGATTTGCAGCTCGCCTGCCCATCAGTGTTAACCTCTCAAATGGGGCGAATAGGGCTTCCGGTAATAGGGCCTGACGTATCAATTGTTCAAGCCGCATGGGAACAACCCTACCAAATACAAAACTATAAAGTACGAGGCTATAAAGTGGCTGAAATGCTGCCTGTAAGTTGGTGGCGATCGGTTGGTGCTTCACAAAATGGATTTTTTCACGAAAGTATTATTGATGAACTTGCTTACAGCGCAAACATAGACCCCCTAACTTGCCGATTAGCATTAATTAAGCACATTCCCAGCAAAAAAGTACTTGAAGCAGTTGCAAGTATGGCTAATTGGTATACCAAACGACCTAACAATAGAGGGTTAGGTATCGCATTTACATTATCTTTTGGTGTACCCACCGCAGAAATTATAGAAGTAGAAAGTACACCACAAGGGATAAAAATACTCAATGTATATGCCGCAGTAGATGTTGGTATAGCATTAGATCCGCGCAATATTGAAGCTCAAGTTATTTCAGGCATTAACTTCGGATTATCAGCCGCTATCATGGGTGAAATAACCGTAAAAGATGGCAGAGTTGAACAAACTAATTTTCATCAATATAAAGCATTACGAATGAATCAAGCACCTTACATAGAAGTGAAAATTTTAGAGAATGGTGAAAAAATCAGAGGTATTGGTGAACCAGGAACGCCTCCAGCAGCACCTGCACTAGGTAATGCAATATTTGCCGTTACAGGTAAAAGGATAAGAAGCTTACCCTTTAATAAAACAATTAATTTCGTTTAAGAATAACTATTAATCGTAAAGTTTATATTACCGTGTAGTAAAATAGCAGTTAGCAGCTTATACCCGTTATCATTCAAAATGCAGGTTTCAGTGGGAACTAAAAACAATTTAGGCACAGATTTCAAGTTCCAGACGAAATCTAAGTACAGACATCCCTGTATGCAAGGCATTAAGTTTATGTCATGGTTACTCTCGGTAACTGCTCCTGCGTTACCCTAATATCCTACATCCGTGTAGGAACCTGACTAAACTTAATAACGACGAATAAATTTTTTTTAGACCCATCGAAGAAGCGCTTGATTGGTAATGGGTATTATTGAGTTAACTGAGCTCTACAGGTTGAGTCCAATTAAAGGTATCTTCATGCGTACCATATTGAATACCAGTCAACACATCGTATAAATGTTTAGCTACAGCACCGGTTTGTTGATTATTTACTACATAATCTTTCTCTTTAAAACACAATACGCCAACCGGAGAAATAACCGCTGCCGTACCACAACCAAATACCTCAGTTATTTTACCACTGGCAATATCAGCAAGAATTACATTAATATCCAAACGTTCTTCTGCCACTTCATAACCTAAAGTTGGAGCAAGCTTTAACAAAGAATCTCGTGTAACACCGGGTAAAATACTACCACTTAACACAGGCGTTACAATACGCTTGTCCTCGTATACAAAGCATATATTCATCGCGCCAACTTCTTCAACATAGCGCCCTTCTACTGCATCTAACCAAAGTACTTGAGAGTAACCTTTTTTAACTACATCTTCTGAGGCATACAAGCTAGCAGCATAATTACCACCGGTTTTAGCTTCACCTACACCACCAACAACCGCACGGCGATATTTGTCTGCAACATGAACAGCAATAGGCGTTAAACCACCCTGAAAATAAGCCCCAGCAGGTCCACAAATAATAAAATGCTGATACTCAGTACTTGCGCCCAAACCTAATTTAGGGCTTGTGGCAATCATCGTTGGACGAATATAAAGCGACGAGCCTTGTTGCGAAGGCACCCATTTATTATCTAACGAAATTAACGACTTAATCGCCAGTAAATGTAATTCTCCATCCACTTCTGGCATAACCATACGATTAGCTGAACGATTAAAACGTTTAATATTTTCCTCAGGACGAAATAAATTAATGACCCCCGTTGGCGTTCTATAAGCTTTTAAACCTTCAAAAATTTCTTGGCTGTAATGAAAAACAGCTGCAGAAGGGTCAAGCGATAAAGAATGATAAGGACTAATTAAAGCATTGTTCCAGCCAGATGTAGGATTGTATTCTTGGGTAAACATATGATCTGAAAAAGTAGTACCAAACGCAAAATTATCAGGACAAGATCGGCGCTGATTCACATCAAGTGGCTGAATCGTGATAGACATTATATTTCCTTAAGTAAATCGTTAAATATTCGTTTTTATTAATGATATCACCATACTCATTGTAAACAGAAGATATGAGATAAAAAAAGCCGCTAAAACATCATAAAATAACTAAATGGTATAATTGATGAGAATAATTTGAGGTGTATTACTTATTTAAACTTAACATTTAAAATCAATACAATAAAAAACAATGAAACACCAAAAAATAAAATAAATATGTTTAGTGCCAAAGTAAGGAATGGAAGGACGCATCAACCTTCATATCATGACTATTGCAAATCATTACTACTGCGCGACAGTTTTTCAACCGCTTTTTCTAGCTCATCCCTCCTAGTAATTATATTTAAATAGAATAATCAATCAACTAAATATTTATTCATCAGCTTACAAAACCAGTCAATAATGTAGGCATATTTAACTTAACTAATTCTAAGCTGCCTGTGCGGCAGTGAACAAAATGAAAACTTTTGGCTTTAATAAGTCTATTTTCTAAGCTGCCTGTGCGGCAGTGAACTTGTGAAATAAACTTATTAACTGCTTTGGACTTTTCTAAGCTGCCTGTGCGGCAGTGAACAGTTTATTCAATGGAATGTCATTTGGTCGAATTTTCTAAGCTGCCTGTGCGGCAGTGAACCGAAAGAAATTGATTTAGTTATGGCTGAGTGTTTTCTAAGCTGCCTGTGCGGCAGTGAACAATCTGAAACGCAAATCGTGAACATTGGCAGTTTTCTAAGCTGCCTGTGCGGCAGTGAACTAAAACATTTCTTTATTTCTTCATCGTCATTCTTTCTAAGCTGCCTGTGCGGCAGTGAACTAATGTAATTAACACAAACCTTTTTTACTTGATTTCTAAGCTGCCTGTGCGGCAGTGAACTCGCTACTACTAATGTACCGGTTGCGCCATTCTTTCTAAGCTGCCTGTGCGGCAGTGAACTTGCTGCTGTTTTTAAGCTTGAGGGTGTGAACTTTCTAAGCTGCCTGTGCGGCAGTGAACCACAGGCTTTATATCCAGATACCATTCAACTATTTCTAAGCTGCCTGTGCGGCAGTGAACTGTTAGTTTGTTTTTTAGTTTTGTGGTGGTGTTTTCTAAGCTGCCTGTGCGGCAGTGAACTCGTTGGGCTGTTATGTATTCGCTTTGTGCTTTTTCTAAGCTGCCTGTGCGGCAGTGAACATACAGAAGAACATATAAATTTTCTAAAAAAATTTCTAAGCTGCCTGTGCGGCAGTGAACGCGAGGTTTGGGCGTGACAGCAACACCACTTATTTCTAAGCTGCCTGTGCGGCAGTGAACAGCCATTTTTTATCATAACGGCGCTTGGGTAATTTCTAAGCTGCCTGTGCGGCAGTGAACGTTTACCTGTTATCACTTCACACTCATCAAAATTTCTAAGCTGCCTGTGCGGCAGTGAACGATTGATAACAAATATTCTCAATGTGACTTATTTTCTAAGCTGCCTGTGCGGCAGTGAACTTGAGCAATTTACTCCAGAGTTTATAACTGATTTTCTAAGCTGCCTGTGCGGCAGTGAACTTATTTCCCGTTAGAATTATCCCGTTAAAAATTT
>Ga0114952_1004029_pt1 | contig 10170 bp, 12 predicted proteins | sample SidtaG_2_FD_87303 | JGI IMG/M metagenome (GOLD analysis project Ga0114952, IMG submission 87303) | Marine algal microbial communities from Sidmouth, United Kingdom - Sidmouth_Asex2 metaG | ecosystem: Host-associated > Algae > Red algae > Unclassified | place: Sidmouth, United Kingdom | collected... | reverse complement strand
CCGACGGTGAACCTCGCCGAACACAGCCCCACGACAACACCTTGAGCGCGCAACGTTAGAAATCCGTTAGAAGTCGGACCCCAGACGCGAAGAAATCCCTTGCGTAGCAAGGGATTTCTTGTGGGTCGTTCGCGAAACACCTGTGACCGGGACGAGCGATCCGATTGTTGTGTGACGATCCTCTGACGCCACACCGAAAATCCTCTCGACTCGGGCGGCGAGGCGTCGGCCGACCTCATCGGCGAGCGCTTGGTTGCGAGGACGACGGGGCCACCCGTGAGCGATCAGCGATCTCGTTGATCGTCCATCCCTGCGCGTGCAGGTCGTTGATATTCACGTACATCTCGTGGGTCATCATGGAGAGCGGCACCTCCGGTCTGTGTTGTGGCTTGGTCGCTCAACACGCTGAAGGTGCCACCCCGTTGGGTGGTGGATGCCCAGCCAGAAGACCGCGACACCCATGTCACATTTCAATAATCCCCAATGTCGCTTTTCAGTGATCGCTCACACCGGGCAACCGTGACGCTTCGATGCATAACGATCTACTGCATAAATGTAGAGTCCCGCGAGAAACTCCAATCAGAAGGATCAGCGATCATGTGCAACAACTTTCGACCCGCCGCAGCAGTCTTGGCAGCACTCTTCCTCGCCGGATGTGGCGGTGGTGGAACCGACCTGACCGAAGAGCAACGAAAACTCGCCAACGAACTCGCCAAAGAAACCGGCATCAGCCAAGACGATGCCGACTGCATTGTCGGCGATGTAGCCGACGACGAAAACGCCATCGATGCCATCGACTCCGACAGCAACTTGTCCGAGCAACATAACTACGGTGCCGCAGGTAGTACCGTCGCAGCCACCTACACCCGGTGCGTCGGCCGAACTTTCTACGCCGACTTCGGCTACAACCCCTGAGCGTCACATTGTTGGGTCTGCACGATCGTCAACGCCATCGACCACGCTGCGCCCAGATGTTGGTTGCCGACCACTCGCTTGGCGACCGCCGCAAACGGGTCCCCTCAACGCGACCAGGCTCGTACTTCTCGCTGGCCTTGACGAGTCTGTATCGACGGCCGGTTGGAATCAGATTGCTCAACTTGCGAGCAGCGGACTACGAGCGGGAGTCAGCTTCGTCATCGTTGTCGAACAGACGACAAAGTGCCGTCGTGGGCCTCTATCGAGTCGCCAGGCGACTTCAGTCTCAATATCACCGACCGGGTCGCGAGATACTCTGGGTTGACTGCCGCTGTACTCAGTACAAGCGCAAAGTGGTGCGACGAGCTTTGGTTGTGGCCTCACGGGCGATCATTGACCGGTCGGACAGCAGCGCGGAGCCCGAGGCCAGCGGCTAGTGCGAGAGCCGCAATGAGGAACAGGCTGGCACTGGCAGTTCCTGTTTCCGGCAGGTTTCCCAATGGAACCGTCGTGGATGGTGCACCGACCACTGGAACGGACGGAGGTGGGTAGTCGCTGCCAGCAAGACCCTCACCGCCGGTTGCAGGCAACACCTCGAATGATGCCACGCACGGTTCGCCATTCTCGGTCTCACCGGCGTAGTGAACACCGAGCGTCACCGTCTCGACTGATCCGTCTTCGTTGACAGACTCGGCCGTGTCAATCCGAATCGGCAGCGACCCCTGCAAGAAAAAGCAGCCCTCTGCCTCGATCAGAACCGGAGAAGCGCCGAAATCTGTTCTCATCGAAGAATATTGCATAGTGCCCCCAAGCTATACGCCACGAAATTCGCAACAACAGTGATGTCCAGAACGAACGTACAGAGTCAGAAGGTCACCATCGAACTCGTTCTCCGCGTTTCAGGGTTGGATCGTGTTGAGTAGTGCCCAGTCGGGCTTGCCCGGCTCACTGGCCTCGGCCGAGCGCTCGAAAGGGCCAGTCACACCAGCAAGGCGAGACTGACGCCACTGTCGACGTGCTGTTCGACCACAACGACCCGATCAGCAGGCATGGCTCATGCACCGCATCGGCGAGATTGGACCAGCGATGCTCGTGGACCCGTACTTTCGGGTCCACGACCTCCCCAACATGCTCGAAGCAACCGAAGTCGACCACATCCTGAACGGTGAACGCACCAAACCTACCGATCTTGGCAGCCTTCGCATCGGCCTCGACTCACTCGGCGACACCGCCCGCAACATCGAGATTCGCGTCGCCGACCGCACACTCCACGACCGGCATGTGGTCGCCGACATCGGAACGGTGCTGTTCATTGGCACGTCATCAACGGCGTCGGCACCGCCACCTCCGTCGTTGGCTAACTCAAAGACGGAGCCACCGACATCGCGAACGCGTACCGCCAGAAGTGGAGCGACGCCGCACCGCTCGAACCGATCTCAGCAGATGCAAGCGATTCGGACGGCTGAGCGGTCGAACCGCTATTCGGTGAGAATTTTCGCGCAGGCCAGGCTATGCCCCATACAACACAGCACCATGATCCCGAGCGCAGGCAGCCTCCACCACTCGCCCTCTCCACCAAAAATCGTAACGATCCCGTCTTTGAGTAGCAGTCCGAACAGAACCAAGGCAAACGCCAATCCAAAACTCAGTCCAGCTCGATTGATCTCGGCACGTCCACTGGGGTCTTCGATCTCGGTAAGCAGGAGTCGATCGAGAGCCTGACCGGCGCGGCTCGCTGGCAGCTTCGAGATCCCTGCCCTTGCCGCTGTCGCTCCCCACTTCCCAAGTTGGCCCAACACCACCAAAACGCGACGTATCGAGCCCTTCCCGCCCATGAATCAATGCCGAGGAGTTATCGGCGTTGGCGTTCGATGTATGCCAGTTGCCGACCGACCGTCCGGTGAGAGGACCGGTAGATCGCTAGAAGCTGGAGCACTGCTGTAGTGACGAGTGACAACGCCATCAACCCGACACCCACGCTTACGATCCAAGGGATCGTCCCACTCGCCGAGAGCACGACGAGAGCGACGATCATCAATGGGACGAACGCTACAGTCCCCAGAGTCCAAGCCGGGAAACGCGCAGGTTGTAGAACCCTTACCGCATCCACCTTGGCTCCTTGGTGTTGTTCTCGATCCCTGTGCGCTTCTCGCAGAAGAAAGTGTGACTTAGCGACATCGTACATCTGGGCTCCATGGAGGACCGCTGTGTTTAGCGAAGCTGCACGAAACTGCTCCGCCAGGAGTCGTTGGTAGCGATGCGCTGCCCTCGACTCGATGCTAGACCCCTCGACCTCCGCATGGGGAAACGTGATCCTCTGCCCAACGAGTTCCGTAGTGGAAGTAGCGCCATGAGTCTCAACATCGAGCATTACACGACGATCACCCATGTCGAAGACATCGCGGATTGTCCCGAAGGGCTCACTGCGCCAGATCTCGCGAGCGTTTGACGGGACCACGAACCGATACTCATCACGTCGCGACTGCCGCACCTCATACTCCACTTCCAACGGTAGACCCAGGTGAAAAAGCGATTCTTCAGTCCAGGCATCGCTATCCAGGTCGGCGATCATCGGATAGTCCAGGCTCGTCATTACTCTCCCCCTAGTGGATTCATCGGCAACCAATCATTCTTACTGAGTTCATCGGTCATAGTCCCGTGCTTCTTGATCGCCCGGTCAAACACATCCCGAAGCGCCGTCAGATCGTCCAAGTCCAACGCGAGAAACTTGGAGCGAACTCGATTGTCGTCAAAGAAATCCAACCGAAGTTGGCTGACCACAATCGAACCGTACCAACCGATGTCAGACTCATCCTCTTCGAGCCAGGCATCTTCCGCCGCGTTCGGAAGCAGCGGCCTAAAACTCGTCGTAACAAATCCCCGCGCGAAGTTGTGGTTGTTGTCAAGCTGCAATCGAGTCGCTCGGGCGAGCAGCGTCACAGCTTTTGACGAGAGCAGCTTGCGAACACGTTCAGCAAACGCCTCGTCGGTTGGAGCTTCGTAGTCCAAGGTCCGTTGAGCAGCTTGCTCAACTTCGTCCAGACGCGGATAAGCCTGCTTCATAGAAGTGATCATCAGGGAAAGCGCTCGCGCGTCGTCTTCGCCAAGCCCGGTGTGCTCGGTTGCGGATTTCACCAGGCCCCCGATGAAGCCAACGGGCTCGGAGAACGCCGAGCGCAGCGCGTCAAAATCTGAGTCGCTGAGTTCACTCAGAACTTTGACACCATGACGCATGGCCGAGGGCAACCCGTTCGCCATCATTACCTCCGACAGAGCACGGTTGGGGGCCTCAAGCGATTCTGGATCATGGTCCGAAGAGGATACCGATAGCGATCCGATGACCAACGCGCATGCATTCCACGGCACTCATGCTGCCACAGTTGGCATGCTGCCGTCGATCTCATCGCCCTCGGCAGCACTGGCTCGCACCTCACAGGTCGACGACTGGGATGGTGACGGGTCCGGTGGTGACGGTACCGTCGGGTCCGGTGGCGGTGACATTGTTGACGGTGATGGCGACGGGGAGTGGGCCGTCCGTGGTGGTGTGTCGGAGTTCGATCTCGTCGGCGACGCTGATGCCTTCGACGAGTTGACAGTGGTCGGGTTCGGTTGTGGTGCCGTCATCGAGGACGAGTTCGATGTCACAGGTGTCGGGTGGTCCGTAGCTGCTGCGCTGTTCGGTAAGTCCGGTTGCGGACCAGTCGAACTTGGCGCGCAGGCTGTAGTTCCAGAACACGTTTCCGGGTGGGGCGAGGATGTCGCGTTCGACATCGGTGTAGCTGGGTGCGAACGGTGCGAGCCGTTCGGTCCACACCTCGATGCTCTCGGTTTCAGTTTCGCCATCGGGTCCGGTGACGTCGATGGTCTGGTCGGCCGAGAACGCGACGCTGATGTCATCGTAGAAGCGTGGACGGTCGGCGGTCCGTTCGGCGGTATCGCCGATGGCGATGGTTGACGTGTCGCCGAGCGTGTCGAGGACGACGCTCAACGGTTCGCCGATCGGCACAGAGGCGATGATGGTGGCGGTGCCGGATTGGTTCGCGAAGTCGTAGATGGTTTGCGCGCCGATTCCGAGGGTGACGTTGACGGGATCGGTGTCGACGGCGGGTGGCAGATCGTTCTTGGCGAGGGCGACGGTGGCGAGGATCAGTTCTTCACCGTCCGCCGGTCGCAGGATGTCGATGGGGTTCCCGTCGTCGGTGATGAGTGGGCCTGGTCCTCCGCCGATTAGCGGGTCGTCGATGACGAGTTGATCGAGGCGGGTGACGCCTTGGACAGTGACGGTTCCGGTGTAGTGGGTGAGGAACAGTTGGGAGGCCGCGAGTTGGTCGCCAGGGCACGGGTCCTCGGGGAAGTCCCAGCAGCCGAAGTCGAATGTGGTGCGGTCGGAGACGTCGAACACGACACCGGGTGGCTGCTGTGTGATCGCTGGCGTTGGTAGCTGGGCGTCTGTCGTCGGAGCTGCGGTCCCCACGACCGTTTCTGAGGTCTCTACAGTCGTGGTTGCGGTGTCGTCGATTGCTTGGGGCGCTGGGGTGCCGTCGCTGCTGGAACAGGCGGCGATTGCAAGGGCGAGCGTGAGGGCCGCAGCCGCGTGTCGCGTGCGTGAACGGACGGGGTGGGAGGTGGTCATGTTCTGCCTTTGTCGTCGGGTGCCCCTCCCAGGATCTGCGACTCTACATTTATGCAGTAGATCGTTATGCATCGAAGCGTCACGGTGGCCGTGTGGCTCGTCGTCCTCGCAACCAAGTGCTCGCCGATGAGGTCGGCCGACGCCTCGCTGCCCGACGACACACCGTAGGGCTCTCCCAAGAAAAGGTGGCCGAACTCGCCGGAGTTCACCGAACGTACGTCGGTCACGTCGAGAACGGTCGGGTGATGCCATCGATCGATGTCGTCGAAGCACTCTGCGCCGCGCTTGACGTGACACTCAGCGAGCTGTTCGACGACATCGAAACCGTCACCCGCCGTTCGCGTTGAGCGGGTTGAACAGTCGACGCTGGAGACGGTGACCGTTATGGCTGGACATGACGAACACACTCACTGACACACCCGCTGCCACCGTCGAATGGGACGACTACTTCCAGCGAATCGAGCTAACGGATTCGGACCGCATCCCAACTTCGAAGACTGAGGCACGCAAGATGCTGAAGGCCATCGACAAAGGTGGCCTCGACGCGCTCAGCGAACTCGACCTCGCTGATGGTGTCGCCGAGTTGGCGTTCGGGTTTCTCCGAGCGATGCAGGACCGTTGGACCGACATCGGAGAGGCTGCGGCACGGTTCGCGGCTGTTGCCGAGCGTGCAGTCGGAAACGACTATCCGGGTACTGCGTGGTCGATCGGAATGAAGACGGTTGCTCGCGAGAACGACACCGACGATGTCGAGTTGTGGTGGGAGCGCGTGGAGAGCGAAACACGCTGGGCGTCGCCGCCGCGCTGACCTCTACTCGCCACCGGGGTCGAACAGGTCGATGCCGAGCGTGCGTTGGAAGGTGGCGACGTGTTCGAGCCGCATGATCGTGTCGCCGCGCAGCATCGTGGAGAGCTGTTCGTAGTCGACCTGGTTGTGGTAGCGGCGATACGCCTTCATCGTCGTGTATCGCTCCCGGATCGCTACGCGAACCAAGACGGCAATTCGATGCTGAAGCTGAGCAGCGGCGAGCAGGTCTTGGTTCCGGTAGTCACGTTCGTTGACACCGACCCATTCGATATCGAGGACACGCCCGAACTGGCTGGGATTGGCGGCGAAGTTTCGGGGTCGGTACCGCGGGTTGGTCACCCACGAAACGTAGCCACCTGGCTCACCCCGCAAGAAGTAGGGCCATTGGCTCTAAATCGTCGCCCGTTATTGTCTGCATGAGAAGCAGTGAGTCAGTCGAGCGGTCGGTAGGGCGGGTAGATCGCTGTGTTCAGTCCGTGTTCGAGGCGGGCGACGGTGGAGAGGTCGGCCCATGTGTCGCCGTTGAGGATGCGCGAGATCGCCGAGTAGTCGACGTCGGTGAGTTCGCCGATGGTGCGAAGGCTGCGCCCGTCGATCGCCTTGGTGAGGTTGATGGCGAACTGTCGGGCGGTTTCGGCTGCCGGGTCAGTACAGGCGGCATCGGGCCAGGTGTCGCCGTAGGCGTTTGGGGGCGGTCGAGTGGGGCGTGCCATGACGTCGCCCACGATGTTACGCCGAAGGGCGCTTGCGACATCGGACCGACCATCGAGGAGAACTCTGCGACACCCATTCGCTACACTGTTGTTTGTAATCAACAGTTCGTGGGAGGTGCCGTGTCAGAAGCAATCGAGAACTACCGGCCCCAAGGACGCAAACACGACTGGCACCTCGACCGAGACTTCGTGATCTCCGCCGTGAAAGACGTCGACCCGATCGTCGTCTACGAAGCACGCACCCTCATCGGCAACATCACACCGCTCGTCCACTGGTGCCGAGCCGTCGCCGGGCTCCCCCAAACACGAGAGATCGTCTTCGCGCAACAGACCATCGAGGAGTACATCGCGACCGGCTGCCCCCAACTGAACTCCGGCTCCAAGGCCAACCGCCGGACACAACTCAACAAGGTCTCCCAAGCACTATTCGGTAGCGACACCTGGCAACACGCCCGCCAACAGCCGCTGAAGCCATCCCAAGCCCCAGCGCCGTACTCGGCAGCCGAACAGATCGCCTTCCGATCGTGGGCCGCGGCCCAGGCCACAGCAGCCAAGCGTCTCAACGCAGGCATCCTCCTCGGGCTCGGTTTCGGCTGCGGGCTGTCGTCGGAAGACATCAACCAGGTGCTCGTCGATGACATCACCATTGACGAGTGCGGCGTACACGTCCAGGTCAACGGTCGCCGTGCCCGGACAGTCACGTGCCTCGCCGGGTGGGAGTCCTACCTGCGCGACGCAGCCGACATCGTTCCGCCCGGTCGGTTGCTGTTTCGTCACCAGCGCCCAGGTTTCAGGAAGGGCTCGAACTACTACAGCCACTTCATCGAACGCGAATGCTCCGGCGACCTCTGGCTCAACAGCCAACGAGCCCGAGTCACCTGGCTCGTCCACCACATGAGCCACACCACCGCCCTCAACACCTTGCTCACCGCCGCTGGCATCGCAGACACCAAAGCTCTCGGCCGGTACCTCGGCTTCGTACCCGTGCCCGACCCAACCGAAGCTGCACGACAGCTCCGAAACGCCTGACCCGAACCATGTCCGCCCGAGTGAACGACGTCCGTGAAGCAGCCAGCTTCGTCGACGCGCGCTCACTCGTCCCAGACGACGTCGAACGACGCATCCCCCACGACCGGCTCCAACGACTCTCCAACATCGTCGAACAGTCCGGAATCTGCGACCAGCTCACCGAATGGCGAGCCGCGGACAACGCGAGCAGCCATCGGGGTGGACGTCCCGCTGCGATCGGCGACCACGGCATCTTGATCGTGCTCCTCGCACTCGCTGTCGAAGGCCGCCCCCTCTACGTCTCCGAAGCCGCCGACATCATCGAACACCGACTCGACGACGAAGGCCGCAACATGCTCGGCATCCACCAGCACGCTGCCGACAGCGACCGTTGGTACGACCGCACCTGGCGAGCAGTCCACCGTCTCCTTGACGTCATCGACCCGTATCCCGCTCTGCGGCGAACCATCGGAGTGAGCGAAGACGAATACAGCAGACTGCTCGCCGAACGAACCGCCCTCGGAGCCGACCTCAAAGTGGGACGACTCAACTGGTTCGCCAACCAGCTCATCGACCTCACCTGGCTCACCCTGCCACGACCAGTCCGCCGTCGCTGGAAAGGCAACATCTGCATCGACGCCACCCCAATGCAGGCGTTCGCGAAGCCGCGCACGCAGTTCAGACTGCGAACCTCTGAGCCGGACGCTGCCTGGTACGTCCGTACCGGCGACCACAGGGACCCCGGAGACGCTTCCGGCGAGAAAGTCAAACGCTCAATGTTCGGCTACGAGGTCCACATCGCTGTCGCGACACCAAACACCGACAACATCCACTCCCCCGACTTCCCGCTCCTCGCGACCGGCATCGCCGTCGACAAGCCCGGACACAACGTCGCCGAGAGCGCCATGATCGTCCTCTCCTCGATGGCCGACCGGAACTTCTATCCCGCCGTCGCTGTCGGCGACCGCGCCTACTGGTCGAACTCGAAAGCCGAGAAACTCCAACTCCCCGCACGAGCACTCGGCTGGCAGAACGTGAACGACTACACCAAGGGTCAACTCGGTATGCAGACAGGTCATGGTGGGGGCATCCAGGTCGAAGGCGCGTGGTACTGCCCGTCGATGCCGCAGCCACTCATCGACGCCACCATCGATCACCGCAACAAAGCGATCAGCGACGACGACTACGCGGGCCGCATTGAGCAGCGCCGCCGATACCTCCTGAAAGCCAAAGAGCGACCCGACGCCGACGGCCATCAACCCCTGCGTTGCCCTGCTGTTGGCAAGTCGGCAACCGTCGCCTGCCCACTCCGCGACAGCGGCACACCCGTCAGAATCGGCCTCACCAAGATCCACACGCCGCCGAAGCATCCCGATCGCATCTGCACCCAAACGTCAGTCAGCTTCCCACCCACCGCCGGAGCGAAGTACCGCCAAGACGCCCACTACGGCAGCGCCGACTGGCACAAGCGCTACTCCGTCGCCCGCAACACCATTGAAGGACTCAACGGGTACGTCAAGGTCGGACCCGAACAGCTCGCCGCACCCGAACGTCGACGCATCCGAGGACGCACCGCCCAACACGTCCTCGCCGCACTCCTCATCGCCGCAGCCAACATCCGCAAGATCCGCACCTGGCTCGACCACGCCGAGATCATCGACGACGAACCTCACACGCCCGGCCACATCAAGCAACGAGCCACTTCGCGCAAGCGTCGAGCATCACTGCGCGAACACCTGCCGCCACCAACCGGCGAGCCACCCGGCTCCTAACCCGAGTCCACCCTCCCGAGTTCATTCATCCTGAATTCGTCGCGCCCCGACACAGATTCAGCGTCGGCGAGTGCCGTCCCCGGACTGATTCAACGCCCCAACCGACCCCGAAAACGGTGACAACCCGCCAGCCGAAGCCAACGGGTCATCTCTCGGGTCAGTTTCGCAAACCGATCAAAGATCAATCGCGAACAACCCCTTGTGCGCGAGGGGGGACTTGAACCCCCACGCCCTTTCGGACACCAGCACCTGAAGCTGGCGCGTCTGCCATTCCGCCACTCGCGCAAGTGGAGCCTGAACGATAACGCAGCGCCCACCCGT
>Ga0114952_1004028_pt1 | contig 10172 bp, 10 predicted proteins | sample SidtaG_2_FD_87303 | JGI IMG/M metagenome (GOLD analysis project Ga0114952, IMG submission 87303) | Marine algal microbial communities from Sidmouth, United Kingdom - Sidmouth_Asex2 metaG | ecosystem: Host-associated > Algae > Red algae > Unclassified | place: Sidmouth, United Kingdom | collected... | reverse complement strand
CTTAGTATGATCACTGAATTTTGGTCAAGTTTATCAAAGTCTTTTCATAAAATGGCGCTCTTTTAGAACTTAAAGTGGAGTTACTCAGTACATTATTAAATGAAATGATTTACATAGACATGAGTTTTTAAAGGGACAGAGGGTGAAAAATTTACCGATAAGGCCGTCTACTTCTATTGTTCAGTAAACTTAGAAGTGGATTGTTAAAGTAAGTAATGATGGAGTATATAGATGGAATCTCAAGCTTTTAAGATGATGTTAGTTTTGTTTTTAATAGCTTCATGTGCCTCTTATGATCAGGCTAGTAATTCTTCTGTTAGGTCTGTCGCAGGTAATAAAAGTTTAAGTAAAATTAAGAGTGATTTAAATAATTGTTCTGGGACAAGATGTATTAAAGATAATGTAGTGCACTTAATCAATTTTATTGAAGATTCGGATGGTTCTACAAGAGGGACAAATGTTAGGGTTCAAAGTATTAATATCCCAAGGGTGGTATTTTACAAACAATCTGCAAGATGCTCTGGTCTGGAAATCCCTGATTTTAATTTAAATTTATTTTTAGAAGATCGAGATGGTCCTGAAGCAAATGAACCTATTCAATCTTATCGTGTTAATCAAAAATGTTATAAAGCCTATGGTCGTACAGTTAGAGAAGTAGTCACCGGCTTAGGGTATTGAAGTAGGTTGATATGATCGTTTTTAAAGTTTTAATTTTAAGTATGTTTTTTATTCCACAAGTTTATAGTAAGAGTTTTTACAAACATTTGAAAACTAATGGCTTTATAGATGCTTCTAACCTTATCAAACCAAGAGAGATTGGTAAGTATGTCCACCCTAAAAAAGATATCGTCATTTTTAGAAGAGAGTTTGCTTCAAAGAAGTCCTTACAAAAGACATGCAAGAAAAATATCATAGAAAAACTAGGCTTTAATGTTAGTAAGATCACATTAAAAGCTAATAATTGCTTTTTCCTTAATAAAGCAACTTCAAGGTGGGACTTAATCTCTTATGAAGGGCAAAAGTATAAACATTCTAAGTTTTCTTATTACTATGTTTCTTCTAATGATAAAACAACACAAGGGCTTAATGAGTTTATTAAAAACATTTAGTTTCTTTCTTATTATTTTCAGCACTATGGCTTTTAGCCAAAATGGATCTGGAGGAATGAGTCTTTATCAAAATCACTTGGCGGCTTGTCCTTTTACAAATGATTCAGATAAGTTTGCTAATAATGATCATAGAAATGAAGTTTTCGAAGAAGCCATTCAATCAATACGAGACCGTTTAAGCTCAGCCGAAAATGATAGCGGTAAGAAGTGTAAGCGAGAGGTTGGTAACTGGTTAAAAGGCATCCTCAAAGACAACTTCAATGCTGAGTATAATGAAAATTGTGTTGAAGATGGAAATTGTTCAACAGATGTTGCCAATGGAATCCAAGCTCTTTTCAGTGATTTACAAAGTAAATTACCTAATAATACTCATCGAAGGGATGAATTATATAGGTTTGCTCAACAAAATAATTTTTCAAAGTTTAATGGAAATAAAATTACATGCTCTTCTTATCATTCATGGATAGATCAATATTTCCAAGAAATAAAACATGGCATTGAAGTAAATAGATCAAATGGTTTTAATAACTCAGAGATTCGAGATTATTTCAATTCTCAGGGACAGTTTGTAAGATTCAATGAAGTTAATCTTGCAGGATGTTTTGTCAGTGATGATACCTCACAAGATCAAATCGATTCATGCTTTAAGGGCCAAGCTGCAAAAATGTTTGAAGCCTTCACCCTAAAGTGTCGAGGAAATTTAAAACTCGCTGGAGAGTTTAATGAAAGAGAGAGAGATGTTAATAATTTAGCCCAAAGACTAGCAGTGTTTATGAGTCGTCTCAAAAGTACTGGCACTAATAAGTGTTTACAAAACCCTGCAATAATGGCCGTAGGAGATATCATTGGAAAAAGAGTCCTTGGCTTCATCAATGGAGTTGTAGGATCTCAAGTGACTGCCTTGACTGGCTTAGGAGTTACTACAGTTATTAAACTTATAAAAGATTTGAAAAAAAATAAAAAAGATAAAGCTTTAGTTAGTTTGTTAGATCGATTAAACAGCGTTGGAAATCAAAACGATAAATTAAATCAAACGAGACCTCTATTATGTCATTTGTATGCTACTAAGTTAGATACTTGTAAAAGAGAAGTTCTAAGCGATCAGCTAAGTTCAATAGAAACATGTCCTAGTGTAGCCTTGCCGATAGAAGATTCAAATGTGATTGACAGTATTGATAATATTTTAGTTGAATTAGAGTTTAAAAATGTAGATAACTTTGGCTATGCAGACATTGATGATTATTACTCTCAACTTGTAGGAAGTTTTAGCGAGAAAAAAGATAAGTTGAAAGAAATTTTAAGTGATTATCCTACACGGCAATGTGAGGGAGCTGGTCTTAATTCTCCAAGTTGTATAAGTGAGACTTTTAAAAACATTGACGAAATATATAAAGATGTATTGGACTTATCTCAGGGTGATGTTGATCAAAAAGATAAAATAGCTGAAAGTAAGATTAAATTTATTAAGAATTACAAGAGCTTTTTAAATAAATTAAGTGAAGGGTCTGACCTCCCAGCGTCTCAAATGATTGAAAATGTGCTGCTGCGACTTAATAACCCATTAGAAGGGATTGAAGTCCATGCAAAACCAAGAATTTTAAGTATTCAAAACCTCACTATCTTTGATGATTATTATGATCGACCAGAGACAACAATTGAAGATGGAGAAAGTATTCTTGATTACACTAAAATTGCTATAAACAATCAAGCTGAGATAGACAGAAGTCATCAATTTTCTGTTTTGTTAAGTGATAATAGTAATGAGTTAGGAATAGATGATACAAAAAAGCATATCCGTAATAAATACATTTGTTATATGGCTTGCATGGAAAATGGAGATCACCTTTGTCAAAACATTGAGTCTGTAAAAAATTATAGTGACTACTCCAATTTTAATAATTTAGACCATGTAAATACAAGTACAACAGGTGGCGAAACGATGGATTGCTCTCCTTATGTAGGAAATCTCTATCCATCAGACATTAAAAACATGATTTATGCTTGTTTACTTCTAGAAACAAGTAATAAGAACAAACAAACAGATTTCAATACTGATTGTGAAAAAATTAAAACAAAGCTAGATCATTCAGAGCATCACATTTGTTCACTTGGAGCTAGGTCTAAGGTTGATAATATTATCAATGAGCACTTTTTAAGAAAGTCTAGAAAGAAAGTTCGAGTCCCTCAAACTAGCCAAGAAGACAGTAACTAGTAACACCTTTTTAATGCTAAAGGTGAGGTAAGAGAGTTTAATGGACTTTTTTCTTCCGACTGAGTTATAGTTGATTACTAGGATCAATTATGAGATTACACTATAAAAAAGCTTCTTTGTGAAAATAGAAAGTATTGCTATGAAAAAGGAGTCATTTTTTAATTATACTTTCAAAGAGTTAGAACAACTAATGAATGAGAATACTTTTCATAAATCTGCAGCCTCAATTTTATTCAATCATTATTACAAAAAAAGAAACATTAGTTTCTGTACTGAAAATATTCACAAAGATACCTTAGCTTTTCTTGGGAAGAGATTAGACTTTTGCTTGCCCAAAATAAATACAGTCTCTGAATCAACTGATAAAACGGTAAAGTTTTTATTTGAACTAAATGATGGTTTAAAAGTGGAGACGGTTCTTATACCATTTCATAATAAGTATTCTATATGTCTTTCCTCCCAAGTGGGTTGTGCGATGAATTGTTCATTTTGCTTTACCGGAACTCAAGGGTTAAAGAGAAATTTAGAGACCTCAGAAATTATCGGTCAGTTCTTAAAGGCATGGCATTGGTTAAAAGAAAATCGACCAGGTGATGAGAGAATCTTAAACATTGTTTTTATGGGGCAAGGAGAGCCCATGCATAACTTTGATGCCGTAAAGTCAGCATGTGAGATTTTTGTTTCTCAACATGGAACTTCTATTGGTTATCAAAAGATAACGATTTCAACCTCTGGTTACCTTCCAGGGCTTAAACGTTGGTTCAAGGAGATGCCAAGAGTAAATTTAGCTCTGTCTTTACATTCTCCTGTGGAAGAGAAAAGAAATGAACTTATTCCTATCAATAGAAACTATCCTTTAGATCAGGTTTTAGAGTATATAGAATCTATTCCTTTATCTAAAAAACAGTTTATAACTTATGAGTATCTTTTAATTGATAGTTTTAATGACTCAGAAGAAGATGCTAGGGCAACTGGTGAGCTATTAAAAGGCAAGCGTGCCTATATTAATATTATACCCTTTAATCCTTTTCCTGGCTCGAATTACAAGAGACCAAATTCGAAAAAACTAAGTTATTTTAAGTCTATTTTAGATGAATATAAGATTCCAACTTTAATTCGAGAAACGAAGGGTGATGATGTTTTAGCCGCTTGCGGCCAACTTAATTCTGCTGATTAGTCTAGTAAATTATCACCTGAATCTGGAGGAGCTACTTGGTCCGCTTGTTCTCTTACTTCTTCAATTTCATTCTTTAGATCAACGGAGGAACTATCGTCTTTGATTACCTTTAGTTTTTCTTTGTTCTCATCTAAACTTGAGCTTTTAACATTCTGTGAATTTTCTCTAACGAGTTCTAAAGGAGAAGCAAAAACAACTTCCCGTGCATCATCTGGCATAGAAATATTGGCTTTTAATAAAGCATCTTTTGTTTTCTGTATTGCTTGAGATCTAACTTTAACAATACTGTAATCAACCGCATTGAGCCAAAAATAGACTTGAAGATTGACCGTTGAAGCTCCTAGACCATCAGCTGCAATCATAGGACTAGGAGTTTTGAGAACTTGAGGCATTAATGAGAGTTGATCAAGAATTATCTCTCTTACATTATTTATAGAGTCTTCGTAACCAATACCAACAGTGAAGCTAGCGCGCATGTTGGGATTTCTTGTAAGGTTTTTAATAGTAGCTTGAGCCACCTCATGATTGGGGAGGATAAGGTTATTGCCTTCATAGTCCATAAGGGTTGTACCTCTGGTCGTGACAGCTTGAACGATTCCCTCAATATCATTAATTTGTACTAACTCACCTTTTCTGAAAACATCTCTTATGCTGATTAAGAGTCCCGATATATAATTTTCAAACGTAGGCTTTAAAGCAAGTCCAAGTCCAAGGCCTAAGGCACCAGTACCACCAACAATTGAATAGGCAAGTCCTGATAAGTTGCTAGCTTTAAGAGCAAGATAAATTCCGATAAATAAAATGAGCATGAAACATAAGTTTGAAACAGCTTGGGTTATAAGAGAATTTGAAGTTTTTTTACTGATTAAATATCTTGAGAGCTTTCTAGCTAATAGTGATAAGACTAGAAAAATGAGTAGGAGTACGAGAGAGGAAAGTAAATAGGGTGATAGTTTCTGAGCTTTTAATAAAATGTTATCTATTTCTTTTCCTGCTGGACTTAGAGTATTAGTACCTTTAAACGAAAACTCAGCATTATCAATAACTGCAACGACTCCCTCAGTTTTATTAATAATTTCTTGAATCCATTTCTTTTTTTCTATTGAAGGGTATTGTCCATTAATAAAAACTAAGCCCTCATTAACGCTTACCTCAAGGTCAGGAAACCACTTAGAAGCTTTCATGATTTTACTTATTCTAATTTCAATAGATTGATCAGTTTTACTCTTAGGCACATCATTACCAAAAACATTCATTGGTGCTTGGAATAGTAATAGTAGTAAGAGAGTATTTAATTTAAAAGTCATAGATTGTTGTAGTTATCTTAGTGATTTATGTCAATGCATCGTTAAAATTGTATAAACTTAGAGAAACTGGGAGCCTAAGCTCCCAGTAAGTATTAATAAGTATTATGGCATCAGATTTTCTAATGATGAAATATGTTTTCTTTGATTAGGGATAAAGTGAGTCTCAATTTTAGCTTTAATTCGAGGTGCAATTGACTCATCTTTAAGCATGTCTTGATAAAGCTCTAGACCATGTTCTTCACCTTTTTTAATAGTCATTAAGGTAGCTTCATTTCCTAAAACTTTTGTTGTACTTAATAATGTTTGAACAACTGTTCCCCATGCACCAGAATCTTTCTTTTGATCTACGTTTTTAAAAGTAGCCTCGGTTTTCCAGAAATCTGCAGCTGCCTTATGAGTAGATCTAATATCTTTTAAAACTGAGTGGTTGGGAAAATTGTCCATTTTCTTTAAAACTCGGTCATAGGCCTCAAAAGCTGAAACCTCTCCTCGTAGAATTGAAGCAATTTTTTCTTTGTTTGTGTTCATTTTTCTCTCCTTTGAAATGTTTAATCTAGTAAACATCAAGAAAGACTAAATTAACTTTAGCTTTTGTGAAGTTTTGTGAAGATTTCTACAAATTTATTAGGTGTTGCGAGATTTTATTTAAAACTATCATTACTATTAGGAAAAATAATTCTAAAGTATTATTATATATTTTAATAAACTTACACATATTAAAAACATTACCAACAAGCTAAGACACCTTCACATAAGTTAATGTGGTTTAAACTTAAGTAGTAATAAATGATAAAAATAAGTGTACTTAGTCTAGGTATTCTAATGTCTTTAGGAGCTTACGCTGAAAGTATTAAAGTACAGATGCAACCAAAAAGTGAAAGTAAAATTAGTGGTGACATTACCCTCACTCAGGTCGGAGAAAAAGTGCAGATTAAAACTGACCTAAAGGGGTTTAGCCCAAACTCTAAACATGGCTTTCATGTTCATGAGACCGGAGATTGTTCAGATGCTCAAGCAAAAAAAGCGGGAGGTCATTTTAATCCTACTAACCATAATCATGGGCAAGCTCATAGTAAAAGTTCTCACTTAGGTGATCTTGGAAACTTACGATCAGACAAAGATGGTAAAATTAATTCCACACAATCATTTTCTGGCTTAACACTTAATAAGGGAAAAATGAATTCAATTATTAGTCGATCCTTAATTATTCACTCTGCAGCTGATGATTTAAAGTCACAACCCAGTGGAAATGCGGGAGCAAGGATAGCCTGTGGGGTTATTGGTGCTAAGTAATAAAGATTCACCAGGAAGTTTGAAAACACTTTTTATATTAATATTGTGTACTTTTAATAGTATTCAATCCTAATATTATATAGAAAAGCTATTTTTTGTCATCGAAGCTCTATGTTTAAAGTCACGATAGCAGCTGTCATAAATGAGGAATCCTCTAAGAGGTTTTAAAATAGGATGATATATGAAGTTAATGACCTATAATGTAAACAAAGCAAAAGGTTGGAATTTCATTCAAGAAAATTTAGTAGACCTGGAAAGCGCTATCATTAAAAGCGATGCCGAAATTGTATTGTTACAAGAAGTTGTAGGGCTGAACTTGAATAGAGAAATTTTAGAAGTTCAATTTGAGAAGCTGGCTGATTCTATCTGGAGTGAATATAGGTATGCAAAAAATTCTGTTTATAAAAAGGGTCATCATGGTAACGCGATCTTATCAAAATATCCTATTAAAGATTTTTATCGAAAAGATATCTCTACAAACAAACTAGAACGAAGAGGTGTACTTTATGCCAAATTAAACGTCTTTGGAAATAGAATTATTCATGTTTATAATCTACATCTTGATTTAACGAAAAGAGGTCGAATAAAACAGATGTTGAAAATAAAAGAAATTTTAAAAGCTCATGTTGAAAGTGATCAAATTATTGTTGCTGGAGACTTTAATGATTGGAGTGTTGCTATCAATTTATCATTTGAGAATTGGGGCTTTAAAGAAGCAGGTAAAGTGACTTCAGGCCACTGTTTCAAAACATTTCCATCACTAGCTCCTTTTCTAGGCTTAGATAGAGTTTATTTCAAAAACCTTAATCTCATTCATTCACTTGTTTTAAGTGAGAATAAACTCTCTGATCATCTTCCTATCATTTGCGAGTTTGACTTTAAATGAATAATCAAGAATTTAGTCTATTCAAGGGAGGTAAAGATTACTTTGATCAATTACTTAAATGTATTGAAAATGCTAAAAGTGAAGTGATTGTTAATATTTATCATTTAGGTTTTGATGAATCTGGGAAGAGATTTATTAATACTTTAAAAAAAATCTCATCAAAAAATATTAAGGTCTATATTCTAATTGATGCAATCGGCTCATTTGAGAATCTTAAATTAATAATCTCTGAATTAAATTGTGAAAATATTATAGTAGAAGTATTCAATGAAATAAAATTAAAAAAATTTTTTGATTTAAATCGTAGACTTCACCAAAAATCTATTGTTATTGATCGTGAAACCGCATTTATAGGCGGAATAAATATTACCGATCCATCTTTGAGTGAAAAAGAGTCAATCCCTTGGTTAGATTACGCTATACGTTTAAAGGGAAGAATTTGTAAGGAGATTATCAAAGAAATTTCTTACTATCATGCGGCCTATCCAGAAATTAAAAGTTTAGATAAGACTGAACTGCAAGATAAGGTATTAATTCAAGATTTTTGGAGAGCCAAAGTAGGACTTAATAGAGAATACAAAACACATATTAAAAATGCTAACAAGAGTATTACCTTGATGAATGCTTATTTTTTTCCTGGGAGAAGTTTTCTTAGACAACTTCGAAAGGCAGCTAAAAGGGGAGTTAATGTTACTTTGATTTTAAACTCAACCTCTGATAGTTCGATGATCGACTGGTTAACTAAATCACTCTACAAGTATCTTCTTAGTTCAGGAATACAAGTATATGAATGGAAAAAATCTATCCTTCACTCAAAAGTAGCTCTCATTGATGATGAATGGGCAACGATTGGGTCTTTTAATCTAGATTATTTAAGTAGATTTTCAAATATTGAATTAAATCTTTCAACCACTGACCCAGATAAGATTCTTGTCATCAAAGAGGAAGTTGAAAGTATAAAACTTGATTGTGAGAAAGTAGATTTAGACCAAACGAGAGGCTTAGCTCTTTTACACCAACTAAGAGGGGTCATCTGCCTAGGGATCTATAAAGTTGGTTTCTTTTTTTTCAAGAATTTTTTTATAAACAAGAAGTTATAAGTTGATCTTTAGAGTTTAAAATTTATAATCTTAAATTGAGTAAATAAATACAAAGTTAGGAGAACTCACTTATGAATATAGCGATCATAGGATCAAACCGTGGAATTGGCTTAGAACTAGTAAAACAATTTTGTGATGAAGACTTTAATGTTTACGCATTTTGTCGAAAAAAAACAAAGCAATTAGAAGAGATATCGCCCTATAGAATTATAGAAGAGTTTGACGTAACTGAAAAAGATAGATTGTCAGATAAACTTTCTCATGGGATGCCTGAAAAATTTGATTTTATCATAAATGTTTCCGGTATATTAAAAGAGGATAACGAGCAAAGTTTTGAAAAAGATCTAATTAATCAGTTTGTCGTAAATGCCATTGGGCCTATTAATATTTTCAGAGCATTTTCACCATTATTGACTCAAGGAAGTAAGTTCGCAGTTTTAACTAGTCAATTAGGTTCGCTTGCAAATAACGAATCCGGTGGTAGATTTGGTTATAGAATGTCCAAAGCTGCTGCAAATATGGCTTGTAAGAACCTCGCGATAGAAGGGCTAAAAGATAAGGTGACCGTTATCATGCTTCACCCAGGTTATGTTGAAGCTGATATGACTGACCACAATGCTGATATCACGACTACTCAGTCAGCTAAAGGTTTAATCAAAATAATTAAAGAAATTACTTCTGATCAATCTGGAACCTTTTGGCACGTTAATGGACAAGAGCTTCCGTGGTAGTTTACTTTCCCAAAAGATTAACAAAAAAATTGATATCTCAAAAATGATCGTAAGTTGATAAATACTAAAAAATTATGGTCAAATTTCTATTATTACTTTGATATTTCCAAAGTATCGATGGTGTTTGAAACCTTTTACGATTAACGGGTTTATAAACAAGATTATCGGTCGATAAAATGAAAAATTGTTGTGAAAGATCATAAAAAAGTTAAATTCGAAGATGTTTTAAAAAGAGTAACTACTCAGGTCAGACCAATATTGGCTTGAATAGCCCATTAATGGCTTTTTCTGAATCTTCAAATAACCTCATTAGTCCTTCCATAAGGTTCTTTTTCTGCTTGCGCAAGGTCCCTGTAT
>Ga0114952_1004026_pt1 | contig 10177 bp, 10 predicted proteins | sample SidtaG_2_FD_87303 | JGI IMG/M metagenome (GOLD analysis project Ga0114952, IMG submission 87303) | Marine algal microbial communities from Sidmouth, United Kingdom - Sidmouth_Asex2 metaG | ecosystem: Host-associated > Algae > Red algae > Unclassified | place: Sidmouth, United Kingdom | collected... | reverse complement strand
GTGAAAGAAATTAAATAAATTGTTCCATAATGCGCCGTAATTTTTTCTTCTAAAGAATTCAAAAAATCGTTGCATAGCCATAGCTACGGAACTATTTTTTGTATTTTTTAGAAGGGAAAAGAATAAGCATAATGGGGCAAGTTATTTATTTTCTTTCACTTATACACATAGATATACCAAATAATGGCGGAGAAGAATCAAGAGGAAGGTTTAATAACGTCAGAAAATACATTAGTTATTATTCCGGCAAGCGGGGATGGAGGAGAGATACCTACAACTTTACTTGCTTTTAATGGAAAGCCACTTATTCATTATGCTATAGATATTGCCCGCCAAATCGCAGAAAATATTGAAATTTGTGTAGCGACCAGTGAGATAAGTATCATTAAAGTTGTGAATGAATATGGGCTTTTCGTGCCATTTATGCTGCCAAATGAGCTTTATGCTAAGGTCTTGGATGTAGATGAGGCGGTGCTTCATGTGATAGATCATTATGCACGCAAAGAGGTCAATTTTGATAAGATTGTCCTACTCTCACCTCGGTCTCCTTTTTGCAAGGTTGAATATATACAGGAAGCCGCAAATTTGCTGGAAGAAGATGTAGAAATGGTAGCTGGTGTCAAAACATTGACTGAACCTGAAGGGCGGTATTATCTGACGGAAAATAAAGAGGGCTATCTGCAAAAACATACAGATATGCTAAAATTTGAGAAGGGGGCAATTTATAAGTATAATAACGCTTTTTCTATACTCAAAACCCGTGCAATACGACAATATCCGCGCTCATTTTTCCAACGTATTCGCAAATATGTGATGGACAAAAAAGGTTCTGTTTTTGTAGAAAATGCAGCGGATATTGTGCGTTGTGATGAGATTTTGAGCAGAAATCCAAATTCAAAAAAATAAGCCCAAACTCAATGATTAATTCATTTTTATCGTTACTTAGCGAGTTAATTATTGAGCTTGCACTTCTACTTAAACTTGTTTAGCCTTCCATTTTCACCTTATAATACATACAATCCTGTTGCTTGCCTGGCGAAAATTTCATCTGTGATTGTATTCTTTTAGTGACTTCAAGAAGTATTTCGTCATCTTTTATCGTGGATTGCGACTTGATGGTCTGTGCTTTGATAACTCGTCCGTATTTATCGGCACACACATAAATTACGACTTGTCCCTTTTGTTTTAAGTCATTAAGTTTTGCTCCGCGCAAAACATTTCTTGCAGTCAAATCACCTGCTTCCACTTCTGTACTCGGCGGTGTCGGGCGACTACCGATAATTTTTCTTTTTCTCAAACCTGAATTCACAACTGCCGGGGCATTCTTCGGTGTTTTTTCATCTAAATTAAAAGTCATTTCACCACAAGAATTAAGTAATTTCTTGACGGCATTGAATTTCATCTCTAAGGCTGTATTCGCAACTTTTGAGAGTGTTTGCACATCTTTTATCGTAGATTTTGTTCGCGACACTTGCGCTTGCGTGACTTCGCCTGCCGCATCCGCACAGATATACACGACTACCGTTCCGGTATTCTTGTGTTGACTGAAATCAACATGATTTAGTAAAATTCTTTCTTGAATACCATCGACCACCTGAGCGGAATGCTCCTGTGCAATAACAAAATTAAACATCAGAGCAACAAGGAAAGCAAATACGATTTTTTTTGTAAACATGGTTTTGAGTTTTATTTGAAAAGTGATTTTGGTCGGCGAACAGATAAACTGCGGGCAACAATCAATCCAAGGGAAGACGAAAAAAAATAATAAGAGCATATTTAAATGTCATACCACCTTGGCTGAGCCGATACGGTATGACATTTACTTTCTATTTTTTGTGATTTTCCTACTCCGTTCCTTCGATTCGTACCTTATAATACATACAATCTATTCCTTTTCCGGGGGAAAATCTCATTTCAGCTTTCACCTTTTTGGCGGCAGCCAGTAGAATATCTTTTTCTTTAATCGTGGATTGCGACTTTACGGCTTGTGCTTTTTTGATTCGTCCATACTTATCGGCACACACATAAACAACGATTAAACCATCTTTCTTCACAATAGATTCAAGGCTTGGGCGACGTATCATATTTCGCCCGCCCAAATCGCCTGTACCGCCTTGCTCTTCACCATCACCGAGTCCGCTTGCGGGGTTGGGCGAGTTGCCACTTGTGCCATTGCCGGGGCGCGAAGGGTTGCCGGCAGGCTTCGGTACAGGAACTGGTTTTGTGCCTGTACCCGGATTTTTAGGCGATTTCGGGGCTTTCGTGGGTTCAGGAATATCACTTTTACCACTTCCTTCCGCTTGCTTTGGTGGCGTAGGTTTTGTTGGTTTTGGTTCATTAGATTTTACGGTCTGCTCTTCGGGAGCAGAAACCGGACTTGGCGCAGGCGCACTCTCTACGGGCTTGGGCGTAGGTTCGGGGTCGGGCATAGGCGTGGGTTCCGGTACGGGGTCGGGCTGTGGCGCAGGGGTTGGCACAGGCTCCGGGTCTGGCGGCGTGGGTTCTGGCTCTGGTGGCGCAGCAGTCTGTGCAGGCGGCAATTCGGGTGCCTCCGGCGGTGCTTCGGAAGCTGCCGACTTTTCTTCTGTTATCTCCATTTCCTTCGGCTCTTCCGGTGGCGGTAGCGGCGGAGGGGGGGGTGGCGGAATGTAACCCAAATCAATGACGACAGCTTCCCGCTTTTCCTCCACATCTGCCGACATGAACGGAATCCAACATATCAGCAATAATAGTGCATGAAAAGCAAACGAGTAGACCATACTCCGCTTTTTATTTTTTTTCTCCCTTTGTGTTTCTTCTATTTTTGACATATTGTTTTTCGTTTTACGTAACACAGACATTCCTGTCTGTTTTTCCTGCGATACATTCAGTATAATTTACAATTTCAATACCAAAACCTATGCTGACACTTGTTTCTCATTAATAAAGATGCTAAAATACCACCTTTTGACGTATGATGCCATAAATTACAATTTTTATTTTTAAAATACTACACAAATTGAATCTTGCTTGGGGATGAAAATAGGGGAACGAAAATTCGTTTTAATAATACGTAATATATTGTCTTTTAGTCTTTCGGGTAGTTTACTCGTCGGACATTTCTAAAATGTCAGACGAGAGGCAATTTGTTTTTGTTTGAAAAAGCAGTCAATAATAAAAAATATTTTAATTTGCAATAAATTATTATTCAGTAAAATAGCAGGACACTGTTGTCGGACATTTTTAAAATGTCAGACAATTCAAGTTTATCCTTCAATTTAAGGTTCTGCTGAAATAAGGATATTTTTGAATTATTTTATAATAAAAAATATTTATAAATAATTCATTTTTAATAATAAATAAATTACAAAATAATTTTAATTAATTAAAAAATGGTTATATTTCAGTGCGACCTTATAATAAAAAATTACGGCGCATTATGGAACAATTTATTTAATTTCTTTCACTTAAAGTGCAAAATGAGGGCAAAATATTCTGTCAAGATGGTAAGGGAAGACGAAAAAAATAATCTACCCGTCTGAATTGTTCTTTTTCTTATATGTTTCACTGAATCTTCCTTACGTAGCTCGGCTATGCGCGTCAAATTTAGCCAAACATATAAAAAAAATAACTTCTTCATTTGGGATAGATTATTTTCTTCCTCTTCCCTAAAGTTATTTTTTCACGTTCTCAAGACAGATACGTTAGCTATTATCCATAATAATTTCCCTATTTTTGCAAAATATAATATTTTAATATTAACGCATTAGCGTATTACCAATTCATTTCCCGAAACGAGTACGGGATTTCGTTTTACTCAACATTCAAGATTCGCTCATTCACTCATTAATAACATGTCAAAAACAAGAGTTCGTTTGGCTCCCAGTCCTACCGGACCGCTACACATTGGCGGTGTCCGCACGGCATTATACAATTATTTATTTGCTCGAAAAACGGGCGGTACATTCATCCTCAGAATTGAGGACACAGACCGTACCCGCTACGTGGAAGGCGCAGAGCAATACGTCCTCAATGCGCTGAAATGGTGTGGTTTGAATCCCGATGAAAGCATTGAAAAAGAGGGCGATTACGGACCTTATCGACAATCGGACCGCAAGGCAATGTATATCAAATACGCCGAGCAATTGGTCGAAAGCGGACACGCTTATTACGCCTACGATACGCCGGAGGAGATAACGGAAATGCGCGAAAAACTCAAAACATCCGAAGATCCAAATCCGAAATATGGCTACGCTTCGCGCGGCGGTATGAAAAATACGTTTAGCCTTTCTGTAGACGCTATCAAAGCATTGGACGATGCTGATACGCCGCGTATTATTCGCCTAAAAGTAGAACCTAATGAGCAGATTACATTCAAGGATATTGTGCGTGGTGAGGTAACATTTAGCAGCAATGAGTTGGATGATAAAGTCCTCCTAAAAGCTGATGGAATGCCGACTTATCACATGGCAAATATCGTGGATGACCACGCGATGGAAATTTCGCACGTCATACGTGGCGAGGAGTGGTTGCCGAGTACGCCGACGCATGTCTTGCTATATCGTTACTTGGGTTGGGAAGATACAATGCCGCAATTTTGCCATCTACCGCTCATCTTGAAACCGGATGGCAAAGGCAAGCTCTCGAAACGCTACGGCGCGAAAATGGGCGTCCCTGTTTTTCCGATGGATTGGTTTGATGAAAAAGAAGACGCCACGTTTATAGGCTTCCGCGAACAAGGTTTTTTACCGCAAGCAGCAATGAACTTCTTAGCGTTTTTGGGCTGGAATCCGGGTATAGAGCAGGAGATTTTTACGGAAAAAGAATTGATAGAAGCCTTTGATTTAGAGCGAATTAATAAATCGGGTGCGCGTTTTGATATTCAAAAAGCACGTTGGTTTAATCAGCAATATATCATAGCCGCAGATGCGGCTGAATTGGCTACGCTTGTGCGTCCGCAAGTAGAGGGGCGCGGACATTCACCTTCGGATGAATACCTCGCTAAAGTCTGTGACCTCATGCGAGAGCGATTTGAAACGTTGAATGAATTTTGGGAAAATAGCCGCTACTTTTTCGAGGAAATCACGGAATACGACAACGAAAAAATCATCCGCAAACGCTGGAAACCTGAAAATCATGACAAGATGCACGACCTGAAATCTGCTATCAATCGCCTACAAGATTTTACGCCCGAAAACATCGAAAAGCAGGTCAAAGAATTTATGGAAGCAAATGAATTGGGTATGGGTGCAGTGCTGCCTTTCCTTCGATTGGCATTGACAGGAACGACCAAAGGCGCGTCGATTTTTGATGTGATGTCGGTACTCAATAAAGAGGAAGTCGGCAAAAGACTTGCGCGAGGCTTTGATGATTTTGACAAAATCAAGGAAAATGCTTAACTTGTTTGTTCGTTATTCGTTGATTCGTGTATTCGTGTATTCGTTATTCGTGTACTCGTTAATTCGTATTGTTTTTTGCCTACGGCAAATCATAACGAATAACGAGTCAACGAATAACGAGTAACGAGTAACGAGTCAACGAGTCAACGAATAACGAGTAACGAGACAACGAATAACGAATCAACGAATAACGAGTCAACGAATAACGAGTCAACGAATAACGAGTAACGAGTAACGAGTCAACGAGTCAACGAATAACGAATCAACGAATAACGAATCAACGAATAACGAATCAACGAATAACGAATACACGAATAACAAATTATGAAAAAAGATAAGACACCGAACGAAAATAAACCTGAAGTACACGAAGAACTCAAAGGTTTTGAAATCAAAATCAATGAATTTGGCGAAGTCGTTTCTACTATCGAAAAGGAAAAAATTAATAAGTTTTTAGATGAAAATGTAGAAGACCGCAAGCTGAAAGAACGAGACGAGAATCAGGACTCGTAAAGTCTGTACAGACGGTTTCAACCGTCTCGATTTTTTCAACTAAATTTTTTTTATGGCAAAACATAAAAGACAAAAGGAGATTATTTCAAAACAGTTTGAGCCTGTCGTCGAAGAATTGAAAAAAAATCTTCAACCGCTTCCCGAACCTCAAAAATGGAATCACTGCATTGATGTATTTAGCAAATGGAGAGGCAATTATTTCTACATTATGCAAAAATACAAAGTCGGCGGAGAAAATCGGCTTAAGGATTTCTTTGATGCCGGAATCGCCCGTTTGGAATATTACGGCGAAGACCGATTCAACCTTTCTTACTTCAGACACACAGGCAAGTGGGAACCGCTTTTTATGTATCAGGACATCTCTTTTGAAGAGGCAAAAAAAGCCATTTTAGAAGATTCTATGTTTCAGGTTTTTTAAAACGTAACACAGACATTCTTGTCTCTTCCTCTTCCCTTAGGCTAACGACCCACCGGATTCCGAAACAGCGTCATACGCACCTGCATACGTGTATATTCGCGCTCGCGTACCCAGTTTGAATGTAAGTCAAAATAGGTCGAATCCGCAAAATCGTTAAATACATTTGAGTAGACAATGTATTCAAATGTATCATAACGTACTTCGTCAATATCCCTAAATTTCCAAGTCCCTTCGCGCTGCAAATCGCTATCCAAACGCCTGTATTTATTCGGCGAACCTGTCGCTATTTCGTTTGGATTGATGCCTTTTTCTTGCACATAATCCGTCATATCGTCTCGCACATCAAAGTAGGGCAAATGTGCTAATGATGCCTCCCATCCTTGCGAAATTTGGTCGGGATAGACCCATAAATGCCCTGTCATTAAACCGAAAACAACCACCCAAAATAAAAGTCGCACCCTGCCTGAAAGTCCAAACTCGTCTGCTACTTGCAAAGTGTCAGCCATGTTTGGACTTTCGGATACATCCAAATTTCCCTCATCAGTCCACTCGTCTGACACCTTTGAGGTATCAGGCGAGTGCGTTTTCGATTTATTATTTTTATTATTCAAAAAAGAAAAACACCACGCCACACCAATCACAAACATCGCAAAAAATGGCAACAAATACCGATGTTGAAGCGTACCAATATAAGGCAACATCACAGGCGCAAACACAATAATTGGCGTGATAATAAGGACGATTAATGACCAATTTTGCCCCTTCTCGTCTGACACTTTTGAAGTGTCAGACGAGTTACCAAGCGAAGTCCACCCCCCAGCCCCCTCCAAAGGGGGAGACGCAATCGTATCACCAGATGACTTTAAGTTCTTTTCGCCAGCCCACTCGTTGGACATCTTTGAGATGTCAGACGAGACGCTCGTTTGCAATTCCCCCTTTGGAGGGGAAACCATGTTTATCTCCCCCTTTGGAGGGGGGTGGGGGGCGGACTCGCGTAAGAATTTCACCAAAGCCAACCCCACGACCAGCCAAAGCCAAACCCGTCCAAAATCCAACAATCGCCAACCAAATACTGCGATATTTTTCAAGATTCCGATGCCTTCTACTCGGATAAAGCTATTTTTCCACTGCATATCTGCCCGATTGAAGCCGATCCAACCTTCGATGTAGTAATGCACAAACAACCAAGCAACTGCGACCAATCCGGCAGGAATATATTTGACAATGAGCAAGGTAGCGCAGTACTTCCAGCCCGTGTCTCGCGTACTATTTGAAACACGGACTGGAAGTACTGTGCTACGATTTATCAAAACCTCACTCAAAAATACCACCGCAACTATCATCACCCCGCGCGTATTGAGCAGCACGACGAGGCAAGTCGCCAAAATCTGCCAAAAAACCTTGTGATACAATATTGACCGAATGGCAAGAAGATACAAAAAAAGTATCGGCAATTCGGGCGTTACCATCGTGGATTGGGCGAGTATCGTGGGTTCGAGTACGAAGAGTATGAGGGCGTAGGGCTGCCATTACTCCGATAAAAAATATCGCACGATAAAGAAAAATTGCGAAGCAACACCCAATAAAAATGGTAACATCGACAGGTGACTCACTATCAAACTCTGCCCCAAAACCTTCCACCACAAAGCCAAATACATCCCGAAAAATGGCGGATGACCAGCGTTATTTTCGGTAGGCAAAAAGAAATACGCGAAATCATGGTCGTAATACCACTGCGCTGCTATGGACGATTGTACGATGGCATCGCCTCCAAAAAAAGGCAAGCCCAACGACAAGGTATTGACGAGAACGTAAAAGAGGCAGAACGCCGTCAGGTATTTTTTTTCTTTTTTTTGCAAAAAAATATATAGTTTTCGTAACACAGACATTCCTGTCTGTGCCGCGTGAAGCACAGACAGGAATGTCTGTGTTACGTATAAACAATTTAACGAGTAATTTTGTCTAAATAAAATGCGAATCGGCTGTAAATATGCTAATTTTGCAGCAAAATAGGTAGTCCGTTCACGAATCGGGTACAACTAAGGAACAGGGTTTTAATAAATGCAGGTTCTTGACGACTTTATTTTTTTCTTTTTCAAGGCATGAAAACCGCGCATAGCCAAGCTATATAAGGATTTTCATAACGTAGAAAAAGGGAAAAGGAAAAAGTCAAAATCTGCATTTATTGAAACCCTGTCCTAAGCGATGGAACATGTTCCATTGGAAAGCAGGGAACAAATTTAATATTCCCTAAAACAAATTAAAAATTGTGTCCCAAGCCCCCACGAATTACGAATTACGAATCACGAAAGTATGGCAGACAAAGATACATTATTAGAAGAAGAACCGAAGAAAGGGAAACTCAGCCGCGAGAGTTTCCGTGAGGCAACACAGGTTTTGAAATTTATTGCGCCTTATAAATGGTACTTTATTGGTGGTTTGATACTGCTCGTATTGGGCGGAAGTACGTTTGTTTTTGTGCCAAAAATCATCGGTGAGATGGGCAATGTCGCAACCGGAGAATCGAGCTGGCCTCTCACGCTTGGGCAATTGGGGATGCTGCTTGGTGGCTTGGCGGTATTGCAATCTATGATGTCGTTTGTGCAGATTTTGTTGTTTACCAAAGTCAGCGAATCGGGCATGGCAGACCTGCGGACGGCGGTGTTTCAGAAACTCATCACGCTACCGATTCCGTATTATGACGAGCGTCGGGTGGGCGAAATGACGAGCCGTATTACCAATGATGTTTCTACGCTTTCCAGTTTGTTTTCTTTTACGCTGGCGCAATTTGTTCGCCAACTCGTGACGCTTATCGGGTCGATTATTATGATTGGTTTGATGTCGCCGAAGCTATCCTTGATTATGCTTTCGACTTTGCCGCTGATTGTTTTGTTGGTGCGTTTTGTGGGCGGTCGGGTGCGTAGGCTCTCCAAAGCTCGTCAGGATGTGTTGGCAAAAAGTAATGTCATTGTCGAAGAAAACCTACATTCGATACAAATCGTAAAGGCTTTCGTGAATGAATTTTTTGAGAAAAACCGCTACGGCGGAATGGTACAAAACGTAGTCGATGCGAGTATGAAACTCGCCTTTGCACGCGGCGGATTGGTGGTGATTATCTTTGGAATGTTGTTTGGTTCGCTATTTTTTGTGGTGTATATGGGCATGGTGATGGTGCAAAATGGCGGCTTATCGCTCGGTGATTTTTTGGCGTTTGCGATGTACACGATGGTAGTGGCTGGGGCGATTGGTTCGCTTGGTGGGATTTATGAGCAGGTACTGACGGCACTCGGCGCGACAGAGCGTGTTCGTGAGATATTGAACGAACCTTCAGAGATAGATGTCATCGGCGCAGCATTGACCGACGACCAACGTTTTCAAGGTGTTATAGAATACGAAAATATAGAATTTACTTACCCGACACGGCCCGATATTGAGGTCTTGAAAGGGATTAGTTTGAAAATACAAGAAGGCAAAAAAGTTGCTTTTGTAGGCGCGAGTGGTTCGGGGAAATCGACTTTGGTGCGTCTCCTCCTCCGCTTCTACGAACCTACGGGCGGTCAACTCCTCATCGACGGCAAAGCGGCTACGGATTACGACCTCGCCACCTACCGTCAGAATATGGCGATAGTGCCGCAGGAAGTCATCCTATTTGGCGGAACGATACGCGAAAATATCCTCTACGGCAAGCCCGAAGCCACCGACGAGGAAGTAATGGAAGCTGCTGAAAAAGCAAATGCTTGGGAGTTTATCAGCACTTTCCCCGAAGCACTCGAAACGATAGTCGGTGAGCGCGGTGTCCAACTTTCGGGCGGTCAGCGTCAGCGCATTGCGATTGCACGCGCGATACTCCGCAACCCGTCGATTCTAC
>Ga0114952_1004025_pt1 | contig 10179 bp, 7 predicted proteins | sample SidtaG_2_FD_87303 | JGI IMG/M metagenome (GOLD analysis project Ga0114952, IMG submission 87303) | Marine algal microbial communities from Sidmouth, United Kingdom - Sidmouth_Asex2 metaG | ecosystem: Host-associated > Algae > Red algae > Unclassified | place: Sidmouth, United Kingdom | collected... | reverse complement strand
CTATGCATTTTGATGACGATATGATTGTTATGGAAAAATGGATACCGAAAAAGCCTATTTCTGCTATTTATTTTAATGGTGAAAAAGAGATGTATTATGTTAAACGCTTTTTAATTGAACAAGAAGGTAGAGAAGAGTCGTTTATTTCCGATCATGCTAATTCACAATTAGAAATTGTATCAACCGATTGGAAACCTATGGCTGAAGTTGTTTTTGCTAAAGACCGTGGTAAAGAAAGAAAAGAAAATCTTGAAGTTAATCTTGAAGAATTTATAGATATTAAAGGTGTTTCGGCTCAAGGAAATCAGCTTTCTAAAGAAAAGATAAATCAAATAAATTTATTAGAGCCACTTCCTCATGAAACGCCAGAGGATGTTTATGGTGATGATTTAGAGATTAAGGCTGAAAAAGAAATATCTTCTGAGGGTTCAGAAAAGAAAAGTGATGAACCTTTAAATCCTAGTTCTAATTCTGATGATGATTTAGATATCAGTGCAGAAGGGCAAATTACTTTGTTTTAAAATAAGCAACGTTTTAAATGATAAAGGATAATGTTTTCAAAACAAGAAGTAATGATTTGTGGTGTATTCTTTCTTCTATCTTTTCTATAGTATTAATTTTGGCATGTTTAGTATGCTATTTTAAGGTTAATTTTTATTCTTTTTGTTTTTCTTTAATAGTGCCAATGTTATTTTTGGTCAATATTTTATTTCTGTTTTATACCTTAATAAAACAGCGGAAGAGCTATTGTTTTTTATCATTGATAAGTCTATCAATTTACTTTCTATTTTTTACTTCCCCAATACAAATAAATAATAATAGTGATATAGATAAGAAAAATACGTTTACTTTAATGACTTTTAATGCTAAAGTATTTGGTTCTAATTATTATGGTAGAAATATTGACACAAGTAAAAAAATAGTGAATTTTGTTAAAATCGAAAATCCTGATATAATTTGTTTCCAAGAGTTTTCACAATTTGAATTTAAAAATTTTAGTTTTTATCCTTATAGTTTTAACGGTTTCAGAAAAAACTTTAAGAAAACATCACAAATTATATATTCTATATATCCAATAGTTAATAACGGACATGTTGAATTTCCGTACTCAAAAAATCAAGCTATTTATGCAGATATTAAGGTTGAAAATGACATTATAAGAGTCTATAATATTCATTTACAATCTTATATATTAAGGTTTCATAAATCTCATGCGAGCCTTAAAGGGATAAGTGTAATAAAGCGAAAGGTTAATATCGCACAAAAAAAACAAGAAGAACAAGTTCAAATTATTCTTAATCACGCAAAATCATTTAAAGGTAAAATTATTTTTACTGGTGATTTTAATAGCACACAGTATTCTAAAAATTATAATTTTTTAAAAGAAGGTAAAAAAGATTCGTTTGTAAAGGCGGGTTTTGGTTTTGGCGTTACTTATCCATTATTTAAATATCCTTTTAGAATAGATTATATTTTAGTTGATAACGCTATTAATGTGCTGTCCCATCAAAATTTTGATCTTAAAATATCTGATCATGAACCTGTATTAACGAGGTTAGAGTTTAAGTAATATTTATGTCCGTTTTAGTTGTTTCTGTATTTTTTTAATTGCAGATTCTATAGATTTTTCTGGTTCTATAATATTATAAGCACCCCAAAATCTAGGGTCTGAAAAACCAGAAGCTTTTTCACTTAATATAGTTGACGGTCTAATTAATTTTCTTCTAATTTTTGCAAGTTTATTATCGTAAATTTTCCAGTCCGTAATAGCCATTTCACTGTTTAAGGTATACGTGCTATTAAAAAGTTTACCTTTCCAATTAACTTTGAATGTTAATGCAATATTGCTGTAAATATAATGCCATTTTCCATTAGTTGTTCTATAGTTTACGCGGTAAGTTGCCTCGGTAGGATAAACATCAACTTTTTTAGGTTTTTTTCTAACATACATTTGGCTTGATAGTTCTCTATTTGAAACATTTAAACTATAAACAGCACTTGTTAATGCTAATGTTTCTACATCAATAAATAGCTTACCAAAATAAAGAGGCACACCATTGTTTTGCTTTTGCTTAAAATTTATAACGTAAATTTGTCGATTATTAATTTTTGTGGGATTTCCAAAGCTAAAATCATACAATTTTAAATCTTCAGAAGTAAAAATGAATTCAGGATATTTAATGATATCAGTATACAAATTACTAAAAGGACCGCCTTGTAATTTTAAAGCTAAAGTATCAAGTTTAGTGTAATCTGTATTTTTCCTTGCTTTAATAAGTTCTATATGGTCACTTCTTAAATTGTTGTAAGGTTGTTTGTGAATTTTAACAACAGCTTCAGAAAGTGACGCATTTCTTCTACGTTTTTTTATAGTTTCTCTGTAGAAAGCAGTCATTAATGTATTATTGTTATTGTAAATACTACTTTTCTTTTCAAGTGTTTCTTCAACAATCTTGCGGGCATCTTTTGTAATTGTAGAGATACTAATTTCATTCAATTCTGTAATTGCTGGAATTAATGCTATTTTTTGACTCTTTTCTATAGAGAAAATTTTAAGTTCTTTTTTTTCATAACCTAAATGTGAAATAGTTAAGTTGCCTTCTAAATATTCATTGGGTACTTTCAAAAGGAATTCACCATCACTATTAGTAACTGTGCTAATATTAGAGTTTTCAATAACAATATCTGTAAACACAAGGGGTTTTTTAGTTTCGCTATCTATTACTTTGGCTTCCAGTTCTATAAACTCGGTATTTTGAGCTAAAGATAAATTTAGACAAAACATCAAAAATGTTGGAATGAGAATGATTTGATTTAGAACAGATTTTTTCATGACTCTTTATTTTAAACTTTTATTAAAATACAATTTTTAATTGTAACCAGCTAACAAAGAGATGAATAAAACATTAAATAGAATTGATTTTATTATCCGTGAGAGTTTTCATAAAGGCAATAATAGCTAGTTGTTCGCCTTCGGATAAGTTTAAATTATCAAAAGGGAGTGTTTGGTGTGGTACATTAAAACCCAAACCAGAGCCGCCACCTTGATTGTAAAAATTCATAACTTGCTCAAGCGTTTTATAAACACCATTATGCATATAAGGCCCTGTTAAAGCTATATTTCGGATGGTAGGTGTTTTAAAAGCACCTTTTCTTTCTTCAGTTTTAAAAATATTATATCTTCCTAAATCATCATCAAGTTTGTTGTTTTTTTTAGTTTCAGAAACACCGATAATTTCAAGCTCAGACTCATTAAAATTTGGTGGAACCGTACCATTAAATAATGGTGGAAAGTGACATGTTGCACAAGCTGCTTTACCCATAAATAAATTAAACCCTTTTTTTTCTATGCTAGTTAGGGTGTTTTCTTTTCCATTAATATTATTATCAAATTTCGAATTGAAATAATTTAAAGATCGAACATATGCTGCAATAGCGTGCCTAATATTCATATCCGAAGCACCACGATTATAAAGGGTATCAAAAGCTTTTGAATAGATTTTGTTTTTATTAATTTGACTCATTATGTGTTGCAAATCGGTACCAAATTCATCATGATTATTTACAACACCTACAATTTGACCCTCCAAACTTCCAGACCGATTATCCATAAAGAAAGATTTTTGTAAACCTGAATACGTTAGGGTAGGCGTATTTCTTTTCAACTTATTATTGAAAGTTACTTTTCCATCTGTAAACGCTTTATCCTTAATATGGCATGTTGCGCAAGCCATATTATTTTTTATTGAAAATCGTTTATCTTCAAAAAGTGATTTTCCCAACGCTATTTTTGTTTTTAAATACGTTGTATCACTTTTATAATCTGAAAAATAATCTAAATTAAACGTGCTATTACTGAATAAACTAGTAATGTTATTTTTTATAGCAAACTCGAAAGGAAATTTAACATTCCAATCTTTTTGAGTAGCATTTAAAAGTTTCAATTGTTTGTTAGTATGTTTTCTTATGAATGTATAGCGGTCTAAACTATCAAAATTTGTATTTAGAGTTTTTAAACTGTTTTCTATTTCGATATGCCAACTTTTTAGCAAATTTGTATCTTGAAAACGATTTTTATAAATATTGAGTATGTCTATTAAAGTTGAAAGCGTATAGCTTGACTCTTTTAGGGAAGCGCCTAACACAGGTGAATCAAAATTGGACAACCCTGTTGTTGCAACTCTAATTATGGCATCTTTAACAATCCATAAAATATGATAGTCCTTAAAGTTTAAATCGCTATTTTTTTCTATCAATTTTAATCTACTAGCAGTAACTTTTAGTGCTCTGTTTAAAGATAAAGTATCTATTGTATCTGTAAATAAATTCTCTTCGATAACTTGGTAGCCAATTGGTTGGTTTATTTTAATATCAGTAGCATCTTCCTCTTGGATTCGAAGTAGGTTAGGAGAATTTAAAGATTTATAGTTTTCTTTTTCAATGTAAGACAGAACAGGTTCTGTTTTTTTAAAATGGTATCTTGACTTAATATATAAGGTTCTGTTCTTTTCAATAGAATTATTAAGATTAATACTATCTAAATATTTGTAAGCTCTATTAAGATTACGGTTGTAAAAATTTTCAAGTTTATCTTTTTCCGAAGTGTTTATATCTACCGTTTTATTTATATTATTTTGGCAAGACATGACAAAAAGCAAAAGACATACAACTAAAGTGTATGTCTTTGCTTTGAATATAAAATTCAAATTATTTTTCATAAAATTATCTCTCTAAACCTTTAACTAAATATAGCATAGAGCCTTCTCTTCGGTTTGCTAAATCTGGATTAGCTAATGGGTCTGTAAAAGACGTTCCATCTGCTGGATTCCATCCGTGGTTTTGTGTTATAAGTAAAAACGAACTGTCATTACCATCAATAACATCCGTAACATCAATCATTCCGGTAATTTCCCAGTTTCTGCCAGCTGTTCCATAGCCTAAATTTTCAGCTCTATTTTGGTCACATTCTAAAACAGTTTTTATAGCACCAGAGTTTAAGTTATATTGGTATAATTTTGCAAAACCATTTACAGAAGTATCTAAGTAGCCATTAGGATCTTCTTGAATGTATGCATAATTCTCAGTAACTAAAATATTATCTGGTGAATGAAATCCATCGGCTTTGCCACCAACTTTATCACCATCTAAAACACAAGTAATTTTACAAGCACCAGTAGGGTCGGTATCATTTAAAGCTACTTTATAAACACGTCCTAAAATTGACCCTTTTCCAACTAGTCCCGGTTTATCACGACCTGTAACACAGAAATAGATTTCTTTTTGGTTTTCAGTGGAACCACGTCTCCAATCGATATCTTCCAGTCTAGAGAATCCCATAACACCTTTTGATTTAGCTTCAGTATCTAAAGCATTAATTTCTCTTTCAGTAAGTTCAACGAATTCAGCATTATAAGTTGTGCCTTCAGCCATATCAACTTCAAAATCAATACCAGTAGAAGTTACTTTTAAACCGTAAAGTTTGCCACCTTCTAAATCACCTCTGTCCCCAACATACATACCTAATTGACCAGAGGGCACGCTGTTATTAGAATGATCATCACCAATAAAAGCTACCGTTTTATCAGCATAAGCATCTTTACCAATAACTACTGCGTTTTCAGTAGACCATTGTCCGAAAGCTGTTAGCATTTTACCAACGCTAGCATCTGCTGCGCTTTTTGCAGGATCTGTTACAAATACACCTTTAGATGCGCCACCCCATTCGCCACCAGATAAATATAATGGGCCAAAACCATGCTCGTTAGGACTAATCATGGAACCAGAACATTGTGCTGTTTCAGCAGTTGCTGTCGAATTTAGGATGTATTCCCCATGATAAGGTCTCAAGTTTTTGTTCAACATAATACGAGCAATAGAATAATCTGCTTCAATATTATTTATAAGTGTATATGTTTCATCACCGTTATTAATCAAGCCAGCACCATCTGCCATGGAGCCATAAACAAAATCTGGTGTGTTTGGAATAACATCTTCAGAAGTTAAAATAGGGGTGATTTTTAAATTAACAAACTCGTTAGTCACTTTTAATAAACTTGGCGTTCTTGAAGCTGTTAAAAACACCGAAGCATCAGACCCGTTTTGTCCGTCTTCTCCGTCGTTACCATCTTCGCCATCTACCCCATTAATACCATCTTTACCATCTTCGGGTTCACAACTTACAACAGATACAGGAATAATTGTTAATGCAGTTACTAGCATTAAAAAGTGAAATAATTTTTTCATAATTTTGAGAATATTTTTTAGTTATTTAATGCCACAAAACTATAATTACATATCTTCAAGTTTGTTAAATAATTGATGTTGTTTTATTAAATTAGAGTTATACAAATGTTAAATACATTAATAGAATATTAACTGAATTAGTTTAATTTGCTAAATATGTTACCTAAGCATTAATCATGTGTTAATAAAGAAAAAGTCTTAACTTAATTTTTAGATTTCTAAAATTAGAATAGCTGTATATTTACATGATTTTTAGTTAAAACATGAAGCAAGATTATATAGCATTCAATAAAACAGGTTACTTTTCATCATTAATATGTGATTATCTAGATGAAAAATTAGAATTGAATTCTTATTATAATCGATTCCCTAAGCTTGGTAATTTTACAGACCAAATAAAACAGAAAGGGGATTCATATTTTATAGAAAATAGAAAAACACTAGTTTCAGTTTTAGAAATACAATATCAAAACTTAAATCATTCTGCATTAACAAAACAAAATATTCAAAGTTTAAAATATGAAAACACGTTTACTGTCACTACAGGACATCAACTAAATCTGTTTACAGGACCACTTTACTTTTTATACAAGATAGTATCTGCTATAAACCTTTCGAGTAAATTAAATAAAGAATATCCCGAGCATCATTTTGTTCCTATATATTGGATGGCAACTGAAGATCATGATTTTGATGAAATTAATTACTTTAATTTTAAAGGGAAAAAATTTAAATGGAATAAGGATGCAAGTGGCGCTGTAGGAGAACTTTCTACTGAGGGTTTAAAGTCTGTATTAAACATGTTTTCCAAAGATTTAGGTCAAAGTACAAATGCTGAATATTTAAAAAAACTCTTTAAAAATGCCTACTTAGATCATGATAATCTTGCAGATGCTACACGATATTTAGCAAATGAATTATTTAAGGATTACGGATTAGTTATTATTGATGCTAATAATCATGACTTAAAACGCCTTTTTATTCCGCAAATGGAAACAGAGTTAATGCACCAAACGTCTTTTAATTTTGTTACTAATACTAATAAAGTGTTATCAAACATATCTGAGGGTTATAAAATTCAAGTTAACCCAAGAGAAATAAATTTATTTTATATTATTGAAAATCTACGAGAACGGATTGTTTTTGAAAATGATTTTTATAAAGTCTTAAATTCAAACATTTCATGGAGCAAGAGTGAAATTTTAAATGAAGTTAAGGATTTTCCTGAACGATTTTCACCCAATGTGATTATGCGCCCGTTGTACCAAGAAGTTATTTTACCTAACCTTTGTTATATAGGCGGTGGCGGAGAATTAGCATATTGGATGCAACTGAAAGGTTATTTTGATGAGGTTAAAGTTCCATTTCCAATGTTATTGTTAAGAAACTCTGTTTTAATCCAGGCGAAAAAGCAGACAGAAAAACTTCAAAATCTTAATATTTTGATTGAAGATTTGTTTTTGAAAAAAGATTCTTTAATAAATAAAAAAGTGAGAGAAATATCTAATATAGATATTGATTTCTCTTCTCAGAAAAGGCACCTAAAACAACAGTTTGAGGTGTTGTTTAAACTTGCAGAACAAACTGATAAATCCTTTTTAGGAGCTGTAAAAGCTCAAGAATTAAAGCAAATTAAGGGTTTGGAGAATCTGGAGAAGCGATTATTAAAAGCTCAAAAACGAAAACTTTCGGATGAAGTAGAGCGCATGACGGCTATCCATAATACTTTATTCCCTAATGGAAGTTTGCAAGAACGACAAGCTAATTTTTCTGAATTTTATTTAGAATATGGAAATCAACTTATTCCTAAATTGATTGAGAATTTAGAGCCTTTACGCACTGATTTTTTGTTGTTGAAAATTTAGTTAAAAAATTGCCGACAGTAATTCCTCAATACCAAATCAATTCCTATTTTTGCGCATGCAACATGATAAGGTATTAATTTTAGACTTCGGATCGCAATACACACAACTTATTGCCCGTAGAGTTAGAGAACTCAACATTTATTCCGAAATATTTCCATTCAATAAAATTCCAAAAAACGTAGCGGATTATAAAGCTGTAATTTTATCTGGTAGTCCAAACTCTGTTAGAGGAAAAGATGCATTGCATCCAGATTTATCAGAAATTAGAGGTAAAAAGCCTATGCTGTCTATCTGTTACGGTGCGCAATATTTAGCGCATTTTTCAGGAGGCGAGGTCGCACCATCAAACACCAGAGAATATGGTCGTGCTAATTTATCATTCATTCAAAAAGGAGAACTCTTTTTTTCTAGTATTTCTGAAGGGAGCCAAGTTTGGATGAGCCATAGCGATACGATTAAAGCATTACCAACGCAAGCCGTTTTATTGGCTAGTACAAATGATGTTAAAAATGCTGCTTATAGAATAGAAGGCGAAACAACTTATGCTATTCAGTTTCATCCAGAGGTATACCATTCCTCTGATGGGAAACAATTATTAGAAAATTTTTTAGTAAAAATTTCGGATCTAAAACAAGATTGGACACCAGATTCTTTTGTAGAAGAAACGGTTGCTGCCATTCAAAATAAGGTCGGAAACGATAAAGTAGTTTTAGGACTTTCAGGTGGCGTAGATTCTACAGTTGCTGCTGTACTTTTAAACAAAGCCATTGGGAAGAATGTGTATTGTATTTTTGTTAATAATGGATTACTTCGTAAAGATGAATTTACAAATGTCCTTAATCAATACGAAGGTATGGGGCTTAATGTTAAAGGCGTTGATGCGTCAGGTAAGTTTTTAAATGCTTTAAAGGGTATTGAAGATCCAGAATTAAAACGTAAAGCCATAGGAAATGCTTTTATAGAGGTTTTTGATGATGAGGCTAATAAGTTAGAGGACGTAAAGTGGTTGGCACAAGGTACTATATATCCTGATGTTATCGAGAGTGTTTCCGCCACTGGTGGGCCATCTGCAACTATTAAAAGTCATCATAATGTTGGTGGATTACCAGACTTTATGAAGCTTAAAATTGTAGAGCCACTTCGTGCTATTTTTAAAGATGAAGTAAGGCGTGTAGGTGCTACTTTAGGCATTGATCCAGAATTATTAGGTCGTCATCCTTTTCCTGGTCCTGGCTTAGGAATTCGTATTCTTGGAGATATTACTGCTGAAAAAGTGCGTATGCTTCAAGAAGTAGACGCTATTTTTATAAACGGATTAAAAGAATGGGGATTGTACGACAAAGTTTGGCAAGCGGGAGCGATGTTACTACCAGTAAATAGTGTAGGCGTTATGGGTGATGAGCGTACATACGAAAAATGTGTGGCGCTAAGAGCGGTTGAAAGCACGGACGGTATGACTGCTGATTGGGTAAATTTACCTTATGAGTTTCTTCAAAAAACATCAAACGATATAATAAATAAAGTTAAAGGTGTTAATAGAGTAGTTTACGATATCAGCTCTAAACCACCAGCTACTATTGAGTGGGAATAATTTAGTTTGCAGACACTCGTGGAAAACTAGCATAAGTTGGTAATTATATTTAGTACTATGTACTGATTATGGCGGACTGTTTTGCGTTAGGGATTGAAGCATTTGTTGGAGCTCCTCAAAGAGAGCGACTGCTGAAAGCCCGACCTTCGGGTAACGCCCAATTAATTTTTGGCATGTTATATGCTAATGTTAAGAAAAAAGGATTTGTTTCAGTCTTTTTATATAGATTGAAACGTATATTGTTGAGTTAGTGAGTTTTTAATTTATTTATATTTAGCAGATTAGACAACATGAAAAGATTTTTGATAATACTTGTTTTAGCATTTAGTTTTACTTCGGTTAAAGCTCAAAACTTTAGTACTCATCCCGTAAAAAAAGGAGAAACTGTAGCAGATATAGCAAAACAGTATTTTGTAACACCTTCTGATATTTATAAGTTGAATCCTGATGCAAAAAAGGAGTTAAAACCAAATACGGTTT
>Ga0114952_1004022_pt1 | contig 10187 bp, 4 predicted proteins | sample SidtaG_2_FD_87303 | JGI IMG/M metagenome (GOLD analysis project Ga0114952, IMG submission 87303) | Marine algal microbial communities from Sidmouth, United Kingdom - Sidmouth_Asex2 metaG | ecosystem: Host-associated > Algae > Red algae > Unclassified | place: Sidmouth, United Kingdom | collected... | reverse complement strand
CTAGCTGTTGGGTGTACACCATCTAAAGAAAAAGCACTACCAGTTACTAAATTAGAAGTCAAAGTAAATTGCCCACTAGTTATACCTCCGCTTGCTAATTGATCTAATAAGGCATTGGCATCAACAAAAGCCAAACCAGCTTGGCTTGCAGCACTAGATATTATTGCGTTGAATGCAGCTGTGGCAGTTGCAATTTCTTCCTGCTCACTCGGTAGCAACACCCATTTATCTTCTAAAGGCAATGTAATACCTTCAACTGAGAATTGTCCTGCTAATTCCTGAGGTAAACCTTGTGCCATAAGTGCACCTAAGGCTTCTACATTAACAGTACCGATGATAGAAGAACTAGGTAGTACAAATAAATCCTCTGCCGTTGCCTCTCGAGTTTGTCCGTAAGTGTTTCCTAATAATCCAGCAACAAGAGGAGCCGCTTGAGCGGGTAATCCAAAGGACTCTACAAATGCAGGAAATGTTGGACTAGCTCCTAAAACTCCAGCTATTTGAGCAGATAAATCTGGCAATGTTTCATCTCTAATAACTACTTCACTTGCGGCTGTTAAGGAAAAAGCAATTTGCCGATCAGTAGCATTTGGAACCCCTTGACTTTCTAAAAAAGCATACACTTGATTCAACTGCCCAAAAATTCCGTTTAATTGAGGGATTAAAGGACCAAAAGATTCATTTGTTGGATCGAGAGGATTATGAGGAACTGTAGTAAAATGAGGTATGCTAGTCACCTCAGGTATGTTGGCCACAACACCTTTCGCGCCAGTAGCCGTTAGGGTTGCAATTAAAGCGCCATAACTACCATCAAAGCCCATGCCTGGAGGTCCAGAAACAGGGGTCAGCGGATTGGTGCCATCACCGCCTGTTGTAGCATAACCTAAAACATCGTTATTTCCTATCCACAAAGAAAAAAAGGATGGTGCTTGACCAGCAGCCATCTCAATAACACTAGCATCAGGAGTCGCACCGGTCATTCTAACGAAATAAGGATTTGCAAGACCTAAAGCCACGTTACCTAAATTACCATATCCGGGGGCAAGTAAGTGAAAACTCTTTGCGCCAGGAACCCCCATATTATTAAATGGACCTGCTGGATTATTTAATGCAATATCTGTACTTACTGTTACTGGTCCAATTAAACTTTCCAAAGCTACAGGGCCAGCACCACCAAAAACCAACCTTGGATCTTGTATTCTAGTTCCACCAACAGCCAAACCTCCAAAATTATCACTAGTCAAAGGTTGCGTAAAACTACCACCCCCTACTATGGAAAATTTAGATGCCAAAATATTGGGCATTGAAAGTTCTTGACTAGCTTTAAACAAAGCGCCATCAGTAAAACCTGCTGTTAAGGAATTTCCGACAGCAACATAATTTGAAAAATCCGCGGACCCAGCTGTCAATTCTGGCATTTCTTCAACTACTACTTCCTCGGCTAAATCTACATCTTCAGGGTCGTTACATGCTATAAATGCCAATAGCCCTGCAAGTACTCCTATATATTTTATTTTCATGATTCTCATGTTTTTTTTATTAGTTATTGATTGTCCAGGATACATAATACATCGATCCGATCAAACCTGTTCCGACTGCGGTAAAGTATTCATCCCCTAAAATGTTGGTGCCTCCAACTTTAAAAGTAGATTTTATACTTGGTACAGAATAGTTGATCTGTGCATCAACGTTGTGGAATTCAGGTACAACTCCTTGAGCATAGGTTGACTCCCAAAAATAATCATCGCTGAATCTATACGAAACATTAAATCCGAAATTCTTAAACAATTCTTCATTTCCGAAAGAAGCCTTGAATTTGTGTTCAGGTGTGTTAAAGTTTAATTGTAAATCAGGATTTAAAGCTCGATCAAAATCTAAGTATGTATAGGTATAACTACCCCCTAAATCAAAATTACCCAATACCTTCATATTCAAACCAATTGATGCCCCGTAAGAGTTAACATCAGCGTCGGAATTTGTATATGCGTTATATGCTTGAAAATCGCCATTTGCTATTGCCGCTACCGAAAGTGCTCCGTCACCAACGGTACCGTAAAAAGGTGCAAGTACCACTTCTTGTGTAATAAAGTCCTTATAGCTATTGTAATACGTACTAAAATCAATTATTAATTTATCTAGTTTGCCTCTGTATCCTATTTCAACAGAAGTGACCTGTTCTGGATTTATGATATCTGGGTTTCCTACTTCTAAATCAGCTGGGTTACCAGTTTCACCAAGTCTAACTACAGAACTTCTAGTATACGAATTTTCATAGGCCGCTCTTCCTGCTTGATTAATAGTTGCAGGCACTCCTAAAAGCTGGCCTGCCCCACTTATTGTGTAATCTCTAGTGTATCTATCTAAATTATCTGGTGCGGAACCAACCAAAATAGCTCTACCCGCATCTAAGCCAATAAATAGATCTTGCGTTGTTGGGTTTCTAAAACCAGTTTGTACAGAAGCTCTAATATTATGATCTCTATTTAAGGTTAAACCAGCAGAAACTCTAGGAGAAAAGAAACCATCAAAAAATTCTGATTTATCATATCTCACAGAACCAGTCAGTTTAAGACTTTTTTCACCAGCTAATTCAATCTTTTTCTGAAGTTGTGTGTAAATTCCATATTCAGAATAGTCAATTGGTCCATCAAGATCGGTGTATATAGTTCCCGAGGAGTTTAAGCTGTATTGTCTAAATGACCCTCCTACTTGTATATCTACAACATCAATTAAGTGACCAAAATTATAATTAGCATCTGCATGATAGTATGACGATGCGTCTTGAAATTTTGACCCCGTAGTTAAATCAGCGTCATTAATACTTTTATTAAAAGCTGCTTCAAATTCAGGGGTTCCTGGAAGAAAACGACCTGACTCCGCCGTTGCACGGCCTGCCGCATGCGCAGCCTCATCAGTAGCTCCAGCTAGTGTAGCCTGAAGGTAAGCTCCAGTATATTCTCCAAACCAGGTACTATCATCTTTCCATGTTCTATTGATATTGATTCCTGTAAAAACCATATCGTATGAGTTACCAGATTTACCATTAACTACATAGCCTCGAACGAAAAAATTATCATTTCGAATCTCTAATTTGTGTTGTTCTTGAAAAAAACCATTGATATTATATCTGTTAGTACCTTGGTAAATTGTAGAACCAGTACCCACTTTACCTACATAGGACAGCTCTAAGCTATTTCCTTCAATAGGTCTATAATATAAGCCCCAATCTGCTTTAATACTTTCAGCATTGTAATTGGTAAGATCGCGTTCATCGTAACCTGTTCTACTAACTTCAACAGATGGAATTAAAGCATTAGCACCTGCAGGTATAATACCTAGGCCTTCTAGCGTAATAGCTACATCTTTAATATCTGCTGAATAGTCATCACCGTATATATTTAGACCGTTATAATCTAAATCATTTTCTCTTGTACTACTGGCACCAATGACAAAATTATTTTCGTCTTTTCCAGCAGCATCAATTGCCGCCCAATCGGTTCCTTTTAGGTATCCAAAATTAACCTTAACTGCAAACTTGTCACTAAATTTATGTGCTGCGCGAATACCCAAATCAGTATAAGCATTGTCTCCAGCTGCTTCCTGTGAAGTTATACCTCTTTTTATCGAAGCACTTATGCCCTGATAATCAAAAGGACTTTTACTACGCATGAACAAAATACCATTAAAAGCATTTGCACCATATAGCGCAGAAGAAGCACCTGGTAATAATTCTACACTCAGAACATCAGTTTCAACCATACCCACCAAATTACCTATTGGAAAGTTTAAGGCCGGAGATGAATTATCCATACCGTCTACCAATTGCATAAAACGACTATTTGCAAAACTGGCAAAACCTCTAGTGTTTACAGATTTAAATGTTAAACTATTCGTATTAACATCAACGCCTTTTAAATCTTCTAGCCCACCATAAAAATCAGCAGAAGACGTATTTTTGATTTCTTGCAATCCAAAACGCTCGACCGTAACCGGGGACTCAAAGATTCGTTCAGGAGTTCTAGAAGCCGAGATTACCACCTCATCTAAAAAGGTTTGTGCTTCAGTCAAAACAGCCGTTATACTTTGACCACTTTGCGATACATTTTCAGTAACTGAAGAATAACCGAGAGCAGAAAATTCTAGTTGAAACGGTGGAACCTCAGAAGTCTCTAAGTTAAATAAGCCGTCGAAATCGGTTGTTGTTCCAATCGCTTTTCCAACGATGACTACGTTGGCACCAGGAATCGGTTCGTTATTTTGATCAACCACAGTCCCAGTCACCGTAGTTTGAGCAAACGCAAAGGTCCCCAGCAACAGCAGGGGAATTAAAAAAACTTTTCGCATGTTATGTTTGAGTTAAATTAGTTACTAGTAACCTAGTTACTGGCAAGATACCGATTTTTTTAAATTGAAAATCATAAAATGAAAAAAATTATGCATGCATAGTACTTTTTTGCTAAAATTAACTTGCCCAAATTAGTAATTCCTTAAAATTCAAACAAAAAAGGGCCTTGATATAAGAATATCAAGGCCCTTTACAATTCAATAATTTTCAACTATATATTAAGCTACTCGACAGTAACTGATTTCGCTAAATTTCTAGGTTGATCCACATTACAATTTCTCATTACTGCAATATGATAAGAAAGTAATTGCAATGGTATCGTCGTTAATAGCGGCGTAAGACTTTCAACTGTTTCTGGCACTTCAATTACGTGATCTGCTAATTCGGTCACCTGTTCATCCCCTTCGGTAACAATAGCGATTATTTTTCCTTTGCGCGATTTTATCTCTTGGATATTACTAACCACTTTTTCATAATGACCTTTATTAGTAGCGATTACAAAAACCGGCATTTGTTCATCGATCAAAGCAATTGGACCGTGTTTCATTTCAGCAGCAGGATATCCTTCAGCATGAATGTAGCTAATTTCTTTAAGTTTCAAAGCGCCTTCCAATGCAACGGGAAAGTTATATCCTCTTCCTAAATACAAACAGTTGGTAGAATCTTTATAAACTTCTGAAATAATTTCTATCAAAGGATTTGACTCCAGGGCTTTTTCAACTTTTGAAGGAATAGTTTCTAACTCTGTTAAATACTCATGAAACTTAGACTCTGAAAATTCACCTTTCTCTTTAGCAAGTTTTAGTGCTATTAAAGTTAATACGGTAATTTGTGTAGTAAATGCCTTTGTTGATGCTACCCCAATCTCAGGACCTGCATGTGTATAAGCCCCTGCATGCGTTTCTCTAGCAATTGAAGAACCTACTACATTACAAACACCGAAAACAAATGCGCCATTTTCTTTTGCTAACTTAATTGCTGCCAGCGTATCAGCAGTCTCTCCTGATTGTGAAATTGCGATGACCACATCTTTCTTTGTAATCACCGGGTTTCTATATCTAAACTCAGACGCGTATTCTACCTCAACCGGTATACGTGCTAAATCTTCAAAAATATATTCGGCTACTAGACCAGCATGCCAAGAAGTGCCACAGGCCACAATAATAATTCGGTCTGCATTCAAGAATTTTTCAAGATGCTGATCAATACCAGCCATCTTAACAAGTCCCTGATCAACTCTTAATCTGCCCCTGTAAGTATCTAATATTGCCCTTGGTTGCTCATATATTTCTTTCAACATAAAGTGATCATAACCTCCTTTTTCTATCTCTTCTAAATTCATTTGAAGCTCAAGAATATTTGGATAAGCTATAGCATCATTTTTTATTTTTCGAAGCTTAATTTCTTTACCTAATCGAACAATAGCCATTTCTTCATCCTCCAAATAAACTGCATTATTCGTAAATTCTATGAACGGAGAAGCATCAGACGCAATAAAGAATTCGTTCTCTCCAACGCCTATAGCTAATGGACTTCCTAATTTTGCGACAACGATTTCATCAGGCTTTCTTTGGTCAAAGACTGCAATGGCGTAAGCACCAACCACTTGATTCAAAGCAATTTGAACAGCTTTTCCTAGTTTTACCTTTTCCGTTTTCTGAACTTCTTCAATTAAGTTGACTAATACTTCAGTATCGGTATCTGAATGAAAAAAATACCCTCTTTTGGTCAATTCCTTTTTAACTGATTCATAGTTCTCAATAATTCCGTTATGAATTATTACTAAATTACCTGAATTGGAGTAATGTGGGTGAGAATTAACATCATTAGGCACACCATGTGTAGCCCATCGGGTATGACCAATACCCAAATTACCTTTTAAAGAAATAGTGCTCTTCGCTTTTTTCTTTAGATCCTCGACCTTGCCTTTGGTCTTAGCTAAATTAATCTCACTACCATCAAAAATGGCTACACCAGCACTATCATATCCTCTATATTCAAGTCTTTGAAGTCCTTTTACTATAATTGGGTAGGCATCTCTATGGCCTATGTATCCAACAATTCCACACATAAGTTTAAATTTTATTGGGGTCTATAATTTTTATGCAAATTTATACAAGTAATCTCTAAAGAATACCTAGTATAGGTGTAGAACGTAAAATATCTATAAGTGGTATATACTAATTAGGTAATTTACTAAGATTTTGAATCTGAAGCTAGGTGAGTAAACCAAAAGCCTAGACAAGCGTTTATTACTAATTGGTTTCTGTGTAGAAAATTTCTAGCTGCAATTTCTTATCTTCTTCCGTAGGAAGGACGTTATTACCATAAAGAACAGTTCCTAGCGGACTCCATATACTCGAACCTGGCAACTCTCTGTCTTCTCCATTATTCAGTATCACATTATTGACACCGCTAACTCTTATATCTGAGGTAATTTGTAAGCCTAAAGTAGCATTGATTGAATCACGTATTACAATATTATTAATATGTTCTGTAATATTTACAGTATACTTTAGACCTCTATCTCCAGATTTCTCGATAATACCATCATAATTTAAAAACACACCTAGTGCTGAATCAGTATTACTGATCTCAGTATTGATATTATAAATTGGTAGGTTTGTTTCCGCATTGTATAAATTTAAACGAGGTGGCTCCAGACCTTCAGTTCCTAAGACATTTTGATCTATATAAAAAATTAGATGCGCTTCATTAATAACCCAATTATTCGCTTTTATTTGATTGATTTCCGCTTCATCTTCAAAGAGTTGAATTTCAGCAAAAGATCCTGCTCCGCCTTTTAAAAATATTCTTGATGCATTCTCAGAGGTATCCATCGCATCTGTAATTTCTGCTGGATAAACATCATTGATAAAGGTGTTTACTGCATTTCCTGCTAAACCAGTAGCAGGCGCACCAGAAAGTAATGAAAGATTAAACGATGACTGCTCCACAACCATTTCTCCATCATCTAAGGCATCATAGTGATAATAGACCTCTATTTGAGCATTAGAGATATCAAAAAAGAAAAGTAATTCTTCTGTAGACGGAGTTACTGATAAGTGAATACCCCTAAAATGGTTTTTGAAATTTGCCAGACTAAGCAATTCGGTACTCCCTTCTTTATCCAACAATTGCTGTTGAAAAAAATCAATACCTGTTGCATTTAATTGAACACGAATTCCAGGATTTAATCTCGTTTCTATCGTTGTTGTTTCGTCAACATCTTCGGTGTCAGGATCATCTTCCGCTGCAAAAATCAAAGTCTCTTTATCACTTATCGTTAGACCACTAGCATCATAAATAACCTGATCGGCAAAGGCAGGAGTAAATTGTTGATTCGAATAGTACTCCTGAGCATTTTGAAAGTCAGAACCGGGATCAAGATCTCTTAGAAAAAAATTAGACGTCTCAACTTTCAAACTAAAACTTTGTAAAGTATCTCCATAAATACTGTCAAGTTTGAACGTTTTGGCAAAAGCAGCAGCATCATTAATTTCATCAGCACCATCTTCAGTACCATCACCATCGGTATCTCTAACTAGTGGATTAGTTCCAGCAGCCGCTTCATCATTATTTGGCACTCCATCTCCGTCACTATCGTTAGTTGCTATCTGACTATCCGCTTCTGATTCTAAAGCATCGGGTACTCCGTCACTATCTGAATCAACAACATTAGTAAAATAAGGAATATACACCACAACACTATCAATAGTTTCATTCTCTTGAATAGCACTATTTTCTCCACTCAATTCATTTGTTTGGGTGTAAGTGCCAAAAGTAGGATTTGCCGATTGCAATTGTACTTGTGAAGTAATTATAGCTTCTGTTTTACCATAAACAGGATCAGTATATACCCCCAATTGATAAACTGGTAGTTTATTTGTTTGTACGGCTCTTATTTTTTTGTTGAATGCAGAAACATTGTAGACAATCTTGTCGGTTTTAAATGGATCGCCACCTATTACCTCTGCGCCTATAGTTGTTAATTCTTGCTCACAAGAAACCAGAGCTACAACAAGTAAAATTCCTGCGAGAGCAGGAAATTTTATTCTCTTCAAAAAACTCATTCAGATTATTTTAAAACTTCGGTGTTATAAAAATTAACATATGCCTCTTCAAATTCTTGCAAAGAAACGTACGGCAACACAGGTTTTTTAAGGTTGGAAATATGGTTTTGTAATTCATCAGGAATTTCTTCCGATGCTAAAATAACTGCATCTGAAAAATCTACTGCAACTTTTAACAAATTATTATAATTGGGTTCGTTAAGGTGTGTAATGCTATCTTCTGGAACTCCATCAAAAGCAATCTTCTTAACCATGTTTTTATCTAGTTCTCCTTCAAAAGCTTGCCCGTATACCGAAGTAACTATTTTGCTATCACCAAAAAGAGGTTCATCAGCGTAGTATTTTTTTAAATATAAAGGAAGTAGCGATGCTAGCCAGCCATGCACATGAATGATATCTGGAGACCAATTTAATTTCTTTACCGTCTCAACAACACCTTTGGCAAAAAAAATGGCACGTTGGTCATTGTCTGGAAACAGGTTACCACTTTCATCTGAAAAAGTAGACTTTCTTTTGAAGTACTCATCATTATCAATAAAATATACCTGAATACGTTCACGAGGTATAGAAGCAACTTTAATAATTAAAGGCATATCCATATCATTAATTACCAAATTCATACCTGATAAACGAATGACTTCATGCAGTTGATGCCTACGCTCGTTAATATTACCGTACCTGGGCATGAAAATTCGTATTTGGCCGCCATTACTGTTAACCATTCTAGGCGTTTCGTACGACATGAGAGAGACTTCATTCTCTGGCAAGTAGGGTACTAATTCTGAAGATACAAATAATATCTTTTTACCGTTCATAAAAGCTTTGTTTGATTTAGTGTCCTGTTAAAATCTAAGCGCAGCTGCAAAATTACAAAAATTATGCAGATTAGCCGTAATTATAGTAAGTTTGCTAGCTTTTAAATTTAAACTATGGTACTCGCGACGACCAAAAAAGAGCTCAAATCTCATCTTTCTTCATTACAAAAAAATGAAGGCTTAGCCTTGGTACCCACAATGGGTGCACTACATGAAGGTCATTTATCTCTGGTTTCTAAAGCTATTTCTGAAAACAAAAAAGTTGTAGTAAGCATTTTTGTAAACCCTACACAATTTAATAATTCTGAAGATCTAGATAAATATCCTAAAACATTAGAAGCCGATATGAAATTATTAGCTTCAATTTCAGAAGATCTCATCGTTTTTGCACCAACCATTGAAGATATTTATGTTGATGAGGTCAAAACTAATTCGTATGAATTTCATGGTTTAGACAAAGTTATGGAGGGTGAATTCAGAGAAGATCATTTTAACGGTGTTGGCACAATTGTAGAAGCCTTGCTACATCTTATTCAACCAGATCGTGCTTATTTTGGAGAAAAAGATTTTCAACAACTACAAATTATAAAAAAAATGGTAGCCCTTCGACAAATTCCCGTTAAGATAGTAGGCTGCCCAATTGTCAGAGAATCTAATGGCTTGGCAATGAGTTCGCGTAACGAACGGCTCTCAAAATCAATGCGAATTGATGCTTCATTTATTTATAAAACACTAAAAACTGCCAAAATAAAATTTGGCACGAAAAGTGCCCAATATGTGATTGATTGGGTTCAAAAACAATTTGAAGAACATTCAAATCTAGAGTTAGAATATATAGAGATTGCTGACGTTTACACTTTAACACCCATTCAGAAAAAACGAAAAAATATAAAATATAGGGCCTTCATTGCGGTTTATGCCGATGACGTTCGACTAATAGATAATATTGCCCTG
>Ga0114952_1004020_pt1 | contig 10188 bp, 9 predicted proteins | sample SidtaG_2_FD_87303 | JGI IMG/M metagenome (GOLD analysis project Ga0114952, IMG submission 87303) | Marine algal microbial communities from Sidmouth, United Kingdom - Sidmouth_Asex2 metaG | ecosystem: Host-associated > Algae > Red algae > Unclassified | place: Sidmouth, United Kingdom | collected... | reverse complement strand
TAATCCTCGATGATCATAACTGGCTTTATGATAAAAACTAAAAATAAAAGATTATGAGTTTCCCTTCAGAAATGTCATACCAGGTAACCACGGAAAAGTATTTGGAACAAATTCGACAGTTCATAACGAGCTGATTAAGATTAAAGAAGCAGTTGAGAAAATCAAAGAAATAATAGATGTAATCATCAGACACAGTCTTCCACGCAATTCCAAAGTATACCTTTAAATTATCCTAAGAGTAAAATTGAGATTAGAGAGCAGCAATAGTATAACGGATTGTTAATTTAGAATTTCAAGCTAACCATCCCAGGTAAGAACGAGACTATAAATAAAAAAGACAGAATTACTTTCAAGTAATTCTGTCTTTTTATTCTATGAGCCAGAAAAATTATTAGACCTCCTTTATTTTTTGCCTCTATTAGCTACTGTTGCATTCGATTTATCACTTAATTATGCCCAAGTGCAGAATTCGTCCGCCTGCTTGATTCACAGGACTCACACTCTTACCTATCACGATGCCTCTTTCTGGTGCTTTGTATTCTTTGATGACATCGCCAAATACGTTCCGCAAAGTCGCTACAACTTGATCTTTCTCTACTATTTCTGTTGCCTTGGGATGCACAGTCATAAGACCTCCTTGATCACAGTAAATCCAATAAGACTTATTGCAAATGACGGTTTCATCTGAAATCTCTTCGACCTCAGAATCAGTTATGCCTATATATCCGAGCAGGTTATGTATACCCGTCAAGCCGTCTCGTATCATTCCTTTCTGAAACAAACTTGGATTCCCAACTTCTAAAGTAATAGCAGCAATATCCAACTCACATGCCGTTCCTCGCAAAGTACCATCACTAGGAGGATTGTGTACTATTATCTGGGCATTCTGTAGTAAGGCCATTTTCTGCACGACCTTGTTACTCATATCTGCTCTGATATAGTAGGAATTCATACGACCAGTACTCGCCGTATGAAGATCAAGTAAGTAGTCAAAATATTTAATCACCTTATTGACAATTCTATAAGCATAGACTTGACTTACTGTTCCATTTTCTTTGCCTGGCATGATATGATTCAAATCGACATCATCAATAAATCTTCTCTTTTTCCTCAAGAATGATGGCGTATTCAGAACAGGAATACCCACTATCGTACCCTTCAATTCTTTAATGTCTATTTCATTAAAGAGTCTCTGAATAACAGGAATGCCATTGAGTTCATTTCCGTGTACGGCAGCAGTAAGACCTACGACCTTACCTGTATCCTTGCCTTTAGCGACTATAACAGGAATCTTGATGGGCACGCCCATCCCATCCTCAAGCAACTCCAACCAGTATCTGGTAATAGCATTACAAGGTACTTTATCCAGAATCAGTTCATTTATAATTTTTACATTTTCATTCATCATATTTGGGTTTTCTCCTTGTAGTAAGACCAGATTAAATCTATAGCTTTTTCTACTAGAGGTTGTTTTTTAATAGCCGCTATTTGTGGCAAGCCACCAATGCTGGTTGTATTTATTTCTGAGAGGACACGTTTACCTTCATCATTCACTAGAGTATCGACACCATACATAACGATACCCATCTCCGTCAGAATGGGATTTATCAATTTTACGATTTCTTTTTCCTCAGGCTCCACTTCTGCATAATTGGAAGTGCCGCCCATGGAGACATTGCATAACCACGAATTTACTGCCGGCAAACGTAATGATGCGCCCATTATCTGTCCATTGACGACTACGATCCTCTTATCGCCTTGCTTCACATTCTTGAGAAATTTGACGGCTAGGTAATCTATAGGGTCCTTAGCGTAGGCAGCAGCGAAAGCTTCGTAGCTCATCAGCTCATTACCAGCACTGACCCTGTCTCCATCTACTTTCACTATGCCTTTCCCACCATATTCATTGAAAGGCTTAAGCACTATTGAGAAAGCATTCTTGAATTCATTTATGTCCTCTAATGTCCGACATATTTTCATAGGTGGACAGACAGAAGGAAAATTGATAAGAAATTCTTTACTGCCTGTCTCTTCAATGAATTGAGGATTATTGATGACCACCTTCTCGGCAAATACCTCAGATATGTACCGCAGAAAATTCTCAGTCAATGGCGGGGGTAAGCGCAGCCACACAAGATCATATCTCGCAATATCCACCTTTTCATAACTCATATCCAATGGATGATCTGAATTAACATAAGCAAAGTCCTTACCTATGGAAGTCGCATAGAGCTCAGCATTAGGCTTTCCAGAGAAAAAATCATAATTTTTCTCATTGACCCTAGTCGCTATGTCTACAAGAGCTGTGTCAGGATGAGCTAACATTGCGAGAGATAAAGCATACAATGAATTCTCTGAGGAGTGTTTCTTGTGATCTGTTAGAATAAGTACTTTCTTTTTCACCGATAACTATATTAGTTCGTAATATTTCAATCTTTAATTTGACTCCACTTCTTAGTCTGATCGAAAGCTATAAATTTTTTATTAGCTTTTACTCTCCCTGACTTGAATTGTGAGTCAGTCTTAAAACCCACTTTAAAAATTGCATTTATCTTTTGAATCTAAGAATATTAATCACCAATCAAGTACGTATGCAAAAATCAAAGGCACTACTATCGTAGCATCTGATTCAACTACAAACTTAGGTGTTTCAGGTAATAGTTTTCCCCACGTTATTTTTTCATTAGGCACTGCACCTGAATAAGATCCATAACTGGTCGTACTATCACTTATCTGACAGAAATATGACCACATCGGTATATTATCCAGCTCTAAATCCTGATGCAACATAGGTACCACACAAATAGGAAAGTCCCCAGCTATTCCACCCCCTATCTGAAAGAACCCAACACCTTTGTGCACTGCATTCTCTCTGTACCACTTAGCCAATAGCATCATGTACTGAATACCAGACTTCATAGTCGCTGGCACCAAATCTTTCTCTATACAGTAAGAGGCAAAGAAATTACCACAGGTGGAATCCTCCCATCCAGGTACGATGATGGGAATATTCTTCTTGGCTGCTGCTAATAACCAACTGTCTTTAGGATCAATCTGATATTTTTTCTCTAGCTCTCCACTCAATAATATTTTATAAAAATACTGATGAGGAAAATAGCTTTCCCCTTCATCATCCGCAGCCTTCCATACATCATAAAGATGCTCCTCAATAGCCCTCATCGCTTCTGCTTCCGGTATGCAAGTATCCGTCACTCTGTTATAATGCTTATCCAAGAGTTCTTTCTCATCTGCAGGAGAAAGGTCTCTATAGTTGGGTATTCGCTTATAATGCTTATGCGCTACTAAATTAAATACATCCTCTTCCAGATTGGCGCCAGTGCAGGTGATGACATGGACTTTGTCCCGTCGTATCATTTCTGCAAGCGACTTGCCTAGCTCAGCAGTACTCATGGCGCCTGCCAGTGTCACCATCATTTTATGACCACTTTTAATTTGGTTCTCGTATTCTTTGGCAGCATCTACTAGAGCGGCGGCATTGAAATGCTTATAATGTTCCAATATGAACTGTGATACTTTTCCTTTTTCCATTTAGATGAATTTGTAAGACAGCATTTTGTAATACAATTTAGCCGCCAAGAATTGTGGCGCTTTATGGCCTTCGATAGGTGCTAACTCTACAATGTCAAAACCTACCACGTTTTTCTTTTCAAATACAGACTTGAGATAATTAGTTAAACCATACCAACTCATACCCCCAGGCTCTGGTGTTCCTGTTGCAGGCATGATAGATGGATCCAATACATCCAAGTCCAAGGTAATGTAAACGTCTTCTGTCATCTTATCTATGGAGGCATTCACCCATTCCTGACTCCTGTTGACCTCATCGCCAAAATAGGTTTTGTCCCTATTCATATATATGCTTTCACTTGCGTCCATACTTCTAATGCCGACCTGTATGAGATTGCAGTTCTGACTGGCATCATAGAGGGCACAAGCATGATTGTATGGCGTACCTTCGTAGCTAGGCCTCAAGTCTGCATGCGCATCCAATTGCAGTACTGTCAGATCTTTGTATTTTTCGTAAAATGCTTTGATCACACCTATGCTTACCGAATGTTCGCCACCAAAAAAAGTAAGAAATTTATTTTTATAAAGTAAGTCTTGAGTTGCCGCATGCACCTGAGCAAACATTTTATCAGGACTATCAAAAGCCTTCCATTCTTCAGGCATATGAATGCCTTTTTTATAAACCTCAGAATTGGTCTCTATGTCGTAGAGTTCCATATTCTCTGCAGCATCCAGAAAGGCAGCAAAACCCTTATCAGCGCCCTTACCCCAGGTACTCGTGCCATCATATGCGATGGATTGAAGAATTATTGCCGCACGTTCAAGGCTGGTATACCGCTGCGGAATCCCTGCAAATCTAGTCATGATTGCTCCGATTTATTGTACCCCAAAATATCGAGCATCTCATCTACAGTTTGTTCATTACGATATTTATAATCAACTAAATTTCCTTCCTCGTCTCTGTCTATTACAATAAGCTTAGGTGCGGGAATGAGGCAATGTTTTATACCACCATAACCACTGATGGCATCCTGGTAGGCACCCGTATGGAAGAAGCCCACATATAAAGGCTCTTCGTCATCACTGTTGTATTTCGGTAAGAATAACTGCTGATTGAAATCTTCAGAATTATAATAATCAGAATGATCACAGCTAATTCCTCCGATATTGACTTTAGTGTATTCATTTTCCCACTTATTTATTGGAAGCAAAATGAATTTCTCGAGTATGGACCAAGCATCTGGGATGGTATTCATCAGACTATTGTCTACCATATACCATACCTCTCTGTCGTTCTGTTGTTTCTGTTCCAGCACTTGAAAAACAATGGCACCACTCTCCCCTACTGTATACTTCCCAAATTCCGTAAATATATCCGGCTCTTCTATTTTTGCATCGTGACAAGCTGCTTGAATATTCCTTACTATTTGGTCAACCATATATTCGTAGTCATACTCAAAACCCAAGTTGTTCCTTATAGGAAAACCACCCCCTAGGTTCAGTGCTTTTATTTCTGGTACTGTCTGCTTCAATTCCACAAATAGATTCAATACTTTCTGGAATTCACCCCAATAATAAACAGTATCCTTGATACCCGAATCGACGAAGAAATGAACCATCTTAAGACTCAGATTTTCATCATCTTTTATCTGATCATGAAAAAAATCCAAGACCTCTACTGATCGTATACCTAGCCGAGAAGTATAGTAGGCAGACTGCGGTTCTTCATCTATTGCAATACGGATTCCTATTTTTAACTTACCATCTATCACTGAAGCAAATTTCTTGACTCTTTGTATCTCGGACTTGGAGTCCAATACGAGAATGGAATTCTTAAAACCGATTTGATTCAGTTTTACAATTTTCTCAAGATAATCTTCGGTCTTATAGCCATTATGTACTATGACGGTATCCTTAGTCAACTCACCTTCCTTGAGTAACTTGAAAATCAGGTGTATATCAAAAGCTGAAGAAGTCTCCAGGTGAACTTTTTCCTTGAGCGCTGACTTGACGACATGTGAGAAGTGACAACACTTGGTACAATAGCAATAATGGTAATTGCCTTTGTAGCCTGCTTTTTTGATCGCTCTATTGAATAAATTTCGGGCTCTGCGGATTCTTTCTCCTATTACAGGAAGGTAGACGAGTTTGAAAGGCGTTCCATATTTTTCTATAAGATACTTAAGTGAGATACTATGGAAGGTAAGATAACCATTTTGAAGATCAAAACCCTCTTGCGGAAAGCTATAACTTTGTTCTATCAAGTTAAAGTATGCATTCTTCATCAGTAATAATTCTCTTTTTCACTCTTCTTCCACACCATATTATAACTTATATAAATTGATACAAGATTAAAAATCAATCTACTAATATTTCATTGAGCAAGCTCTCATCATCATTGAGACTCTTAAATAATTTCAATCTGAATCTCCCTTGCTTATTCACTAAGGTTTGTGCCATTTTATCAATGGCTACCATAGACAAGACCGTCTGAATAAAAGCTTCTATGAGATCATCCAGTCCAACTCCCAACTTGTTGAAATCCCTTCTATCCATCAATACCAATCTATTGGTATCGCTACTCCAGGTACCATCCCCATTATCGATGGAAAGATTGGTACCGAGCATAGACCAGCTGTCTATAGCAGATGTAATGTTATCCACCAGTGGCATTTCTGCTCTACGAGCATAGGTACATAGAGGCCTGATGCCTTTCTCGGTAGAACTGACCATCATCCTGATATCTGCCACAAAGGTTTGGTTTTTGTTATCAGGAATAGTCCCTACATGATATAGCTTTCCTGCAGAAGTAGTACTACTCCAATTGGAGTTACCGATCAGACTCTGCACAATAAATAAGTCATAGTCAAATTCCATTTCCATGAATGCATCTAACTCTTCCGGGGTAACGATGGTATAGACACCTTGACCTGCGTTACTGTATGGGACTTTAATAACAGCATGACCACCGAGCTTTTTGACCCAGATGGGCACTTCGTTCTTACTCACATCCCAAATGGTTTCCGGGGTATTGATCTTAAGACCGGATTCCGCTAACTCTGCATTGAAAATATCATAGGCCTTGGCAGCGACCATCTTGTTCCTACCGCCTGCAAGACAAGCAATAGTAGGATTAAGAATCTTGGTCTTACAATTGACAGGTATTCTGTTCCAGGGTTTTTGAGTCACATATCGGAAAGCTGCCCTGATAGGAAGCCATTCTCCATCCACTAAGACATGAAGTATGCCATCTACAAATCTAGCTGATGAGTTCTCATCATCTTTATAGAGAGAAGTATAATACACAGGCTCATTCATTACATCCGCAATCACTTCCGCATAGCCAGATACCTCCATCGGATTTTTATCATAAATGACTGCTAATCCGCCCTTAATTCTTAAGTTCTTCAGAATTGGCTTAAAGGTTCTTTCCACCATCAGTCGATAGCTGCCTTGTTCTTGGTTGTCGTCTACCAGAGGCATCGACTTCTGGCCTGAGGGACAAGAATTATTTTCAATGACGACCATCTGACGCTTCCCACCCGCAGAGGTTACATTCAGTAAATCTGCACCTCCCCAGAGAAAATACTTAGACTTATGGTTCAAGACTTCTTGGAGTTTTTTCTTCTCGACCTGCGGGTGCATATGACAATAACGGGTTATAATTCGCTCCTGCCCTAGGCTTAAGAAGAAACTGATCATAGGATGTATGGTCGCATTCAGTGCCTTATCATACCAATGAAGGTGGGGCTCAAATTCATTGGGAAGGACAGTTCTTAGCTTTTTCATGATGCCGCTGATATATTGTTGAGATATTAAGATTCTTTAAGGTGCTAATGTATGCTATTCTAGAGAATACTGCTATTGACCTCCTAGTTACATAGACTTTAATCACTGTAGCAAAACCTTTAGCATAAAGACTATTTGTGCAGAATCAGTATCATCAATTCCTTACATAATTTGAATATACCAAATTAATAGAAGGAATAGCCGTCCTTTGCAGACAGCTATTCCTTCAAAAAAAACAACTTCCTATCTATTTCTTTTTTGCCTGGCCAATAAGGCTTTTGCCCTTTTTTAAAGGTCCACTTGCAACTGGCTTGGCCTTAGTAGCCTTAATAGCCTTCTTTTTAGCCTTAGCAGCTTCTGCATTTTTTCTTGCAGTTGCAACTTTTGCTTTCTTACTAGATTTTACTGCCATTGTAATTCATTATTTGGTAAAAAATTAACGTTAAAATCCTTGTTATCATGGCTTAATGCCTTTGATAATCCAATTATAAACATAGAATTAGTATTAAAATATACATCAAAAATGCAGCTTAACCAGCCACTGTTCATACCTGAAAAAGCGTAATTTACGAGATACGTGGTTTACCTACTTATCGAGGTAAATCATTACACTAGTCAAGGTATTGTCTCGTGTCGTCAGCATAGAGCGATGGTAATGTGCCTGAGCCTAGTCCTACAGGTCAATTTCCAATAAAGAATAGCAGGATTAGGATATTTCAGACTGCATGAAATACTGTGGCAATAAATCCAGTTGCATACAATAGAGCTTCCTTGAAATTTTCAAGAAGCTTAGATGAGAGAAATAATATCTTTACCCGCTGATAACGCAGAGTGCGATTAAATCAACCGGGTAGAGCCTAGCGTCTCTTCTAACCTAGATTTACTGAAATGAAAAAAACCAAAACTAAAGTAGCCATAATAGGTCCTGGAAACATTGGGACCGACTTGATGATAAAAGTGATACGTCTATCCAAACATTTGGAAATGTCAGTCATGGTCGGCATTGATCTTGGTTCTGAGGGACTTGCTAGAGCTAAGCGCATGGGCTACGCAACAACGGCTGAGGGTATTACTGGACTGGAAGCTATGCCCGAGTGGGCAGACATAAAAATCATTTTCGACGCGACCTCCGCCAAAGCGCATGCTTACAACTGGGGCATAGTCGAGAAATATCCAGACAAGAGAATCATAGATTTGACACCTGCTGCAATAGGCCCTTTTCTGGTGCCTTCAGTCAATTTTGATGAGACTCATAATGTACGCAATGTCAATATGGTCACTTGTGGCGGGCAGGCAACCATCCCCATTGTCGCGGCAGTTAATCGAGTCGCTAAAGTCCACTATGGAGAAATCGTAGCATCCATTGCCAGTAAATCTGCAGGCCCGGGCACGCGAGCCAATATTGATGAATTTACAGAAACAACAGCAAAGGCTATAGAACAAGTGGGAGGTGCAGATAAAGGCAAAGCATTGATCATACTCAATCCTGCTGAGCCGCCCATGGTCATGAGGGATACTGTATTCACGCTAAGTGAGCAAGGAGACAGATCTGCCATCAAAAGAAGTATCGCAAAGATGGTCGCCACGGTCCAACAATATGTGCCAGGCTATACGCTACATCAAGAAGTACAGTTTGATGACATACCTGAAAACAAGCCTGTCCATATCGAAGGCTTAGGACATCGCCACGGCTTAAAAACTACTGTGTTACTACGCGTTGAAGGTGCCGGGCATCATCTTCCCGCTTATGCCGGCAATTTAGATATCATGACCTCGGCGGCAATGATGACGGCAGATCAGTTTGTTGATATGACATCAATTATGGTATAGACTTTTTAGAAACAAAAAAATCATAAGTACCCAATGGCAAAACTATACATCCAAGACGTAACCCTTCGTGATGGCATGCATCCGATCCAACATCAATACACTAAGCAACAAATTCTAGACATAGCCATCGCCTTGGATAAAGCCAAAGTCGATGCCATAGAAGTGGCGCATGGAGATGGCCTTGCAGGTGGTAGTTTTAATTATGGCTTTGGGGCGCATACGGATTGGCAATGGATAGAGGGCGTGGCAGATCACTTGACTCATGCCAAACTAACGACGCTACTCATTCCAGGCATAGGTACCATAGAAGATTTAAAAAGAGCCAAAGACTTAGGAGTCGAATCTGTCAGAGTGGCTACGCATTCCACAGAAGCCAATATCTCAGGGCAACACATCGATGCCGCAAGAAAGATGGATATGGATGTCTCTGGCTTCCTCATGATGGCCCATATGAATGATCCTGATAACTTGGCCAAGCAAGCCAAGCTGATGGAAGACTATGGTGCACACTGTGTATATGTGACTGATTCAGCAGGCGCTTTACTTATGGATGGTGTAAGAGATCGTATACGAGCCTTCAAGTCTATTCTCAAACCAGAAACTGAAATCGGTATTCATTGCCATCACAACTTATCCTTAGGTGTCGCCAATACTATTGTGGCGATGGAAGAAGGGGCTACGCGATTGGATGCATCCTTAGCGGGTATGGGTGCGGGTGCAGGCAACTGCCCACTAGAAGTTTTGATAGCGGTACTCAATAGAATGGAAGCAGATCATGACTCTGATCTGTTCCAGCTGATGGATATCGCCGATGATGTGATACGTCCCTTGCAGCAGCGTCCTGTGCAAGTGGACAGAGAAACGCTTTCACTGGGCTACTGCGGAGTCTATTCCAGTTTTCTTTTGCATTCTGAACGAGCCGCCAAAAAATACGGTTTAGATACGAGAACTATTCTCAATGAATTGGGCAACCGTAAAATGGTAGGCGGTCAGGAAGACATGATCATCGATGTCGCTCTGGATCTCGTGAATACTGGAATC
>Ga0114952_1004012_pt1 | contig 10204 bp, 9 predicted proteins | sample SidtaG_2_FD_87303 | JGI IMG/M metagenome (GOLD analysis project Ga0114952, IMG submission 87303) | Marine algal microbial communities from Sidmouth, United Kingdom - Sidmouth_Asex2 metaG | ecosystem: Host-associated > Algae > Red algae > Unclassified | place: Sidmouth, United Kingdom | collected... | reverse complement strand
TTTCTTGGGCAGATGAAAAAAAACTGAAAAACATCAGAAATATAATAAGAATCCGTATTGCCATGTTAATTAGTCTAGTAATGTCTAATACTGTAAAATTAAAATAATAATATTAGTTTAGGGCTGTCGGAAAGTAGGTGTTGGTCTAGTCTTTGTCTTGCCTCTAATACTTCACTGTTTTCATTTGAACGTCTGACTTGTTACTCTTTCTTGTTCCTTCTATTTGTTTGGTTGAAAAGGTAATTGAATCATCGTTTTCAAAGATAAAAATTGTTTCACCAGAATCGTATAACAACAACAATATTTCTTCTCCTTCATTATCCAATAAAAACATATATTGGTATCTAAACCCTGATTCATCTCTTGCTTCTTCAATATTTGATACTTTTCTAAATACCTCTCTTCCCTTTGAAGCATTGTAAAGAATTACATCTCCATTGATATTTGTGTTATATACAATAGTATTTTCTGCTTGTTCCCATCCGTCAGAATCATCAGAATTATAATAATCGAAATAAACCAAATTGTAATCTCTTCTAAATTTTGTATTTTTTTGACCACCTTGTGCAACTTGTGATTCTTGTTGCACACCTGAGGGCTCAGAATTTAAAGAAACGACGTTAGTTGTTTTAATTGAATGATAGTGTGTAGTCCTTTTATAAAGTTTTTTATCTTCATCATAATCCTGCATGTAAACCAAACCGGTAAGATCTTTATTAACTAATGTGGTATTTCCATTTTGATCTAAAAAGGTGAAGAAATCATCATCTGAATAAGATTCATCTAAAAACCAATCATACGCTACTTCTAAGCCCCCGCCCTTACTCATGGTAATTTGATTGCGACTTAATTTCAATTTAGAAGTAAGCTGGATTGTTTCAATTAATAACATTTCTGAAGAAGTTTCACTTCTCACATATGTTTCATAATAGCCACTTTCAAGATAAATAACTGAATTTAATGGAGAGCTTTGAGCTGCTAATAAAAAAGTGCAAAATATATTAATGCATAATAATAACTCTTTCATGATGTCTAATTTTGAGTTTGAAAATTGATACACTTTTAATACTTAAAAAATGAAAAATGTCTCCCTTCAACTTAAAATTTCTTGAAGCTTGCCCATTCTTTCAAATGGTTATAATTATTAACAAAATATATCATATTATAATCCTTACACATCTGAATATGAGCCCCTTCTATTTTTATTACTTTGTTATCTGATATATCGTAATCAAAATGACGATTTAGCATTGGATGTTCCATCACTCTTTGAATAACGAGAGCTACTCTGCCATCTTTGATATATTTGTATAGAATGGAATTTTTATGATTTTCGATTATTAAGACTGTTTCTAATCCAATAATTAAAATTTGCCCCCCATCTATGCCATTAGATTTATCTAAATCCACTCCATCAACTTTTTTTACTTTATGATTTATACAAGATGATTTTTCTACATCTAAATTGTCTTTGTTTTCAGTCAATGTATTCAAATTGTACTCAGCTATTTTGGACCAATATTCATCTTCCTGGTTTTCTAAACTTTTAAACAAATCAATAGATTTACCAACATCTGTTCTGCTTAACACTATTGCTTTAATCAACAATATTTCTGGTGAATTTTGTTTTAATTCATTGATAGATTCCAATGCTTCTTCAAATTTTTCTAATAAAACAAGAACACATATTTTATTGATCTTTATTTTGTCATCATTGGGATTTAATTTTTCAGCTTTAGAAAAATACTGATAAGCTTTATTCAAATTTTCTTCGCGCATCTTGTGCACGATTGATTTATCACTAGATTTCAATTCTTGAATTCGGGTATCCCAATCAATTTCGAAAGGATAAATAAACTTATCCAAGCCTTCATTGACGTATCGCATGCCTTCATGTGAAAAAGCTAGACCTATACTATTATAGATTTCATTACCTCTGTAATATTTAGCTATAAATTCAAGACTATTAGCGGCTAAAGTATATTCTCCTAGGCTCATTAAATAAATAGAGCCTTCATATATAGCTATTAGATTGCTGACTATACTGTTCAATTCAATTGCAGTGTTTTTTCTTTCTTGTCGACTGGGATAATTTGAAGCGATTAAGTCTGGCAGTTTATAAGCTTCATAAATAGCATCTAATAATTTTGGCAAAACATTTTTCACAGCATAGCCAGATAAATAAGCCATAAAGGCCCCTTCTATATCGGCTGTTTTTTCATTTTGGGTACTGAAATTTTCATTAAAATCACAGCGGGTGTTCTGTTCTGCAAACGCACCATGTTTGTTTTCTTCATCAAAAACATGCGCCAATTCATGTCCTATAATTATGGCTAAGGCTGACAAAGAATCTGCGCCTAGAGATTGACAAACTTGATATGCTTTTCTTTCAAGTAGAATTGTATTTTTATGGTGGTAGTAAGCCGCAACGACACTTTCATTTTTACTTATCTTGATTGCTGGTTTGGCTTTCAAGTGTAATAAATCACCCTTTGAATCATACAATTTATCCAATACCACTTGAGCTATTTCTTTAATTTCAAAATCGGAGATAGCCTGAACCGTTGTTGAGATGAAAGAAATGACTAATATGAAGAGTAATTTATACATAATGATCTTGAATTAATATAATAACGTGGTGCTACTTACATTTGTAATAGAATATAAGGATTTTTCCTTAATGCTATAATAGGGTAAAAGTCCCCCAAATACAATTTTTATTATTTTGGGGGACATATGAGCAAATTAAAGATAAATATATGACTGATTATGAATTATTGGAGGGAATGAAATGTGGAAATAGTGAGGCAATAAAGACCATTCAACTTAAATATTGCCCACAAATAAGGTCCATGGTGAAATCAAATAGTGGGGATGAAAATGATGCTAATATCATAGAACAAGATGTTCTTGTGCATTTATTTGAAAAAGTATCAACAGATGAATTCTCACTAAATGAAAACACCAAATTAGGGACCTATTTATTTGCAGTTGGAAGAAATATATGGTTAAAATCTTTGAGATCAAAAGGTAGAACTACTAGTCTCCTTGAAAATGAATCTGATGGCTTTACAGAATTAGATTTTGAAAATGATTCAGAAGATGACGATAAGATTATGGAAGTTATTGAAGCAATGAAAAAGTTAGGAGAAACCTGTCAAAAGATTTTAGACTGGTACTATTTCGAGCGGGTTAGCATGAAAATTATTGCAGAAAGATTAGGAATGCCAGCAGAAGCAACAGCAAGAAAAAGAAAATATAAATGTTTTCAAAGATTGAAAAAATTATTGACCGATTAATAAAGAAATTATGAATATGGATCAAAATTTATATGAACAAATAGACAAGTATCTAGACAAAGATCTTGTTCCTAAGGAATTAAAATCCTTTGAGGAGAAGCTGAAGCAATCTCTTGAATTAAGGGAGGAGGTTGAGCTTCAAAAAAGGATTCGAAAAGGTATCAGGATAAAGAACAAGGAATCGATTAGAGAACTTGTTAAAAAAAACCAAAAAAATCCCAAAAAAGGAACCGCTAAAATTAAAAAGATAAATTTTAAGACCCTGGCTATGGCAGCCTCAATTGTACTTGCCATTGGCCTAGGTGTGTTTCTTTTTACAAACAATTCTCAGGCAATTAGCACAAGTAAAACAATAGTACAAATGGAACAGATCGATCCATTCCCTGGCCAAGCATATGCCAAATCTGAAGAGAATTTCCAAAGAAACATAGAAGTGACAATGACAATTGACAACAATATTAAACCCTCGTACACATTTGGAGAGGACGGTTTAAATATCAGTGCAAGAGAAAAAATGTCAAGCATTCGCATCTACACTTATAAGGACATGGATGAGATCAAAATCATTTTAGTTCACAACAAAAAAGTATATCCGATTACTCCTACCTCAGTCAAATTAGAGCTTAAAGAAAATTTAGATTTAGAACTTAGCAATAAATTATTGAGGAGTATAAAATAGTGTAACTATATTTAATAAAAAAGGCGGCATTCAAAAAATGTCGTCTTTTTTTTTATTTAAGGGGGACTTTTTAAAAAAATTTGAATTAAGAAGTGCAAGGAAAAAAGCAAAACCCAAACAGACAATTAGACATATGCCTGTTTGACAATGTTATTTTAAATCACTACTTACATTTACATGGTCACCAGCAAGATTTTCAGTTATTTGATTTATTTTATTGCAATCATACCTCTTATAAGTTTTAGCACAAGTGCTAAACTAATCTTTAAGAATGATTCTGATAAAACTATTTTTCTAAAAGTAGTAAAAATTAATATTGATAAACTTGACAAATCAGTTAAAGAAATCAGAATTTCTAAAACTCAAAGAATGGAAATTCATCTTTTAGCTTCAGGTAGATATCAGCTCTTTATAAAAGTAAAAGAATTTGGTAAGGAATCGATATTTAAAAAAAGCGAGAAGTTTCAAGTTTATACTGGAGTAGATGGAAATTCAATTAATGAATTTCGGTTCAAGCAAGATGACATTTATCGAAAAGATACTTTTCTAAAAAGTACCAAAGAAGAATTTGAGCGCCTAACAAAAGGCATTAAATAATATTTAATGACTGATGTCTAACCCTGGGGGTGTTCTTAAATCTATTCTGAGGATAGTTCACCCCTAAATTAATACTTATTAAAAAAGGGAACCAAGCACGCTTAGTTCCCTTTTTTCTAGATGTCTTTAATTAATGATTTAATATAACCACTTAGTATACCTTGAGTGAAATTGCCATCGCTCCTGTATAATACTGCTATAACTTTACCCTTATCATCAAATATAGGAGAACCACTAGCACCTGGCCTACTATTCATATTTAATTTAACATCATGCTTGTCAGGGTCCTCTAAAACTGTCCCATTTACAACCATTACTTGGACTTTATCTTTTTGGTTTAAGTTAACAAAATACTTATTTGATTCTGTCGCAGGAAAACCAATTGTGGAGATATTTGATCCAGGCGTAATAAGTTTTCTATCATTTTGGAAATCCTTTGTCAACGACAAGGCTTCTGTATTTTTTGGTAGTTCTCTGTTAATGGTTTGAATGAGAGCCAAGTCAACATTTCTATCTTTAGAATAGGAGATTTTCTTACAAGGTATCATAGCTTCTTTATAGGCATTGCACAAATCATTGTAAGAAAGATCTGACTGAATATTCAAAATATTCTTATTCGGTAAAATCCCAATAAATTCTTGATGGTCTTCCCAGGTAAGATTACCACTTAAGACTCCCGCCGCCAATTTCATTTGATCAATAGCCTTTGTGATATCATCTCTTATTTCTTGTAGAGAAACATCAGTTTGATTATCATGAGCGCGATCCTTTAAAACAGTTGAAGGATAGGCCACATGTCTATTTGTTATAATAGTCCCAGGATCCAAATTCTCTCCTTCAATAAAAAAACCTGTACCTCTTGTTAATATAGGTAGTAATTTTTCTCCGTATTCATTTGCCAAAACAGCCAACCATTTAAATTCACCTCTTTTATTTAAAGCCTCTTTATCAATCCCAACAAAAACAAGTGCCTGATCATTAATTTTCGCCTTGTAATAAAACCCTTGCACTATAAGACCAACTTTATTTGAATGTGCCTTGGCTATCAAATCCGGAGTTTTATCACCATTGATCACAAAAGTGTATGCCAAATAACAAAGACCTAAAGCTAGTAATGGTAATGCAGCATACATCCAATTAAAAGGCTTTTTAACTCCTCCCCCGTCGGTTTGACCGCCCCCTTCAATAGTAACTTCTTTGATTTTATTCCAATCAAGAACAGAAACCCCAGCGAAATTGATGGAATCTCCTCTATTGATTCTTGTTTGTTTGTGAATGAATTTTGAACCATTGACTGTAGTTCCATTGCTTGAATTATCCTTCAAGAACATGGTTCCATCATCATGAACCTCTATGATGGCATGTTGTCGACTTACTTTACCATCTGGATCATTAATAATAATATCATTATCTGCGGAACGACCAATTAAATATCTTTTCATAATTTTGATTTAATTTGCATTATCGATTAGCACTTCAACATAATTTAGTGAGTTTTCTATATCGGTAACTCTTTGTGTAAATTTTTGAATATCCTTTTCTCCAACTTTTCTCAAAATTGGTTTTATTTTAGTCCCATCTTTTGTCAAAAGATTCTTGAGCCATCTTTCAATTGATTTCAGTATATTTTTCGAATCCTCAAGATCTGTAATTGATTCTTTACTCAAAGTTTTTTTATTCTTAGTGCTTAGAGCCAAATCTACTCTTTCACTCAATTCTTTTGTTCTTTTATAATAATTTGAGAATTTGTCATCAAATTCTTTTAGCACATCTTTTTTAGAGTTGGAACCAGAAGGATTTTTGTCCACTTCAGGCAATTTTGTTTTTTGACCTGAAGGTGATCTATCATCCGATTCTTGTTTGGCACGTTCAGATTGTCCTTCTTTATTGGACGGTAATTGAGGAAGTTCATTATTCTTTTTAGACTCTGTTTCAATTTCTCTAATTTTCCTTTCATCTATTTTCTCCACATTTTGAGTTAGTCTCTTTTGTTCTTCGGTTCTTCTTTGCTCTTCAGCAATTTTTCTATTTAAAGCATCAATTTCTTTTTGCTTTTCGTAAGCAATTCTATTTTTTTCTGTTTTTATTTTTTCCAATTGCCTTCTTTGCTTTTCATATTTATCTTTTGCTTCTTGCTCCTTTGCTAGAGCAGCATCTTTTTTGTTTTTTTCAATTTTAGAATTGATGATTTCTGTGATTGTCAGTCCACTACCACCAACATCAAATTTCAATTCTTTCTCTAAACTGAACTCAGAATCTTGCCCATCATCAGTACTTCCACCTATTAGAAAATAAGCAGCAAATGAAAAAAGCAAAACAAGCCCTAAAGCACCAAGCATTTTAGGTAGTAAAAGCATTTTACGATCTTCCTTTTCTTCTCCTTCATTTTCATCCAGATTTAAATGCTTTTCAATCTGAGACCAAGTCACAACTTGAACAGAAGCAAGATTAATAGAAGATCCTTTTTTCAAATCAATGGTCGCGTTGTGAACTTTAACATTATTTACATAGGTTCCATTGGCACTACTGTCCTTTAGAACCAAATCTCCATTTTCCTTTAATTCTATTGTTGCATGTAGCCTAGATATAGCTTCATTTGGAAAATATATGTCATTGTTAGGTGTTCTACCTATAGTTATTACTTTCATAACAATTGGTTATAATTTTTTTATACCATTTGGAAAATCGAATCCAGCTTTTTTGCATAATTCAATAAGAATACTTTTAATTTCCTCAACCCCTTCTACTGTTTTATTATAGTAGCGCACATTAATTACCATATCCTCAAGAATTAAGTTTTTACTGTCGTACTCTTTTACAATGACTTGCATGGTCTCTTCCAAAGCTTTTTTACTAGATTCAAGATCTATGATCAAATTATTGACCTCATGATCTTTTAATCTCTTTTTAAGTTTTGAAAAAGATTCATCGCTCCTTTTTTCCAACAAATTTTGATAGGTTTCCCATTCCTTAATAGAAATTTTTAGTTCTTCATATTGCTCAGGGGTCAATGGATTCTGATTTTTTTTAAAAATCTCATGTTCACGCTCTTTATCCTCTTTATCCAACAACAACATCTTTCTCTTTTCTTCTTCTCTTCTTTCTTCTTCTTTTTTCTTTTCCTTTTCTTTCGGAGAATCCTTTTTGATATTCTCTTGATTAGTATTATCTTTTATTGGAACAGATTTACTGTTTTTTGGGACTCCTTCATTAGGTTGCAGCTTTGGTATTTCAGATGTCTTATTTTCTATTATAGGAACTTGAGCTTCTTTAGTATCAGTACGAACTGAGATATTTTTTTGAACCTCAGCCTTAACATTTTTTTTCACTTCTTCTTTCTTAACTCTATTTGAATTCTGAACTTTAGGTTTATTACTTTTTACCTTTACTTTTTTTTCTTCACCTTCTTCAATATTTTCATTTGCAATATCATTTTTTAATTCCAATTCAAAATCTGCTTTTTCTGGACTGGAATCTTGATTTGACAAAAAAGAAATTCCAAAATACGCCAAACCTAAAACCATTGGCAAAACTAATAAGTATGGCCATTTCTTATTGTTAGAATTTTTATTTATTGGGCCAACTATCTTAGTCTTTGAACTGACCAAAGTCTCTCCAATAGCAATCGTCATATTATCATGTTTGCCATTTTTCCTTTTTCTTCCATGAATATCAGCCTGCTTAATAATACGGCTTGCTACTTGCTCTAAATCAGTATTTGACTTTATAATATCTAATAAATCTTCTTCAATAATTTCGCCATGTATGCCATCGCTAGATAAAATAAACTTATCTCCTTTTTTGTAGCCAATTTCTTTTACCTCAAAATCAACTGTTTTTTTAATCCCCAAAGCTCTTGTAATCTCATTGCCTCTAGGGTGAAACATTGCTTCTTTTTCAGATATTAAACCGGCCGCCAATTGTTCCGAAACAAAAGAATGATCAACTGTTTTATATACAATTTTATTACCCCTGACTAGATACACCCTACTATCACCAACATGAAAAACAATTGCCATGTTTTTATTCACCAATACGCCAGCCAGTGTCGTCCCCATACCTCTCAAATTTTCATTATTTTGAGATTGGCTAAATATTTCAATGTTGGCATTTTCGATTGCTCTTCTCAGTATAATTTTTGGATCTTGCTTATCATCGGCTGAATCAAATGCATCTTTAATCACTTTTATGGCAAGCTCAGAAGCAACAGCACCTCCTTTTGCTCCACCCATACCATCACAAACCAAAATGACCTTACCAAGTTTTGTGTCTAGTGCAGAAGCACAGTCTTGATTCTCTTTTCTTCCTCCAATATGTGTTTGTAGCTTTACTTGAATAATTTCGCTAGCCATATTAATTTTGTTTTAGAATGTAAATAAGAAACCCGATAATAATCAAAGAGGTAACTAAAATACTTATCAACTTATAATTAACATTGATCTTATTTCGTTTTTTACTGCCTTCAAGTTTTTCTAATTCTTTTAAAAATTCACCAGGCGTTTGATATCTATCTTGTATCATTTGTTGAGTTGATTTCTCTAGGATTCTTTTCAGGTTTGGCAATTGCTTAATTTTATTATCATTGCTATTTCTTATTAATTCCTTGAAGATCATCCCTACTGCATATGTATCACAAGCAGTACTTATCAAATCGTTTCTTCCGCTAAATTGTTCGGGCGCAGCATATTTCACGGTACCTATTTGAACCCCAATTTTGGTATGATCGCTAACATCTGTTTTTGATGTTCGAATTCTTGACACTCCAAAATCCATTATTTTTACATCGCCATTATTACAAATCATTATATTACTTGGCTTTATGTCTCTATGAATAACTTGAGGGTTTAGCGCATGTAATGCTCTCAATCCTTTTAATACTTTTTTGACTATTTCAAGAATACTTTCGAATGAAATGCTTGATTGTTGTTTTATATAATCTTGCAAATTTACCCCTTCAAGATATTCAGTGACAAGGTGATATTTTCCATCCTGTTTGATAAATTCAATAATCCTCAAGATGTTCTCATGGTTCAATTTCACTACGCCCTCTTTTTTCGCTCTCTTAATAATTGATGGATCATCACTCAATTCTTTTTTCAATACTTTGATAGCCACTTTTTCTCCACTATGTGAAACTTCTCCAGTATATACCCTACTCATCCCACCTTCTCCAAGGAAATTTTTTTTGATCCTAGGTTCAAAAACATATTTATTATATTCTCCTTTTATTACAACAGCCATTAATTTTTCTTTTTTAAATTAAGAATTATTGACCCATATAATAAAAGGCTTTGATGATCGATACTGATATTCCTATTATCTGAACTTATTAAAAAATCAGAAATGTTTGAATTTATTTTTGCTCCTAAGCAGAAGATGCTTAATCGAATTTCTGCTCCAGCTAAAAATCCATAGTTTGAAGTCTCAAAGGATAAATCTCCTTGAGGACTAAAAAAAGAAGACAAATCCTGATCATTTACACTATTTGTTGTATTGATATCAGGATTTTGCGAACTTCGAATAAAGACATTATGTGTATACCTCTGAGCAACTAATGCTGATTCTTCAATATAACCTCCTATATAAATTTGGAAAGCTCTTCTAATATCAAGTCCAATACTACCAGAGG
>Ga0114952_1004010_pt1 | contig 10206 bp, 10 predicted proteins | sample SidtaG_2_FD_87303 | JGI IMG/M metagenome (GOLD analysis project Ga0114952, IMG submission 87303) | Marine algal microbial communities from Sidmouth, United Kingdom - Sidmouth_Asex2 metaG | ecosystem: Host-associated > Algae > Red algae > Unclassified | place: Sidmouth, United Kingdom | collected... | reverse complement strand
GTCGCCGGGATCGTCGGGATCGGCCTGATCTGGATACTGCGCGGCAGACCCCGCTACTGGCCGGAAATGCCCCATGACGAAGCGCCGGTACCGGGACCGTGGGGGCTGGTCAAGCGGTAGGGGGTGGAATGAGGGGTGCAGCGCACCATCTAGAGGCTCAACGCTCATTCACGCTTCGGAGATTTCGCGATGAAACGCCTTTTGCTCGCCGCCACCGCCGTCGGTGCCCTCGCCCTGCCCGCTCTCGCCGAGGAAATCGGGGAGGTGTCCACGGTCTTCAAACTGCTGGGGGCGAACCACAAGATCGTGGTCGAGGCCTTCGACGATCCGAAGGTGGACGGGGTGGCGTGCTTCCTGTCGCGGGCGAAGACGGGGGGGATTCGTGGGTCGCTCGGGCTGGCCGAGGATACGTCGGATGCCTCCATCACCTGTCGCCAGACGGGGCCGATCAGCTACAAGGGCGAGTTGGAGGCGGGCGAGGACGTGTTTCAGCAGCGCACGTCGATCCTGTTCAAGAAATTGCAGGTCGTGCGGTTCTACGATCCCGCGCGCAATTCGCTGGTCTATCTGAGCTATTCGGACAAGGTGATCGAAGGGTCGCCGAAGAACTCGATCTCGGCCGTCGTCGTCGCGCCGTGGGGACCGGAAGGGATGCTGCCGGAGCCGCCGGTCTATGACGACTGACCGGTAGTCTCTCGATGCCCGATGGCTTGATTTCCGTCATCGGCTATGTCGGTTTCCGGCAATCACGCGATATGCCCGCTTCGCATCACGTGCAAGCTGCATGACGATGCAGTAATCGCTTGCGTTTCACGCCAAGCGGGGCAGTCTCTCCGGGTCTTTTGATCGGAGGTCTTCATGCGTGTTCTCGACAATCCCCTGCGGGGCAAGGGTCTGCCCTCGGATGAGGGCATGGCGGAGGGGGAAATCTCGCTCGATATGGCGGGGGCGCGGGCGCTCTATGCGCGGTGTCCGGTGGCGATGGAGACGCCGCTGGTGTCGCTGGACGCGGTGGCCTCGGAACTGGGGATCGCGGCGCTCCATGCGAAGGACGAGCGGCAGCGGATGGGGCTGGGCAGCTTCAAGGCGCTGGGCGCGGCCTATGCGCTCGCCAAGGAGGCGGTGGCCGCCGGGGGCGAGCCGGAGACGGCATTGGCGGGGCGCACCTATGTCTCGGCCTCTGCGGGCAATCACGGGATTTCGCTGGCGGCGGGGGCAAAGCTGTTCGGCGCAAGGGCCGTCGTCTATCTGTCGAACACGGTGCCGGAGAGCTTTGCGGAGCGCCTGCGCGGCATGGGAGCCGATGTGCGGCGGGCCGGTGAAGATTACGCCGAAAGCCTGACCGCCGCGATGGCCGATGGTGCGGCTCAGGGCTGGCATCTGCTGTCGGATACGTCGTGGGAAGGCTACACCAAAGCGCCGCGCGATATCATGGAAGGGTATCTGACCATGGGCGGCGAGGCCGGGGAGCAGATGCCCGAACCGCCCACGCATGTCTTCCTGCAAGCCGGGGTCGGCGGCATGGCCATCGGCGGAGCGGCATCGGCGCGGCTGATCTGGGGCGATGCGGTGAAGCTGGTAGTGGTGGAGCCGGATGCGGCCCCTGCCCTCTTCGCCAGTATCGAGGCCGGAAAGCCGGTGCTTGCACCGGGGCCGGTCTCCTGCATGGGGCGGCTCGACTGCAAGGAACCATCGCATCTGGCGCTGAAATATCTGGCGCGGGAGGCGAATGCCTTCGTGCTGGTCTCCGAAGACGAGGGGCGGGCGGCGGCGGAGCGGCTGGGCGCAGCGGGGATGCCGACGACACCCTCGGGGGCCGGGGGCTTTGCCGGATTGGTCGGGATGCCAGAGGCGGGGATGCGGGCGATGATCTACGTGTCGGAAGGCCCCGATGACTGATTTTCCGCCTGCCGAATACGAGGCACGGGTCACGCGGGCGCAGGGCGCGATGGCGGCGGCGGGGATGGATGCGCTGTTGATGATGACGGAAGTGGAGGTGCGGTATTTCTCCGGCTTTCGGACGGCATTCTGGCAATCCTCCACGCGCCCGTGGTTCCTGATCGTGCCTCGGATCGGTGCGCCCGTCGCGGTGGTGCCGGAGATCGGCGAGGCGCTGATGCGCTCGACATGGGTGCGGGATGTACGGGTCTGGTCGTCGCCGCATCCGAGCGATGACGGGGTGTCGCTGCTGCGCGATGCACTGGCGGGGTTCGGGGTGGTCGGAATGCCGATGGGGCGGGCGAGCGCGCTGCGCATGTCGATGCTGGATTTCCGGCGGCTTGGCGTGGAGCCGGTGGATGCCTCGGCGCTGGTGTGGAACTTGCGGTTCGTGAAATCTGCCGCCGAGATCGAGGCGATGGCGGCGATCTGCGCGGTGGGATCGCGGGCCTTCGCGCGGGCGGGGTCGCTGTTCTCGGGAGGCATGGCGCTGGATGCGGCCTTTCGGGCGTTTCGCATCGCGCTGCTGGAGGAAGGGGCCGAGGAAGTGCCCTACGTGGTCGGCGGCGCGGGGGCGGACGGGTATGGCGATGTGATCTCGCCGCCCGGCGCCACAGCACTGCGCAAGGGCGATGTGCTGATGCTCGATACGGGGGCGAGCCTGCGCGGCTATTTCTGCGATTTCGACCGGAACTTCGCGATCGGCCATGCCAGCGATACGGCGAAGCGGGCCTATCGGACCCTGTGGGAGGCGACCGAGGCGGGGCTGTCGGCGGCGAGGCCGGGGCGGACCTGCTCGGAGGTCCATGCGGCCATGACAGCGGCGCTGGGCGATGCGGATGGCGGGATCGGGCGGCTTGGGCATGGCCTCGGGACTGAACTGACGGAGGAGCCGTCACTCGCCGCGTTCGAGGACCGGGTGCTGGTGCCGGGGATGGTGCTGACGCTGGAGCCGTCGATAGGCGTAGGGCCGGGGACGATGATGGTGACGGAAGAGAATATCGTGGTGACGGAGGATGGCCCGCGCCTGCTGACCGAACGGGCCGCGCCGGAACTGCCGGTGATCGGGTAGGGGGATCATGCGATGAAACTGGATTTCGAGAGTGACGGGGCGGCCTGTGCGGCAGGGGCGTTCGGGTTGATCGTGTTGCAGACGGATTTGACCATCGAGCCGGAACTGCGCGGGATGTTCGACGGGTTCGGCCTCTATCACGCCCGGATACCCAATGCGCCGGAGGTGACGGAGGAGACGCTGGCGGCGATGGAGGCGGCGTTGCCGATGACCGCCGCGCTGCTGCCGCCCGAGGTGAGCGTCGTCGGATATGGATGCACGTCCGGAGCGACGGTGATCGGGGCGGATCGGGTGGCGGACCTCGTGCGCGGAGCATGTCCGGGGGTGGCGGTGACGAATCCGCTGTCTGCGGTACTGGCGGCGTGTACGCATCTGGGGGTAAAGCGGCTGGGCTTCGTGACGCCCTATGTGGCGGCGGTCTCGGCGGCGATGCGGGGCCGGCTGGAGGAAGCGGGGCTGGAGATCGCGGGGTATGGCTCGTTCGAGCAGGGGGAGGACCGGGTCGTGGCCGGGATATCCGAAGGCTCGACGCTGGCGGCGATGGAAAGGGTGGCGGAGATGGCGCCGTGCGATGCGGTCTTTGCTTCGTGTACCAATCTGCGCGGCCTGGGGATCGTCGAGCGGGCGGAGGCGGCGACGGGGGTGCCGGTGCTGACGAGCAACCTCGCGCTCGGGTGGCATATGCTGCGGCTGGCCGGGGTGAAGACGGCGGGACGGGGGCCGGGGCGGTTGTTCGGGGAGTGCTGATCGAATTTGGGTGCGTGTTGATAGAATAGACGCGCCTTTGGCGCGCCCCACCCTCGGTCCCTTCCCGCAAGCGGGGAGGGATGCAATATTACCAACCTCCGGTACAAACGAAAAAAGCCGCCCCCGGAGGGAGCGGCTTTCTGGTATTCGCAGGAAACGCGGATCAGCGTTTCGAGAACTGGAAGCTCTTGCGGGCTTTGGCCTTGCCGTATTTCTTGCGTTCCACGACGCGGGAGTCGCGGGTCAGGAAACCGGCCTTCTTGAGCGCGGCGCGGACGCCGGGATCGTAGAGCGACAGCGCCTTCGAGATACCATGGCGGACGGCACCGGCCTGACCGGAGAGACCGCCGCCCTTGACGGTGCAGACGACGTCGAACTGGCCGTTGACACCGGCGACGGTGAAGGGCTGGCCGATCACCATCTGCAGGACGGGGCGGGCGAAGTATTTCGCCAGCTCACGGCCATTGACGGTGATGGTTCCTTTGCCGGGCTTGACCCAGACGCGGGCGATGGCGTCCTTGCGCTTGCCGGTCGCATAGGAGCGTCCGTGTTCGTCGCGTTTCTGCTCGTAGACGGGGGCGTCCTCGGAGGGGCGCTCCAGAACGGCGGTATCGCCACCTTCCGCCGCGTCGGGCGCGTCAGCGGTGCCGACGGCAGATTTCAGGTCGCTGAGGGATTTGATTTCATCGGCCATCTGGATCAGGCGCTCCGTGCATTCTTGACGTTGGCGGCGGCGATGTCGAGAACGCGGGGCTGCTGCCCTTCCTGTTCATGCTTATCGTCCGCGTAGACGCGCAGGTTCTTGAGTTGCTTGCGGGTGAGCGGGCCACCGGGCATCATGCGGCGAACGGCGGCTTCGACCACGCGCTCGGGGTGGCGACCGTCGAGGATCTGCTCGGCGGTGCGGCTCTTGATGCCGCCCGGATGGCCGGTATGCCAGTAATAGGTCTTGTCGGCGCGCTTGTTGCCGGTCAGCTTCACCTTCTGGGCATTGATGACGACGATGTTGTCGCCGCAATCCATGTGAGGGGTGAAGGTCGTCTTGTGCTTGCCGCGCAGGCGCGCCGCGATCACCGAGGCCAGTCGGCCGAGAACGATGCCGGATGCATCGATGATGATCCATTCCTTCTCGATGTCCGACGGCGTTGCTGAGAATGTCTTCATGGTCGTCCCGTATCTGGCCCGCGCCGTGGCGGGCAGGCGTGTCATCAACTGCGCGGGTCAATCGCCCTTCCACCGATCAGAGTCAAGCGATTTCGTTCCGAAAAAGCGTGACGGAATAGTGTCGTAGGCATGTGGTATCCATATACCCCAATTCGTCACGATGTTCTGTCGAGAATTAACTTGCCGTGCCCGATGCCGCATTACAGGGTGCGGGGGCAACCGGGATACATGGGCATACGATGCTGGAGCAGCAGGGAGAGATCGAGATCGGGTTCCTGCTGGTGCAGGGGTTTCCGCTCGTGTGCCTGAGTTCGGCGCTCGATGCCCTGCGCCATGCGAACGGCTATGCGCAAGCGCCGCGCTATCGCCATCGCACCTATGCGCTGGGCGGGGGACTGGTCGAAGCATCGAACCGGCTGGAGATTCAGGTCGGGGCGGATATCGGCGACGGCGATCCCGCGATCCTCTTCGTCTGTGCGGGCAGCGAGTTTCCGGCGGCCGAAGCGCATCACCCGAAAGTGCAGGCCTGGCTGCGCAGGATGGCGAGCCGGGGAGTTCCCCTGGGCGGGATCTCGGCCGGGAGCCATATCCTCGCCAAGGCGGGCCTGCTGGACGGCTATCGCTGCGCGCTGCACTGGTACGATGCGGGTGTGTTCCGCGAGACCTTTCCCGATATCGACGTGACGGATCAGTTGTTCTGCATCGACCGGGACCGGCTGACCTGTTCGGGCGGCGCGGCGACGATCGACATGATGCTGCGGATCATCGACGACGATCTGGGGGGGAGGGTCGCCTCGAAGACCGCAGAGATGATGCAGGTGGAGCGCGTGCGCTCGACCGTGGACCGGCAGGCGAGCGCCTCGCTCTACAAGGCAAAGGCGCGCTCGGCCCCGCTGGCCAAGGCCATCGAGACGATGGAGGGCAATCTGGACCAGCCCGTCTCGATGATCGAACTGTCGCAGACCATCGGCCTGACCCGGCGGCAACTGCACCGGTTGTTCCGGCAGTATACCGGCGAGACGCCGACGGATTTCTACCGGGATATGCGTCTGCGCCATGCGCGGGCGCTGCTGCACGGGACACCGGCGAAGATCATCGACGTGGCGGCGGCGACGGGCTTCGGCTCGCACTCGCATTTCACGAAGGTCTATCGCGAGCGGTTCGGGATTTCACCGTTGAAGGACCGGCACAGCGATCTGTGAGGGGCGGGATTCAGGATTTGACCGCCGCCGCTTCCTTCATCGCGTCCTCGCCCTTCTTCCACAGGTTGCCCTGCCACAGCTCTTGGAGGCCCGTCTCGCCCGATGCGCCCTTCGTCGTGAGATAATCGTAATACGATGTCGGCTTGTGGCCCGTCAGGTTGTAGAAGTCGGGGCTGCAGCGGCAGTAGAACCCGTTCGACAGATATTCGAAGAACTCCGCGCGGGTGCTGCCGAAATCGCGCTCGAAATCCTCCATGCTCTGCGCATGGTAGGTCAGTTCCTTGTTCATCGCCCTGCCGAGATCGGCGGCGATCTCGTCCATGGTCTGCGGTTCCGGCCCGGTAATGTCGTAGAACTTGTCGGCGTGCCTCTCCGGCCCTTCGGTGAGCAGCACGAAAGCGGCTTCCGCGATATCGCGCGTGGCGACGAAGGAATTGCGCGCCGAGCCGAGCGGGTTGCCGAACCATCCCTCGCCGAGGATATTGTCGCTCTCGGTCTTCAGCAGGTGGTTCATGAAGAAATTGTTGCGCAGGACGCTGACCTTCAGGCCCGCATCGATCAGTGCCTTCTCGCCCCACCAGTAATGCTGGAGCATCAGCGGGATACCGGCACCGGCACGGGAAGCGTGCTTGTCGGCATCGTAGGAGGCGGTGTTCGTGTCCGCGCCCATGCAACTGATGCGCACCACATGCCCGATCCGGTCCGTGCGCTTGCCGAGTTCCTTGCAGAACGCGAGATGGCCCTCCAGCATCGGGTCGAGCGAAGCCGAGTATATCGCGCTGACACCGTCCAGCGCCGCATCCCATGTCGAGGCATCGTTCAGGTCGAACTTGACGACCTCGTCCGCGCCCAGGGCACGCAGCGAATCCGCCTTGTCATCGCTGAAACAGCAGGCCCGGATCGTGAAACCACCATCCTTGGCCAGCAGTGCCACGAGTTCCCTGCCGATACGGCCCGAGGCGGAAGTGATGAGCACGACAGGTCTGGACATGAGGGCTTCCGATTCCATGAAGGGCAGCGATCACCAACGATCCTTGTCGTTCAAGGCATTGGGCGACCCCGATTGTCCTGAGATGGAAAGTGGTGCCGCATAGGTGACTCGAACACCTGACCCCATCATTACGAATGATGTGCTCTACCAACTGAGCTAATGCGGCATACTCCAGGAGCGGACTTAGTAGTGTCCGACTAACTTTCCGTCAACGCGGGGCTTCTCTAGCGATGATCGGGGTCTTGGGCAACGGGATTTTTCGGCAAGGCGTCCAGAAGATCGAGCATGGCAACTTCCGAGGGGTGTACGGCAGCGTGCAGACTGGCGACGAAAGGCAGTGAATACAAAGAGCTGATCGCCGCTTCGCTGATGCCGACGACGTGCAGGCGGAGCGTGGCGGGAACGACAGTCGCCAGCCGCCGGGCGCTGCCGGGAGAATAGACGAGAGCCGTGTCGCAGGCCGTCGCCTCCTGCGGCAAAGCGGTGAGGGGGATGGTGCGGTAGAGGATCGCTTCGGCGGTATCGAACCCTGCCCTACGCAGCGTGGCGAGGGGGGAGTGGCGGATTTCCGCGCCTCTGGCGTGGAGAACGCGGCCCCTGGCGGGGTCGAGGTGGCGGGCGGCGAGGTGGCCCAGAGCCTCCGCATCGCCATCGGCGGAGCGGATATCGGCGAAGCCCGCCGCGCGCAGGTCGGCGGCGGTGGCCTCCCCCACGGCAAGGACCGGAAGCGCCCGCTCGGTGGTCGCAGCGGCCAGGGATGCGGCCCCGTTGCGGCTGGTGACGAGGATCGCCTGTACGCCGGGATCGATATGCGCGGGCAGTCGTTCGATGCGGACGAGGGGTGCGAGGACCGGGATATGGCCCCGCTCGCGCAGATGACGGGCCGTAGCCTCCCCCTGCTCCACCGCGCGGGTGACGAGGACCGTTCGGGAGGTGCCGCCGACGGTCACGCCTGCACGAAGAAACCCGGTCCTGCGCGGCGTTTCAGCTCTTCACCGGCATCAATACCCATCGCGACCGCGTCGGAAAGCGGCCCTTCGCGGCTGGTCTCGTGGCGCTCGGACCCATCGGGGCGCAGCACTTCGCCGCGCAGGATCAGGCGGTCGCCCTCGATCACGGCCAACCCGCCGATGGGCGTCTTGCACGACCCGTCGAGCGCACCGAGAAAGGCGCGTTCGGCGGCAAGGCGCGTCCCGCATTGCTCGCAATGCAGGGGGGCGAGAGCGGCGCGGATATCGGCATCGTCGGTGCGCGTTTCGATGCCGATGGCCCCTTGCGAAACGGCGGGCAGCATATCGGACGTCTCGATGATCGCGGTGGCCACGTCGGCCTTGTCCAGCCGGTTGAGACCCGAGATCGCGAGGAAGGTCGCGTCGGCCTCGCCCTCCTCCAGCTTGCGCAGGCGCGTCTGGACGTTGCCCCGGAACAGCGCGACCTTCAGGTCGGGACGCCGATGCAGGAGCTGCGCCTGCCGCCGGAGCGAGGCCGTGCCGACGACGGCCCCGGCGGGCATCGCCTCGATGCTGGCGAAGCGGGGGCTGACGAAGGCATCGCGCACGTCCTCGCGCGGCAGCAGCGTCACGATCTCCAGTCCATCGGGCAGGACGGTCGGCATGTCCTTCATCGAATGAACCGCAAGGTCGATGCGGTTCTCGTAGAGGGCTTCCTCGACTTCCTTGGTGAAGAGGCCCTTGCCGCCGATATCGCCCAGCTTGACGCCCAACTGCTTGTCGCCGGTCGTGACGATCTTCACGATCTCGATGCTGTCATCGCCGAGGCCGTGGGCCTGCTTGAGCCGCGCGGCGGTCTCGTAGGCCTGCGCGAGGGCGAGGGGGCTGGCACGGGTGCCAATGCGAAAGGGGCGGTCGGGACCGTAAGCGGCGCTCATCGGGTTGCGTTCTCCATCGAAAGACGTCAAGCCCGTCCCGCGTAGCACGATGTATCGTTGACGCAAAGAGACGAGGGAGCAGGCGCTTACCATCCCTAAGATTGTCATCCCCGCGCAAAGTGGGGATCTTTCGCACATCGGGAGATGTGTGCAGCGGCGTGAGGTTCCCGCTCTCGCGGGAATGACAATGTGAGGATTGTTCGTGCTCGAAGGAAACCGAGAGATTGCAGGGAGCAGGCGCGTGACCACCGTGCTGGGGATCGAATCGAGTTGTGACGAGACGGCGGCGGCGGTCGTGCGCGGGGATGCGGCGGCAGGTCGGGGGCAAATCCTGTCCAATGTCGTCTTCGATCAGATGGATTTGCACGCGGCCTATGGCGGCGTGGTGCCGGAGATCGCGGCGCGCGCCCATGCGGAAAAGCTGGATGTGGCAGTGGCGCAGGCGCTGGAGGAGGCTTCGGTTTCCCTGCGCGATGTCGATGCCATCGCCGTGACGGTGGGGCCGGGGCTGATTGGCGGATTGGTCGCCGGGATCGCCTGTGCGCAGGGGTTGTCGCTGGGGTCGGGACTGCCGCTGGTGGCCGTGAACCATCTGGAAGGACATGCCCTGACGCCGCGCCTGACGGACGGGCTGGCCTATCCGTACCCGATGCTGCTGGTCTCGGGCGGGCATTGCCTCTTTCTGATCGTGCGCGGCCCCGGCCAGCACGAGCGGATCGGGACGACCATCGACGATGCGCCGGGGGAAGCCTTCGACAAGGTGGCGAAACTGCTGGACCTGGGCTTTCCCGGCGGGCCGCGTGTGGAGACGGTGGCAAAGGACGGTGATCCTGCACGTTTCGCCCTGCCCCGCCCGTTGATGGACCGTCCCGGCTGCGACGTGTCGTTCTCGGGGCTGAAGACCGCCGTGCGGGTGGTGCGGGACGATCTGGTCGCCGGAGGCGGGATGACGGATCGCGATATCGCCGATCTCTGTGCGGGGTTTCAGGCGGCAACGCGCGATGTGCTGGTCGGCAAGTCCCGGCGGGCGATGGCGCATTTCCGCGCGGTCTTTCCCGATGCGGGGCCGGCAGGATTCGCGATAGCGGGCGGGGTCGCGGCGAACGGGACGTTACGGGCCGGTCTCGAAACGCTGGCGCAGGACGAGGGGTTCGAGGCCGTCTTTCCGCCCCTGGAACTCTGCACCGATAACGGCGCGATGATC
>Ga0114952_1004002_pt1 | contig 10215 bp, 10 predicted proteins | sample SidtaG_2_FD_87303 | JGI IMG/M metagenome (GOLD analysis project Ga0114952, IMG submission 87303) | Marine algal microbial communities from Sidmouth, United Kingdom - Sidmouth_Asex2 metaG | ecosystem: Host-associated > Algae > Red algae > Unclassified | place: Sidmouth, United Kingdom | collected... | reverse complement strand
GAGACATATTTTACAAGACCATATACGTCTCAGGACAAAGGTTCAGTTGAAAATAGAATAGGAGTAATAAGAAGATTTTTTCCTAAAGGATGTGATATGGAACTAGTAGATGATGAGAGAATAAGAGAAGTAGAAATTTTAATAAATAATCGACCAGTAAGAAAATTTGATTATCTTTCACCGAATGAGAAGAAAAAGCAATTAATTAATTAAAAGTTGCACTTGATATTTGAGCCTACAGATTGTAAAAACGAATATAAATATTATTGATATGAAAAATCCATTGAAAATAATTAGTATTGTATTAGGAGTTGCTTGCTTATTAAGTGGGATTTATTGGATTTATATAGGTAGCGAACTAATGGAAATAATACCTCCAATAATATTAGGTGCAGGGTTAATTGGATTAATATATTTAGGCCCTAAGAAAGGAAATAGTGAAAATAAATAGAGTGAAAATAAATTTTTATTTCTACAAAGGTATTGTTCTCAATCTCAATTATCAGAGCTTGTCAAATTAAAAGTAAAAAAAGGCTATAACATTAGATAAGAAGGAATAGCTCCTTCGTCACTCCTCCTCTTATCATCATACGTTAGGTGGCATAAAAAATAAATTATACATGGAAAAAGCAGAAATCAAGAAAAGAGATTATACAAAACTAATATGGAGTTTATCAATTGGAATAAACTTACTGATAGGTCTTGCGTATTTCATACCTAATATAGCTCTGCCTGAAGGTTATGACTTTTCTTACATACCAAAACTTAATGCAACACTCAATGCTTTGACATTTTTGAGTTTGGTAGCGGCTCTATTTTCTATAAAAAAGAAAAAAATTAGAATGCATCGAAATTTTATACTTGCTGCATTCGCATTTACGGGCATATTCTTAGGTTCGTATCTTTTGTATCACTTTACTACACCATCCACAAGTTTTGAAGGTACAGGAATTATTAAAATATTTTACATATTAATTCTGATTACGCATATATTTTTAGCTGCCATGATTGTTCCGCTTGCACTAATTTCAGCCGCAAGAGGATTAAATATGGATATTCAAAAGCATAAAAATATCGTTAAGTGGGTAATGCCTATTTGGTTATATGTAAGCTTCACAGGTGTTGTAATTTACTTTATGATTTCACCATATTATAGTTAATTTTAAGTTATGGAGTATTATAAGTTAGCTTTACAAAAAGTAAGAATAGAAGATGTTACGATTGGATTAAGACAATTCGGAGAGGGAGACAATATGGTTTTTATACACGGTTTTCCTACTCACGGTTATACTTGGAGAAAATTGCTTCCAAGACTATCTAAGCAATTCAAATGTTGTATCCTTGATTTGCCAGGTCTTGGAGATAGTGAATGGACAAATAAAACCAATTTTAGTAGCAGATATCAATCTGCTTATATCGTTAAATTATTAAAAGAATTAGGTATTAGTGAATACAGCATAATTGCACATAACTCAGGGGCAACAATTGCAAGATATATTGCACTTACTCAACAAGAAAAAGTAAAAAATCTAATAATCCTAAACACAGAAATACCGAATCATAGACCACCATGGATTCCATTCTATCAAAAAATAGGACTTCTACCAACTGTAACAACCGTAATTAGATTTCTGCTCAAACAAAAATGGTTTATAAAATCATCTATGGGCTTTAAAGAATTATATTCTGATAAGTCAATGTTGGATAACGAGTCTAATATTTCACCTTATTTGCATCCTGTAGTAAATTCACAACATAAAGCAATAGGGGCATTTAAATATTTAAAGGGAATTGATTGGGAATTAGTAGACGAATTCAAATTTTTACATGCAGAGATAAAGGCAAGAACCTTGATTCTTTGGGGTGAAAATGATAAAACTTTTCCGGTTGAGTTAGGAAAAAAGATGACTATATTTATCCAAATCCAACTGCTGATGTTTTATATCTTGACATCGATGAAGTGCTAAGACCCTATTCTCTTGAGATTTTTAATCTAATGGGTAAGCTGGTTGAGGAACTTGATTTTTCATCTTCTGTTTCTCTTAGGCATTTGGATAAAGGGATTTATTTTATTTCTGCTTATACAAAGGAAGGTAAGTTGACTAAGAAGTTTGCTATTTTGTAGCTTTTAGATTCCAATTTTGGGCAGAAGGCGCTGAGTCTTTGCTTTTGTTTCCCTCAATGAGAATAGCTTTATTGTTATATGGCTGTATTTCTAATCTTGGCTGTGCATTTCCATATACAATGATTATTACGTGCTTAGCTAAACACCTTGCAATAAATGTTCAATAAGTATGTCAGCCAGCGCATAAAAAAAGAACTCGTCAGCTAACACGACCTCATGCGTATAATAACCAGATTTCATACTAGGGCTCTTCTTGAGTTTTCCAGTAAGATGCAGTTGATGAATACCTGCAAGAAGTTTACCTCTAAATAATTTAGACATTGCTTTCGAATAATGAAAAACTTAAATATAAAATTTGAAAATGAATACAAGTAATTCGAAATCCACTATATGATTGGAAAATCTACGATTCTCAAATGGATAAAAGACGAGTTGAAAGAAACTGTAAAATCCTTAGATTTAAAATTAGGGAAACCAGAAAATAATGCACTTTTTTCTGTGTATTCGAAATCCAAAGGAATACTTAGCGCAATCCCAATGGACTTTTGGTCTGGGGATGAAATGATGGTTTTGTGCCCTCATATTAAATTTACAAATATAAATAAGGCATTATTTGAATTAACGGGCATAGAAGAGTTTGGAATCAATGCATTCAATTATAAATGTGCCAATGTGACTAGTCTTGGTAAAACAGATATTACCTCTAGAGCCAAGCTAGATTTATATTTATGGCCACTAAAAAATAGTATAAGAAATTATTTCATTGAAGTAGATTCAATACTAAATCCAACAGCACTTGTTGATAAATGGTATGAATTGAATGAAATGTCAGAGATCGATAAGTATTTTCCAATGGGATTCAAATATCTATTTATTTATTTTATCGCAAAAATTAACATTGACGACAGAAGCTCCCAAATCCTTGAAGAGGCTAAAGCTTTTTATGCTGATAGTATTGCTGGAGGCCTTGACTTCTACGAAGAACATCTAGAATCTATACAAGACTTAGCGGTTAAAATGGAAGAATTTGGAGATGAATATTTTGATGATTTACTAGTAAATACTTTTGAAAATTGCAAAACTATAAGAGATATTGATAACTTTAAAAAGGAGGAAAAATCTATCATTCACAAATTTTATTTAACAGATTTATACATCGTGAAAGACAATATTGGTAGCAATATTGTAGAGTTTAAGAAATATGGATTATTAGCTTTATCAAATTCAAATATTGCTTTTTACGATATAGGTGATAGCATTGAAGAATTGAAGAGAAAAGCACAATTAGAAATACAAGAATTTAGTAATAATAAATTTGACAAAACAGTCTCTTCTTTTTGTTTAGGTACATACACAGAGAATGAAGATTACCTGATTTTCAAGCAATATGCTTTCAATATGCATCCCAGGTATTTCAATAAAAAAGTAAATGGTGAAATAGAAAACGACGGTTTAATATATAAGGCCAATAGATCTCAGATTGTATAATACAAACCAGGTCTTGAGATCTATTAGCAAAAAATGATTTACATTTTTTTCAAACAAAAGTTAGTCAGTATAAGAAAAAAATGAAATACATTGACACATACAAAAGTTTAGAGCTTTAAAAGGTAAAAATTGAAGATGTTTCAATAGGCTTAAGGCAAATTGGAAAAGGAGATAATTTAGTGTTTATACATGGTTTACCAACACACGGATATACTTGGCTCACACTTTTTGTATTTACAGGTCCAGTGTCACCGCAGGAGAATGTAGACATGAAAGAATGCATAGAGATTTATAGGCTTATTGCAAGCACCGAATAAAATGTACTTTGCGCAAGCAACAAAGAGTAATGGATTCATTTGGGGCTTTTCAGTAAGAGATATTCCAACTACATAATTTTGAGTGCCTAGACTAAAAAGGGATATTCACAAGAAGAGTAACCTGTACAACCATAAGGAGATAATCGAAATTTATGGGTTCGGATTACTCCATTTTTCTAATTATTTTGCTAATAACGTGGTAATTCTTGTTGGCAATTTCTCATGATTTTTCCCAAAAAATCACGCCAAATTGGATCTAACGCTGATGAAATCCAGGGTTTTCAACCCAGGGCTATTGATATTCAAGCTGCTCTGCGGTTCTCTTCGCTTACTTCTGAATATGCCTAAAATCTATTCCTTAGAATTTTAAATAATACCCTCACATAGCTAATTTCCAGAAGTTTGCACCAACGGAATCATGATCGTTCCTTTGGCAGTAGTAACTCTTATGAAATAAATGCCTGATTCGGCAACCACATTATTCATGCGAATGGTGTTCGTGCCTTTGTGAAGCGGGTACTTATTGGCTTGACTAATCTGCTTGCCTTGCAAAGTAAACCACTGAACAGTAGCGGTGGTCGCCTCGGTCATATCTAATTCTAAAACATAATTTCCATTGCCCGGATTGGGTGATAGAACATATTTTGCTACACTCTGATGATCCACTGCCTCCACACTGGTAATGGCACTCAAAGAACCAATCGCTTCATAGAAAAAAACTGGATCTCCGTAGGGCCAGCCCTTAAGTCCATAAGTGATATACAAATAAAGTTCATCATCAATTATTGCCATATCATAACAGTGATGCCATGGGGAATTCAATGAATTTGGATACTGTTGATACACATTGTTTTGGTCGAGGCTAAATACCAAACCTCTATGTGCGAAATACAAAATTCCATCATTATCAACATCTATATTATTGCCAGCTTGCCATTGCTGAAAATGATATTGCTCTCTTCCCTCTGCAATAGGCACTTCTTCCCATCCGCTGAATGTTTCTACCAAATGCGTTAATGGTTGACTGTAAGTACTGAGATCGTAGGTATGAAAAAAGTGTACTTTCCCATTCGACAATCCAAACTTACACCAGTGGTTATTGGCATGGGCATATTGTGGGAAAGTCAGTTCCAACTCCGAATGCCAATTGCCGTCTATCTTCTTTTCGACATACACCTTTACAGTATCATTGCGTTCTTCAGCAAAGCCGACATATACTTCATTTCCATTGTGAAAAGATACAGGGCGACTTTTAGGGAAGGGACTCGATGAAAGAGTATAGCTCGTCCAAATATCATTTTCTAAACTAAAATAATCAATGACAGGTTGCCAATTATTGGTATAATCTCCCTGTCTTTCGGTAACGAATCCTAACCCGTTATTTACATCTCCTGAGGTATGCGCCCAGTTATTTCTATGTCTATAATCAATAGTATTAAATTGCCAATTCCCTGCTTTTTTATTTGCGACTAAAATATCATGTTGCTCTTCCGGTGCCCTTAAGTACTTAGGACAGTAAATATATGGGTCTCCATCACTATCAAACTGTATGCAAGTTTGAGGATCCAACCAAGGGTTTGCCGGAAACTGATATACTATTTCTCTTGACAATTGTTGTCCACTTTTTCTTACTTCATAAATAAGTTGCCAGATAGTAGTATCAGCAATACCATGTATATAGGTAAGATGAACTTTTTTGTCTTTCACTATTGTAGAAAGTCCATAAACTCCTTGACTTCCATGCGTAGTAACGATACTGTCTAAGGTCGTTACTTCGTAGCCATTTTGGGTGTAAGAATTAAGTGAAAAAAGGGCGAATAAAATAGGGAGTAAATTTTTCATTTTCTTTTGCTTTTAGTAGATGAATTATATTGCTAACATAAAATGAATAGGATACTATATTAATGAAATAAATCAATACATAATATGATCTTAGTCATAATTCCCGTTTCTAAGCGCTTCATCAAAAAATTTAAATGAATACAAAACGTTGTAATTAAAAATAGATATAATCACATATCCTCCTTCGTCGGAGACGATGGTCTATCATTGCCGCTAGCTGAAATGAACTTTCCAAACGCGCAAATACAGTAAGCGCAAGAAAAAATGAGCATACAGTATTTTTTGCTATGCCACATAAAAAATAGCGGATAATGTTATGTAGCCCATCTCGATGAAGAAGGAGTATGCTACCATTACCAATTGTTGTTATTCGGTTTGGAACTATTGTTAGCAACCGTCATACATAATAATTTTAATTATCACGAAGCAATTCCCTTTCTAATAGTTTGATCAGGTCATCTACACCCTTAAGTATTATTATTAGATATAAGAGAAGAAGTATCGAAAGGTGTGCTATAATGAAATTGAATGTTATGAACAGTCTCATAGTCATTCATTTTAGATTAGTGTAATATTTCTATTTGACAAAGTTAACGATATAAACCACTCCTAAGAGTGATTTACATCATCAAGAAATGTAATTATTTATTTAAAATTTTCACAGAAACAAATTATGTTCTAATAGTTTTGTTTGAATGTTACCGGTAGCCAATAAGGCATATTTATTTTAAGTTCTTGATTCTCTATTTTCTTGTAATTTAAATGTGACTTTATTTGGTTGTCAAAATATTCATCATTTGTAGATAGTACCAGTATCTCACTATTTTCATTAATAATGAATTGCACCATTACAGTTTTCGTTCCTTCAAGATCTGAAATATCGATATTTTGAAGATATTTCTTAAACTGTTGGGAGGTAGGAACTGGATCTGAATTATATTCAGAAATTGATGCTGCTATTGAGTTTGTAGTCATTAAACTTATAATGCACAAAGTTATTAGCGAGAAAATAAAATTTTTCATTGTAATTGATTTTAATAAGGTTAAAAAATATATTTTAAGAAAATGGATTATTTTTTGTCTAAAATCCATTGCTAACATTTTAAAGTTAAGTTCAGAATAGGAATCGTTAGTGTAAGGCAACCACAACATTTCCTCTTTTATGTCCATTATCAATGTGTCTATGGGCATCAGGAATTTGTGTCAATGAAAACCGTTCGCTTATTATGGTTCTTATTTCCCCAAGCTCCATCAGCGTACCTATTTCTTGTAGATATTGCTGAAGGACCTGATGCGGCAACATCCCTGTGGCAGCGAATTTGGCTTTTTTAGTTCCAAAAATTGAAGTATATAGCATTTGGAAAAGTAACCCGAAATCAAGAACAGGAGACATGTAGACACCATTTTTAGTAAGTGAATTTTTACAATTCAAGAAGGAGCTTACACCTATAGTGTCATATATAATATCATAGGTCTTGCCGTTTGTGCAGAAGTTTTCAATTTTATAATCAATGACTTTATCTGCACCAAGTGATCTAACTAATTGAATATTTTTAGTACTACATACTCCTGTTACCTTTGCTCCAAAGATTTTAGCTAACTGAACAGCTGCTGTACCTAAACTTCCTGAAGCACCGATTATAAGTATGTTGTGGTAGGCTTTAATTTCTCCTAGATTTCTAAGAAAATTTAGTGAAGTAATCGGTCCATCTCCGACAACAGCAGCTTCTTCAAAGCTGATATTATCTGGTAATTTTGCAATAATTCCATCTTCTTCAATACAGATGTATTCTGCGTAGGTGCCCATAGTATTGAGGGATTCTCCAAAAACATGCTCTCCCAGATTAAACTTTCGTACATTTCGACCTGCTGCCTCAATAATACCTGAGAAGCCAGTGCCTGATATTTGATTTTTTGGTTTGATTAATCCCATATAGAGTCTTCCAATAATTGGATATCCAGTTCGCATCATTGTTTCCGCAGTAGTAATAGATGATGATTTAATTTTTACCAAAACTTCATTATCTTTGGGTATAGGTTTATCGACTTCCTGAAGTTGAAATATTTCTGGTCCACCATATCTAGTCGAAATCATCGCTTTCATTTTTTGCTCTTTCATTTTTTTAGATTTATTGGTTTGTAAATATCGTCTTCCTTTTATTGGACATTCTATCGGTTGTTTTGAATGTGTAGTGTGCAAAGTCAAGATTCTTGGGTTGAAAGACCATAGCTTATAAATTTACCCCTGAGTAAATATTTTAAGGCATCCATTTTCAATACCAATTAAATCCTAACCCAATAGAGAGGATTACAGCGTCTCGAATTTTATCATTTTCTAAATAAGTCCATCCCATCTGTAGTTGGGTTTGAAGGTCTAGTGCAAATTTTTTCTTTTGTACTAATTCAAACCCTGTACTAAAGGCAACTGCTCCACCAAAATTCCATTCTTCTTCATCTTTAATATTGTCTTCATAGAATGCTGGAATATCCATAGCCAGACCTACTGCGGCATTTACCCACCATTTTTCTTTTACCCAATATTGAACAGATGGCATAAATGCATCAAAGCTTCGGTCTTTGTCTTCGTATTCGTAGCTCATTCCAGAATACATTCCTAGAATAGCGAGGCGATCATTTATCATCCAACCTAATTTAAAAATGGGAAAACTGCCGCCGCCTTGAGCTTCGTCGAAAGGCATTTCTTGATCACTTTCAGATATATTGATGACACCACCGCCTATTCCAAAACCAATTACAAATCCTTTTCTTTCAATTGGATTGATATCATTTTGACCATAGGAGATAAGCGTACAAAGCGTAAATACAATAATTAGTAGGTTTTTCATTTTTAATATTTTTAATGGTTATATTATAAGCAGTTGATTTTAATGGATAAGCCTTAGCTTAGAAATTCACTCCAACATAAAGGTTTGGCTCAAAAAGAAAGTGGTTTTTCCATTTATCGTCCAACTCTTTAAAACCATCAGGAGAATTGTTGTCAAACATCCATTGGTTACAATGAACCTGAGGTTCTATGAAAAATCGTTTGTTCTTACCAAATGTGATATGGTAGCCCAGATGAACCGAGTTATAAACTTTAAAACCATTTCCAAGTTTATTGCCGTCTAGATCAGTGTAGGTTTGAAATTGCGGTACCACTTCCACAGTTGCAAATAGTCCTTTCCATAACATACGTTGGTAGGTTATGCCTATTCCTGTTTCTCGCAAATATCCCGGATAGAATTCACTTTCTGTTTCTAGCTTATCCAAAAGACCATCAAACCAGGTGATTCCCATCGGTTGAAATAATCGCCAGGTGACAAACTTCGCACCTACAATGTTTTTATTATCCAGGTTGCGTTTTACATGAAGCTCTATCATTTGGTTACTTGTTCGCTTGTTCCAGTCTCCCAGGATAAGATCTGACATGAGATAAGTAGTACTCACCCTGTACATATGGGCTACTTCAGTTTTTTTATCCTCTGGTGAGTTATTTTGAGCAAAAGAACTAAGGGCGCTAAAAAATAAAAGAATTGCAAATAAATTTTTCATAGTAGTAATTTTTTGGTTTTTTCAAAAATTCCGATTTCAATAAAGTATCTTTCTTTATCTTTAGTCATCTAGCAAAGAGGAAGGAATCATTATACGATGAATATTTACGCCCCTTTATCGAGTTGACAATGCAAAGATGGAGTGAAAAGGAAGGTGAATCGTCCTGAAATGAAATTGCGGACTTTATAATGAGATATGGGACCTTGTAAACCAGGTCTAATTTTGATTAGATTAGCAGGATTTATGCTGATGTGATATGCTTTCTTTTTACCATTCGATCAATCACATACATCAACCCAATAGTTAGAATCATCAATGACATTACTACAATGCCTAAGGTAGAAAAATTATTTATCGTCCCATCTTCAGATTGAAATACTATCCATCCTGCTAGTATGGCTGACACACCTGCAATTGCCAGTTGCATTGCTGCATCAACAACCATGAATGCACCTCGGTCTTCTACCTCAGGAATAATAGTTCCTAAAGCTGAAGATGAAATACTTCGAGCATTAATTCCAAGAAAGAGGAAGGTATGAACTATGATAACTGCCCAAAGAGGATTTATTCCCAAGTTTGTAAATACCGCTACCGTCAGTATTGCCATGGTAGTCCCTACTACAAAAGTTTTTAGTGTTCCATATTTATCTGTCAAATGACCAATAAGTGGAGCAAATATGAAAGTAGAAATCCCTGCAATTCCATATAGTAGAGGGAGGTCGTCAAGATCAACTCCAAGATTGTTAGTGCAAAATGCGGAGCTAAAGGTCATCAAAATTACATCTCCTGATACCAAAATTGTATTGTTTAAAAACACAATTAAATAATTTTTATTGCTAATTATCTTTAAAGAATGATGCAATGGGTTGACTTTTGTAGGTATTTGTAGAT
>Ga0114952_1003999_pt1 | contig 10217 bp, 11 predicted proteins | sample SidtaG_2_FD_87303 | JGI IMG/M metagenome (GOLD analysis project Ga0114952, IMG submission 87303) | Marine algal microbial communities from Sidmouth, United Kingdom - Sidmouth_Asex2 metaG | ecosystem: Host-associated > Algae > Red algae > Unclassified | place: Sidmouth, United Kingdom | collected... | reverse complement strand
TTACTAGTAAGTAACACGAAAGACGAAAAGGTTACAAAATGTGCAAAAAAAACTAGCCAATCTTTTTTTAGAAAAGAAAATTCTACTGCATCTTGTCTTTAAACTTGTTTAATGTACAAGTTTTGTGCAACTTTATTAGTTACTGTTATTTGAATATCTGCACTAATTTTGACCAATAGAGATTGATCGTATTCAAAGATCGAGAGTACTTCAACTGTTGTACCTAAAATCAAATTACACTGTTCTAAATATTGTAAAAAAGGGCTAGAATGCTCTTTTACTCCTACAATTATTGCTTTTTCATTGACCTTTAATTGAGACAAGAATACAGACAGATGATGTTTGAAGTTGCCATCTTTGTCTGGAATAGGGTCCCCGTGTGGATCAAACTTAGGAAAGCCTAAAAAAGCATCCAAATGATCAATTAGCTTTTGAGATTGAATATGTTCTAATTGTTCTGCAACAACATGTACCTCATCCCAAGAGAAATTCAACTTATCAACCATAAAAGTTTCCCAGAGACGATGTTTTCGTATGAGCTGTATAGCTGCATCTTCTCCTTTTTGACTTAGGCAAGCTCCTTTGTATTTTTCATACAAAACATAGCCCTTTTCTGTTAGGCGTTTGAGCATGTCAGTGACAGAAGCTGCAGCTGTGTTCATAGCCGATGCAATAGCATTGGTTGCTACCGTTTCGTTGTTTTTTCCTGATAATTTGAAAATTGCTTTTAAGTAATTTTCTTCTGTCGGAGATATTGGCATTATGCTATAAGTTTTCTATGTTTTTTGAGGTTGGAATTAGATGCTGTACTAAGCATTCATTTCATCCGCTCTTTTTTTGGTTTGTTTTGCCGCAATTTGAATACTCAATTCATACAAAATATAAATTGGAATACCAATAATAACTTGTGTCATAACATCAGGAGGTGTTACAAAAGCGGCAACAACTAGGATTAAGACAATAGCATGACGTCGGTATTCTCGCATGAATGTATCGGTTACTAGACCCATTTTAGAAAGGTAAAAGACAATAATGGGCAGTTCAAAAATAATACCTACTGGTACCGTGAACATGATCATATAATTAATCAAGGAAGTTGCTTTTATCAAATTACTATTACTAGCAGCATTAATCATAGGTAATTCATATCCTACTAAAAAATTAATTGCAAAAGGAGCCAAAATAAAGTAACCAAAAGAGATGCCTAACAAAAATAATAAACTACTGACAACAACAACTCCATTAGCTGCTTTTTGTTCCTTGGGATACAAACCTGGTTTGATGAATCTCCATAACTCCCATAGAACAAATGGAAAGGACAGAATTAAACCTCCAAAAATACAGACTTTTATATGTAACAAAAAGGCTTCGCCCATTTCTAAGGTGACTAAATTGATAGCGGTAGGACTATAACACATTTTATCCCCCATCTCCAACCAATGGGATAATTTACACATTAATTGATAGGTTAGAAAATTTTCATTTAGAGGACCAAAAATAACTTTTGTAAAAATGGATTTGGTCGCAAAAAAAATAAAAACAGCTGAGACGCAGACACTGATAGCAATTCGAATTAAATGAATGCGTAATTCTTCAAGATGTTCAATAAAAGACATCTCTTTTTCTTCTTGGTCTGTTGTTACAGGGCTATTTGCTATATCAGGCATATTTTGTATTCGTACTAATTGAACAATAATTCGTTCTGAACTATTTGTTAAAATAAAAGATAGACATCTTTATCTTTCTTTTTGCAAAAGTACAAAAGTCTTACGAATAGCGCCTTATTTATCTTTGATTCTTAATGGAATATTTTTTTGTCCATCACCTGATACTTCATAAGTTCCTTGCCATACCGTCCCTTGGGCACTTTTAGCGTAAAATTTGTGAGCTCCCTTTCTTTTTCTGATACTGACTTCAATGTCTTCTTCTTTGATAGGACCTCTAGTACAGTTCCAAACAGAATTAATTTTGCCAATAACAGCTCCCCCTTTTCCACCATCATAAACGGTAATTGTTCCATCTTTTTTGTGTTCTTTTTGACTGGCAAAGAAAACAACTAGAGTAGATTCATTGGCAGGGATCGTATTTTTAATAACTTCTTCTTTTACTTCCTTCTCTTCTGATTCTTGCGTGTTTTTTTCTTCTATTGCTTTTTGAGCAATTACTTTTTGTGCTCTTTCTGCTTTCCTAATGTCAGCTTGTTCTTTTTCAGCAGAACTCATCCATTGAAAGGGGTGACTAATTTGCATAGAAGCATACCCTTCGTCAGCAATGTCTATTGTCTTAGCATTAGGGTAGTAAGTTACATTAACCGTATATTTTTCTTGAATAGGTAAATAAAATAGTGCTAATCCTTTTGCATCTGTAGTTTGTGTGTATTCTTTTCCAGAATGGCTTAAGATTGTTACCAATTCATCCTTGATTCCTTCTCCATCATAATTTTTATAATAAAAAGAATATTCAATAAATCGATAGGTATATCTCTGTCCTCCAATGGCACTATAAGCTCTATTCCCTGTTTTAATTAATTTGTCATTGAAGTATTCACCACTAATTGTTGTGAAGTTTTCATTATTAGGCAATAAGGTTTTGACCATTCCTGAAGCATTGGTACTAGCCGTAATTTTAGAACCTTTGTTCCCTTTAAATAAGACAGTGGAGTTGGCAAAAGGCTGATTGTTGGGCTGTAAAAAAGTGAAGGTTGCCAAAGTTTCTGTTTTGCTAGGTTTTAACCGATCTTGTGCTAGTAGGGAAGTAGAGAGGAGAACGAAACTAACTATAAATAGTAAGCTATGCAGTAAAAATTTCATAAATAAGTTTTAAGATGATAGGAGAGGTTGACGAGTATTTATTAAGCCAACAACTATTCCAAAAAAAAAGCTATTCTTTTTATTTAGAATAGCTTTGTTATAATTTGTTACCAATACTCTATAGTCGATTCATGATAATCTCAATCAAGTCGTCATCTTGATAAGCCTTGTTGTCACTTTTGATTTCCTTGATAATGTCTTCTTCTAAGTATAATTCTCTGAATACTTGAAGAGCATTGCTTTTTTCTTTATTGTCTTTTGAGTGATAATTGTGTAGCAACTGAATAGCTGCGACTTCTTTTTGCAAAAACTTGTTGTTAAGTATAGGAAGGCTTGAGTCAATTTTGGGAGACTCATTGGTGCTTGGTCCACGACTAAAAATACTAACAAAATCACGTGGTTTTCGGATGTTAGAACCCAAAAGACCTTCTTCATTGACTTCGTTATGTGCTTCTAAATCTTCTTTAGTTACTTTCCTAGCCAATAAAAAATCGTCCTCTTCCAAACCCAAATCTTCTCCTTCTAAAGGATCTTGGCTCTTTCTAGGGTCACGTCCAGCCTTTGCTTTAGGGATAGTAATTCCTTTGCTGGCAGCTTCCTTTTCAGCGTCCTCTTGTTGTTCCTTTAATAATTCTGCCTGCTGTGTTTTTATAGCTTCTTCTTCCTCAGAGAGATATTCAGAATTGTTTGTCTCTTGTTCCAAAGCGGCATTAATGCCCATTACCTCCTCTTCCTCTTTGTCTTTAAAAACACCATTGATGGAGCGTTTTTGTAAGGGGTCTTCCTCTTCGTCGTAAATTTTCTTTGCTCTTTTTTTTGCCATGATGTTGCTTAGAATTAGAATGGGCGATGGTACACATATAGTTGTTACTAAACTAATCTTTTTTTTATAAAAAACCTAAGAACTAAGCTCCTAATAGCTCATAAACTAGTCCTTCTCGCATCGCATGGTCAGAAACAACTAAATTGGGGGTCTTAATTTTTTGATGAATAAATTTTATTAACAATACAGACATGACAATCAGTTTAGCTCTTGTAGAACTTAAATTTTCTGTTCTTAAGCGTTCTTCATAGTCAGAATCAACGAGTTGTTGGCAAATTTTATGAAAATTATCTGAACTAATAAAACCAAATAGGGCGGCTTCGTCTTTGGCGCCATTCATATTGTCCAAGACATCGAAGGAACCTGAGGCACCCACTAAATGCTCTATAGAGTGAGACGATAGTTGTTTGAGTAACTCATCAAGTGTTTCTTCCAAATAATTATTTAGTGCTTTGACATTGTTCGTATTAATAGGGTCTGAACGATGGAATTTCTTAAAAAGTACAGCTACCCCAATTGGGTAACTCTTAGCCCAGTAGACTTGCTCTTGATCTGCGATGATAAACTCAACACTTCCACCTCCAATGTCCATAATTAAAGAGGGAATCGTGCCCAATGGAGCTGCTGAACGAACGCCTTTATAAATCAATTCAGCCTCTTTGTCGCCATCTATAATTTGTATTTGGATACCAGAAACGGTTTCTACAGCAGCTAAAAATTCAGTACTATTGGAAGCCCTGCGCAAAGCAGCCGTGCCAATTGCAATGGTTTTTGCATTGGGGTGCTTTTGTAAGAAATGGTGAAAAGCTTTAAACGCATCCACACCACGTCTAAACGCTTTAGGACCAATTTGTTTAATTCCTTCTTCTGCTAATTCTACATAATGTCGATCCTTGAGGCTTCGTTTGAATTTTTTGGAAGAATCTACTTCAAATAAACTTAACGTGAAGGTATTGGTGCCGCAGTCAATAATGGCTATTTTCATTGAATTAGGTGCTCGTCTTATTAGTTGATAATTAGAAAATTAATTTGGATTGTAGGGGGCTATTTAAAAATTCCTTTACTTTTCATTAGGAAATAATTATCAAAAGCTTCTTTGACAGAAATATTATGTTCTTGTAAAAATTTAGGATTAGAAACCGCTTGAATGAACATTTTATCAGTCAAGGCTAAAATTTTGGGATCAATATCATTGAGTACGCCTGTTTCGATTCCTTGTTGATAAAACTTTTCAGCAGCATAAAGCGCACGATCACTAAACGTATCCATTTTAACAAATAATTCTGGATGTTTGATTTTGGTATCGTGAAGAAACTGACCAGAAATTTCGGCTAACATAATAGAGGCTGTTTTGATAATCTCAAAAAAACGTTCTGAAAAATCAATATTGTCGTCGACTAATAAGTCCTCAAAGGTGATAATTTCTTGAATTTTGTATTGGACAACGGCATCAATAATTTCATCTTTAGAGGAAAAGTACTTGTACAGCGTTGCTTTACTGATATTGAGTTTCTTGGCAATTTTATCCATCGTAAACTTCCCTAAGCCATACTGTAAGTATAGTGTAGCCAATTCTTTTACCCAAATTTCTTTGATGTAAGGATCGTCTACGCGTTCTTTATCTAATGGTTTTCTCCCCATGGTTGGATTGCTTGAAGTGGTTTTTAATGATTGGTAATAAATTGTAGAAGTAATAAATTACGGTTCGGTTGGTATATGTGGAGTGCGACCAATAGAGAGTATTATCACATATACGGTATTGTATGCTTTTATTCAATAATTACCTTTTTAACAATAGTTCTGTTATCATTGGTGATTTTTAGGAAATAGGTGCCACTTTTATATTGTGAAATGTTAAGATTTTTAGTTCTATTAATGGACTCTTGATAGATTAATTTTCCTGTAATATCAAGTAAAAATAAATTATAGGTTTCTTCTGTTTTATTATCAAGAGTAATATAATCTGAGGTGGGGTTAGGATAAACCGAGAAAAACTTGTGAAAACTTTCCGTTTCTGTCAAACCAAGATGGTTGCAACTGTGTATAAGGTCAAATTTAGTTTGTAGCGAATCAATTGGTTCTATTCCTAGATTATTAGCTGTTCTTACAGAAACATTAAAAGATGGATTTCCGAATATATCTGTTGGCTGTGCTACCTTCACAAAAGCGAAAAGAGATGAAGTCCCATTAGAATTACATCTTGTATCAGCTCCTATCATATTGGCTCCTTGAAGAGCTGCCATTAACTTACAGGCCAAATCTCCAGTCTCGTTAAGAAACCTCGACTCCATTGAATCCAAGACTTCTTGCCCAAGCAATATATTGCCTTGGATTGAATAATAAGAACCAACGATATGGTTTTTATAGTTATCGGTGGAAGATCCAGTATGAGCAGCAGTTTCTGGTGAGCCGTTGACCATAGCGGCTATTCCATATTGCCTAAACTCTGGCTGAGATTGCACATCATTTGCAACTAACCAATTAATAATTTGACTTGGTGTTTCTCCTAAATTCATTCGGGCTGTTGCATTGGTTTGATTTGCAGGGATGTAGTATGCTTGGGTGTTGATTGCTCCAACATTTGGGATCAGTTGCCCTAGAAAATCATCGTTGGGTAGTCCTGCTTGAAAAAGATCAACACAAGAAGCACCTGCGCTACCAACCTCACCTGTAAGAGAATCTACCGCAACAATTGAAAAGGTATCTTGAGAATTAGCAATCCGTATAGCAAAAGTGGTAAGAATAATTAGAATTATTTTTTTTTTCATTTTTAGCATATTTTAATTGCACCCAACTGTTATATATCACAATACTTCATTTATTATGAATAAAGTAAAAATACAAAAAAAAGGTCGAACCCTCAAATCTTATATTACAAGGAACAAGGAGCAGGTTACTCTTTGCACCAATCGTAGAAATAAGATTCATATTTAACACAAAGAGTGTCAGGAAAACGAATCATGTCTCCCACATCAATCCTGGCTTGATAAGCAGAACTAATTTTCATACTTAGGTTGTAGACCTCAATACTCTTTTGATCTGCTAAATAAAGACTGTCCATTCGATGAATTAGGCTATCAATATTCATGTGATAATCTTTATGATGGGAGGGGGGAATTACTTTTTCTTTTTCGTGAGGAGCCATGAGCAAAAAGCCCAAAAGCCCGATTAAAGTTATCAAAAGCCCAATGACTCTATATTCTAAATACAAAGCAACAATAAAACCAATCAAGATAACAACTGCTAAAGCACCAGCAACAATTTTTCGCTTTGGTCCATCTAAGAATTGGTTCTCTGAATTGGTAAAGCTACCACTTTTGGAGTTGTTAGAAAACCAGTTTAGCACAGGGATTTTATTGACTAGTTCTCTATCTTCTGTAATAAAAGTAGAGGGCGCTGTCTTGTAACGTGTAATTACAAAAATACCTATAATTAAAGGAATTAAAAAGAGCTTGCCAATTCTAGATCTGGAGACTCGGAACCATATAATTGAAAAGGGAAGTAGTACCCAGAAAATCCGAATAAGCGCATCTGCGCTATAAATTTCTGTTGCTCCAGACAAGCTTTCACTCCCAAAAAAACATTTCAAAAGCCACCAATAAGAGGTTAGAGTTAGTCCAATCCATTTTGCTAAAAAACTAATATCAATGGTGTTAACTTGATGTACAAGGGCAATGAGGTTAAGGATAATAAAAAATACAACAGGGGTAACAATAAATGCAATGAAAGTACCTACAAATCCACGAGAAATATAAATCGCTCTATTTACACCTCGTTCTTCCATGATATTTCTTAATCTAGAAAGTAAGAAGAGGACAATCAAAAAAACGATTACCCAAAAAACATATTTTTGAGGATTTACGATAACAGTACTTAAGAATTCTCCCCAAGATTGAGAAAGGAAGATGGAATTCATATAGATTGCTTTTGAATAAAATAAGTAAGTTGGCGAACAAAAGATGCCCAATTAAAGATTCATTAGGTTTGTCCACCTACTTAGATGGGCAAAATAAGTAGTTTAAAAATTAGCTACACCACGTTCGTCTCTACGTCCGTTGAGAGAGCTGAGTATCTTAGATGCGCTACTTCTTGGCAGACCAAGCCACACAGTCATTTCGTGAGCTCCCTTTGGTCCGTTCGTTGATGTGCTGGAGTATGCTTTATCCGTTTATTTAGTGTTTGTCATTTAGTCAACACTTTTTAGGGGGTAAATAGTTCGTTTAGAAGATATTCTAAGGCACAGCTTTTCTGTTTTGCTCTTCCCAATCTACACGCATTTCATCTGCGGTCATCGTACTACCATCGTGACTCCAACCAGGAGGTAACAAGATGTATTTCAACTTATCAGAAAAGGTAGGCGCTTTGTAAATATCCTTGCCTAAGTTAATAAATTCGTGACTCGCAATCTTCAGTGGGTTATAGGTGTTAATATTGGTGGTAATACCATAGATAACAGGCTCGTTTGGATCTTCTTCCATGAATGTCCCAAATAACCGATCCCAAATGATGAGAATGCCTGCATGATTTCTATCTAGGTAAATAATGTTTTTAGCATGATGCACTCGATGGTGTGAGGGGGTATTAAAAATAAATTCAAACCATGCTGGAAAACGTTGAATGTGCTTGGTGTGAATCCAAAATTGATAAATTAAGCTAATAGAAATTTGCATTAAAATCATTAATGGATGGAAGCCTAATAAAGGCAGCCAAAGATACCACATATATTTGTAAAATAACTCTGTCCAACTTTGACGCAAAGCGGTACTTAAGTTATAATGGGTAGAAGAATGATGGTTAACATGTGCTGCCCAAAGCAAACGTACTTGGTGAGACAAGCGATGGTGCCAATAAAATGTGAAATCGTCTAAAAAGAATAACAAACCCCAACCTAAAATGGTATAAGATAATGCTTCATTGAATAAGCCATAATTATCATAAAGAAAATAAAAGATAGATAAGGCAATGGATTTGGCGATAAGGTCAATAAAAACGGATCCTAAACCCATTGAAATACTCGCTGCAGCATCTTTTAGTTCATAATTATCTGATCGCTCTTTGTAATTTAAGTAGGCTTCGATTCCCATTAATAGGGCAAAAAATGGAATCGCATAGGCAACAGGATTGTTGAAATTTAAGATTGGTTGTAAGAATTCCCACATAATTGCGTTGTGAATGTTTTTTTATAAAATGGAACAGTTATGCAAGATAAGGCTAAAATGTGGTTTAATAGATACATATTTGCTTAAAAATGAAATAGAACTGGTATATTCAGTATTTTATGAAACCGATTTGATTAAAAGTTAGACGATTGATAATGCTGTTATTGAGAAAAATTCTTTATCTATTCATTATAATTCCTTGCTTTATTTATGGGCAAGGAAAAGAGGATTTGAGTAAACTGTCTTGGGAAGAATTAGTGAATAGAGTAGATGCTTATCACGCCAAACGATTTTATGCAGCATCACTTCCTTATGCTTTGCAAATGATGAACTTAGCTAAAGAACGTTATCATAAAAAAGAATCCGTTTATGGTCTGATTTTAACAAAAACAGCAAGAGCTAGTGCAGCGGCAGGAGATTGGGCATTGACCCACGAAATTCGACTAGAGTTGGTGGATGTTGCTGCTTCGATTTATGGGAAGCAATCTATAACTTATGCTTCAACCTTAGTTCAATTGGCAGAAGTAGAGATGGAGTTGGGGAATTATGAGAAAACGGAAAAACTATGTTGGGAAGTTAAAAATATTAAAATCAAAAACCCACTCAATCAACGATATTATGCTATTCAGTTTTTTAATCGTTCTATAGACCAAGTCAAAGAGAGTGACAAACGAAAGTCTGCCTATAGAATTTATTTAGATGTAAAAATAATTTTAGTCAATAGTTTAATAACCTTGGCTTCTACTTACAAGGCAATTGGTGACCTCAAAGCTTATGATTTGACAAATGAAATTGCTTTAAAAGAAACCACTAAGACCATAAAGTATGTTTTGAATAATTCAGGTGGAGTGATTTCAGAGAAAATTATACTAGATATGTACAATTTGTTTAGCATTTTCGAGAATTTTGAAAATTACCAAAAAGGAGAACAACTATATCTATCGACAATGGACTTGACGAGAGGTTCTGATTTATATCAACCATTAGCCTACAATTTGGCTTCTATTTATGTCAAAATAGGAGAATATACAGGCGCAAAATTAATTTATGCAAAATTGTTACAAAATGCAGAAGAAGTACATGGAACTGAAAGCCTTCCATTTTCAGATGCATTGGCAGATTTAGCCGCATTTTATATGTTGATAGAGGACAGTTCAGAGGCTGCAAAGTTGTATTTAAAAGCCAAGGGGATTGTTCAACGATTGGAGGGAAGAGGTAGTGCTCGTTATCAGAAATTGAACAAGGAGCTTAAAAATGTTTATAAAGTGACACAACAACGGGATGAATAGAAGCTATTTTATAGGATTGATTTTTTGTCCTATGCTATTGTTTGGGCAAATAAGGGCAACAGAAGAGGCTTTCGATAAGGCTTGTACTTGTTTTAATGTGGTTGATTTTGTCAATTTGGATCAAGCCCACCTCTCT
>Ga0114952_1003990_pt1 | contig 10225 bp, 7 predicted proteins | sample SidtaG_2_FD_87303 | JGI IMG/M metagenome (GOLD analysis project Ga0114952, IMG submission 87303) | Marine algal microbial communities from Sidmouth, United Kingdom - Sidmouth_Asex2 metaG | ecosystem: Host-associated > Algae > Red algae > Unclassified | place: Sidmouth, United Kingdom | collected... | reverse complement strand
TGATGAAAATGTTTTATACAATATGGGCTTTTGGGTATACAAGAGCACTAATGGTGGTCAATCTTGGACTCAGATTTTTGATGGGGTCCATGCAGATCAACAATCCTTTGCATTTAATCCCATAAATCCTAGTCAAATAATTATTGGCAATGATGGTGGAGTATACAAAAGTGATGATGGTGGTGCCAACTTCGAAAAAATTAATAATCTCCCAATAACTCAATTCTACAGATTGCATGTCAATGTTAATGGTGGTAACATAATATATGGTGGTGCTCAGGATAATGGTTCATGGAGGTCAGTAACACCTGACGGTATTGACGATTGGCAGAAGATTAACGATGGTGATGGGATGCAGCCTTTGGCAAATTCAATTGATGACTCTTATTGGTTTACCTCTACACAAAATGGTCAGTTTTATAGAGGGGGTACATTTGGTTCAACTTCAGGGTTTATTGAGATAACACCTACTATAGGGGCAGATGAGAGAAACAATTGGGACACACCAGTAGCACTTGACCCCAGCGATGCCGTAACGCTATATTATGGTACTAATAAATTGCATAAGACTACTGATGCAGGTGATACCTGGACCCTTTTAAGTCCTGACTTGAGCAATGGTCCAGGGGCTAGTGGTAGGGATTTCGGAACGATGACGACGATAGATGTATCCACCATAGATAACGATATTATCTATGCTGGTCTGGATGATGGTAATATATGGGTGACTGAAAACGGAGGATTAGATTGGACTAAAATTTCTGACGATCTTCCTGTGAGATGGGTAACTAAAGTATACGCAGATCGAGAAAATTCGAATAAGGTGTACGTAACATTTTCAGGTTACAGATACGGAGAAGATAATGGCAACATCTATGTAAGCGAAGACCGAGGTCAAAATTGGACCGCCCTAGGTGCTACTTTGCCAGATATTCCGATCAATGACGTGGTCACAGATAATGAAGGCAATATCATAATAGGAACAGATGCAGGATTGTTTATATCTACGAATCAAAATGAAAGCTGGGAAACCTTAGGGGTAAATCTCCCTTCTGCCATTGTTACAGATTTGCAGATAGCTGATGATAACAACACTTTATTTTTGGCCACGTATGGTAGATCCATATATAAAATTGACATCTCATCTGTCTTGTCCAAATCTGAAGAGAACGTTAGTAGTGGTTCTCAATTTTCAATTGCTCCAAACCCAGCAAGAGACTATACTTTAATTACTTTACCAACAACTGTACAGCAAATTTCGGCGATTGTATATAATTCATTTGGTGAAGTTGTTATCCAAAACTCTTACAGCAATTCTCAATCTTTTAATCTGTCTGTTTCGAATTTGGCTAGCGGGACTTACTTTTTGTTTATAAAATCTGAATCTGCAAGATCTATTCAAAAGTTAGTCGTTCTTTAGATTCCAAATATAGCTACCAACATTATGTGCATGAATTTAGTTATTTATATTGAAAAAGCAGTCATAGGATAAATTGTTGACTTTAACTCATCAAGGGATACATTAAATAGATCAAAAAGCCATCCTATTGTGTTGATTCCGTAATCGTGTATGAAAAGGGAGTGATTCATCGCGTCCACATAAAGTTCTGTCCTAATAAAATTAACTTCCATTAATTGTTTTGCAAAAATACTTGTTGGTTCTACCTACTATGCCTTCGTAGCCAGAAGCAATGCCTCTATCACCAAAACAAATAATTAAATCATGCCTTTTCCTCCACCGCCTCAATACCATCCTCATTAAAAAAGTCAAATTTGACGTCAGAAGTATGTACAATGTAGTATATGAAGGCCAGGTGAAGCCCTATTGCTAAAATCATAGAAAAGAGTCTTCTTTTCTTTGCATCTTTTTCCCATTTTGTGGTGTTTTCCATACGACTTTATTTTTAGTAACGATGGTTTGACTCGTTTCTTATCAGAACGTTTAAAAAATTAAGATTTATTTAAAACATTAGAATATGTACAAAGAAGTAATAAAGGATATAAGAGGCAAAGATGTGACTTTGGTTGCCGTATCTAAGACTCGATCGAATGAACAGATCATGGGTATTTACAACCAGGGTCAACGTATTTTTGGGGAGAACAGGGTACAAGAGCTGGTCGAAAAACAAGAGAACCTTCCTCGAGATATTGAGTGGCATTTGATTGGACATTTACAAACCAATAAGGTCAAATACATAGCGCCATTTGTAGAGATGATCCATTCTGTTGACTCTGCCAAACTGCTAAGAGAGATCAATGCTCAGGCTCAAAAACACGACAGAGTCATAAAGATACTTTTGCAATGCAAAATCGCAAGAGAGGAATCTAAATATGGCTTAGCAGAACAAGAACTTATGGATATCTTAAAGTTTCTAAAGCAGACGCCTATGGAAAATATCCAGGTAGCAGGAGTGATGGGTATGGCAACTTTTACTGACGACGAAGCAGTGGTGAGTAGAGAATTCAAAAATTTGAAAACCATCTTTGATAAGGTTAACCAATCAGGTCTCACAGGCGAGCATTTCAAAGTAATATCAATGGGTATGTCGGGAGATTATTTGCTTGCTGTAAAAGAGGGGAGTACGATGATTAGAGTTGGGTCGCTGATTTTTAAATAACAGGCGACTAGTTATATTCGTAAAACTGCAAAGTCGCATATTGAAAAATCTAATCGCATACACATTGTCTTATGAGACTTCTTTAATTATTGGGTGTATGTAATGGCTAGGTATTATTTCCCTGAGAAAAACAACGATTCACGGCGGTATCTTTCGTTTTAAACTAATATTATTTTCAATCATTCAAAGAGCATGTGATCTTAGAGATTTAGAGCATTTTTGAGATTCAGACAAAAAAAGGGAACACCCAACTCCAGGCATTCCCTATTTTAATTATCTTTTTACTACTGCTTAATTACAAGTAGTACTATATTCAAAAATGAACTTTTCAAACTCTGACCAACTTGGATCTGCGCTATATTTTGAAAGAACATCTGGGCACTCTGAAAACAAAGCTTCCATATCTTGCTTGTATTCTTTCTTCTTTATTCTTCTTGCAAGATCTTCGCCTTCCTTTTTGATGTAGTATGACTTGGCAAGTCCACCTGCCATCTTCATACCTCCTACACCGACACTCGCTGTTTCTTTAGAAAGTGGATCATTGTAGACTTTGATCTTTTTACTGAAGGAGGGGTTCATTAATTGCAACATACAATATTGTGTCTTCTTCTTTTTGACCTGTACGTTTGACGACTCCATGTATAAATACCCGTCGTCTAAATGTTCTGAGGAGAGCTCACCATCTCGTATCTTAGTTAGGTCAGTTGCGGCATTCATTTTTTGTACTATTTTGTTTAGGCCTCCTGGATGAATGTACATGTGACTGATATCTTCTGGATTTACCTTCACTTTTTTTCCTCCATTTATGTTTTCAAGCTTCACTTCGTCTACTAGACCTTTTTTAAAGGCTAATTTCTTAATCATTACAGTAACTTCGGAACCATCTTTCATAGTAACATAAGCTGGTTTTTTTCTACTGTATCCAGCAAAAGCTGGAGCAAAAGTCTGCGCTGCAATTGAGAAAGAAAACAGCAAGAAAAGCATTGTAATCAGCAATTGAAATTTCATATATTTTGTTTTAAATTATTTAATGTCGCAATATATAAAATTTGACATAAGCAGTTTAAACTATTAGTATATTTTTAATCCATTGGTTTTGACTAGAAAATTTGAAAAATTAGATTTGTTAAAAAAAACTTTTAAAATAATTTGTAATTCAAGACAGGAGCATAGCCAATAAATGCATCTTCATCTATATTGAGAACCATGGGAAGAGTATGATCGTATTTAATATTTTACAAATTTCGTAATTTCATTTTTTCCTCCAATAAGAGCCTTTATGATATAGACTCCTGGGCTCAAATGAGCTACTGAAATGGTGCCTCTATTTTCTCTAGAGACCAGTTGACCTTTTGAATCATAGATCTCATAATCAAATTGAGCAAACCCGTCATGCTCCACGGTTAATATATCCGCGGCAGGGTTTGGAAAAACTTCTAAAGAAGTATAATCATACGGACTCGAAACCGAGACGATTGACTTTTGAATGTTTGTTTGATAAGCTGTAAGCCCGCCACGAGTATTTCCAATCAAAGCTTCATACAATCCATCATTGTCAATATCCTCCAAAGCGGGTTTGGTTCTTTCTCCGATACGAATGTCGAGTAAATTTTCAGTAGTCAAGGTATAATCAGAATAAATATCTCCCAAAAAGTCATCATACCTAAATACTTTTCCTGACTGTGTGCCCACGATCATAAAAGTTTCGTTCAAACTTTCTATGATGATCGGTGCAGTTATACCCGTAGCAAAACCTTCTTCTCTTACATCTATTCCCCCCAATAAGCCAGAATTTGGAGCTACTGTATGATCTGAATCAAACATAGGTTCGGTAGGAGTACCGATGTTCTTTAAAAAATTCACATTACCATTTCGTTCTCCAATGATCAAGTCATTTAAACCATCTTTATCAAGATCATAAATCAAAGGTGTAGCTATCTGGCCGACATCTACATTCATCCACTCAGGTACGATTCCTGCAAACTCCATTGGCTTTCCTTCCCCAGCAATATTTTCTCCGTAAAAAAGGAAACCAAATTCCTCTCCAACCAATAGATCCAGATCACCATCTGAATCTAGATCTCCAAATGTTGGCGTAAATGTAAAAGCATCTGAATTGTACTGTTGGAAACTTAGCCAATCACTATCTGTCAATTCGAAATCAGGCTCAGTACTTGTCCCAATATTTAAGAACAAATAGAGCCTTGCATCTTTTTCGCCGTAAGGCTTAAATGAAGTAACTGTACCAACTACAAGATCCATCAATCCATCTGCATTGACATCTACAAAAGTAGGACTTGTACCAGTACCTAGGTCTAACATTTTATTACCAAACAAAGACTTTGATTGAAATTGAAAATCAACATTATTATCTGCACCATTATTTTTCCACCAATGAACATTGTCAGTATCGAGAGAATTATTGATGTTGTTAGGACTAGCAACGAAATCCTTTACACCATCAGTATCGACATCTAAATAAAAGGCAGCAGGAAAAATTGGAATGTCAGCTGGTCTGTCTTGCGGATAATTGACAATTTGTTCGTTGCAAAAGGCATCTCCGCAGGAGCCATTATTTACTGCCATGGTCAAATTTGAAAATGCAAGATCGCCCAAAACCAATTCGATGTCATCATCGCCATCAGCGTCAAAGGTCAGCAAACAAGAACCCGCATGTCTACTCAAGACTACATTGCCAGTGAAGTTGGCGCAATCACCTTGACTTTTCGGCAAAGATAGGTTTACATCCAATCCACTTTCATAAATACCTCCCCAGCAATCTTCCGTTCGTACAAATATCAAAGAGTCTCTGTCATAGCCGTTTTCAACTGATACATTTGTATACAACTCAACATAACCTCCACCAGGATTAAAAGTCAAAACATCAAGATCCCCATCGCAATCCATATCATCGATTGCTGGATAATCTATACTTGACACAAATAGATTGACTGGCAATCCATTGGTTCCAGCATAAGACAAAATATCAAAAGTATATTCTGGAAAAGATACCTTGTCAAAGAAGATCTCACCATCTACGTATTTTCCTTTATACACTTCTATACCTGGTATGCCTCTTTCCGTGGAATAACAAAATATATCTTGGATGCCATCATCGTCATAATCTCTTAGCATCGCCCAGTTTTGCAATACTGGAAAGTTATCTCGGTATTCAGGAGCAAATTCATAACAATCGGGGCATTCACCTCCATTATTGACCAAAGTGATCCAAACACTTCCGATTCTATCGAAGATCACGATATCCTGAAGCCCATCATCATTTAAATCAGCTGCCGAAAATTGTGGGGCATTCATACCACCGGTAAGGGCATTTTTGAGCGTAGAATTATTGATGGTAAAATCAATATTGGTAGTCTCTTCAAAATTCTGAGCATAACCATTTATGCAAATGAATAAGAGCAGGGTAAGCGTTAGGAATTGTTGCATTTTAATACTTATTGATTATTTGTTAAGTTTAACCGTAAATCTGACATCAATTTAATAATAAATAGCATGAATCATCTTTCAAAAATTTACTTTGGTCTATTAATTTCCATTTTAACTTCAATTTCGTGCTATTCCCAATCTCCGATTGATTCTTTGGGGCCAATAATACAGCCTGATGAATCTGCCGTTGATGTTCTAAATGTAAATTTAAAAAACTATAATCTAGCATTTAAAAAAGGGCAACTGATATTTAAATCAAATATCAGTTCTGGTAAAACTACTATAAAGATTAATGGTGAAGATCATGAGATAGTTTTTAATGATGGTAAGGCTACTGTTGCTAAAGAGGTTGATTTTAGAGGTGGTTTATTTTTTATTGAATCTGCAGATGATTCAAAGCTTTTATACCACATATCAAAAAAGAGGGATGGTTCTTTTCGCTTAAAGCACATCCCATTATGGTTGTCCATCTTACCTCCCTTGGTTGCCATTGGATTGGCATTGTTATTTAAAGAAGTGATCGTATCCCTGTTCACAGGTATCTGGACTGGAGCATTTATTGCAGGTGGGATGCGTATTGGGTCTTTCTATTATTTCATGGACAGTTTTTTTTCTGTGATATACAAGTATATTATTGCGGCATTGAATGATGCAGATCATTTATCAATAATTATATTTTCATTACTAATAGGAGGCATGGTGGCTGTTATTTCAAAAAATGGGGGCATGGCTGGAGTTGTAAAATCCCTTTCTGGTTACGCAAAATCAGCACGTAGTTCGCAGTTTATAACATGGGTACTCGGCGTGGCGATCTTTTTTGACGATTATGCAAATACGCTGATCGTCGGAAATACCATGCGCTCAGTAACCGATAAATTTAAGATCAGCAGAGAAAAATTGGCTTACATTGTCGATAGTACAGCAGCGCCTGTTTCGGCAATAGCATTCATTACAACATGGATTGGCGCCGAACTTAGTTACATTGCAGATGCAACACAAGGTCTGGAAGGTTTTGATGCTGCTTTAACACCTTACACCATCTTCATAAGCTCCCTAAAATATTCCTTTTATCCAATGCTCACTTTGATCTTTATTTTAATAATTATCTATCTAAAAAAAGATTATGGACCGATGTATAAAGCAGAGATGCGTGCGCGTACTACTGGGCAAGTGAGTAGTGCAAAAACTTCTGATGAAGACGAACCGAATATGGAAGACCTCAGTCCTGTGAAAGGAGCCAATCTAAATTGGTACAATGCTGTGCTTCCGGTGATAACTGTTATAGTGGTTACACTAATCGGTCTAATTGATACGGGTATGGAATCTCTTTATGGTGAATTGCTTGCCATGGGACAAATTCCAGCTACTCCAGCTTGGTCATCCGTATGGTCTTCACTTGATTTATTGACTGAGACCAATGACCCTTCCTTTTTTGTAAAATTGGGTAAGCTCATTGGTGCGTCCAATTCATATGTAGCCCTACTATGGTCTTCTTTTGCAGGCTTGCTTGTTGCGATATTATTAACCGTTGTCGGAAGAGTGATTAATCTGTTTGACACGATGCATTATATGGTCTCTGGATTCAAAACAATGTTGCCAGCCTTGATTATACTTACCTTGGCCTGGTCGTTGGCGATCATAACCTCTGACGAATTGCATACAGCGGATTATCTAACTTCTATTCTGAAAGATAATGTCAGCCCTTATTCTATGCCGGCCATTATATTTTTATTAGCTGCTTTTATAGCTTTTTCAACAGGGTCTTCTTGGAGTACGATGGCCATATTGTATCCTATTGCGATTCCTACCACATGGGCCATAAGTCAAGCACAAGGTTTAGATCCAGCTGCGGCTAATGAATTATTGTTTAATGTGATTAGTATCGTACTTTCAGCTTCAGTTGTAGGGGATCATTGTTCTCCCATCTCAGATACGACCATTCTCAGTTCTTTAGCTTCTGATTGCAATCATATTGATCATGTGCGCACACAATTGCCTTATGCTTTGACAGTTGGGTTTGTTAGTATAATAATAGGAACTTTAGCAAGTCTTTTTGGAGGAGGTAGTTTTATTTGCTTGCTGCTGGTTGCAGTTAGTGTAATTTTCTTATTTTTTACTGTAAAGATACTTGGCAAACCTGTACCCGAGGCTTGATAGATAAGTGTTAATTGAAAAAGAGGTATTAGTGACTTGCATTAATACCTCTTTTTATGATAAATTAATATTTCAGTCTAACTTTTTCCGATTTTTAACAATGTTTCAGCGGGAATAATTTGTTTCAAAACCGGGATCATACCATTGTTGAATTCAACAATGCCAGTTTTGTTGCCCCTCTTTATAGTTATTAATTTTGCGGTTTGCTTTATGGTAATGGCTTGATTTTTTTCATTTACGCTTACATTAGCATCTCCAAATTGATCTTGATATGATTTTACTTTTGCTTCAAATGGGGTTAGTGTTTTAGGTTTTTCTGGCTCGCTAACTGGCGCAACTCCAGCATTTTTCTTTTGTCTTTTCTGTAATTTCTTGAATCTTTTTTGATCCTCAGGATTTGTTAAATTCTCAGCATTAATAGGCTCCTCTGGGCTTTCTTCTTTCTCTACTTTTTCTTGTTTTTTTTCTTTTTTCGGCAACGGTGTGATAGTCTTTTCGTAAGTATAATCAACAACCTTATAGACTTTACCTTGACCATTTACTGGATTGCCTATTCTCGTAATTTTTGGATTACTGAAAGTTATTTTTTGATCTTTGTGAACAACTTCCTTTTCATACGCCTCCTGCAGTACTTCGCGCTTGGCATAATCAAAAACCGCTTTGTCGTAGGTATCCAATCGCTTTGAATGATTGTTGGTTGCTATCGCATCAAAATATTTGGTAAAAACTGGATTCACATCCTTATCTACAATCGATTGTGAAAAGGATACATTAAGAAATATGACGCTGAATGTCAGCAGGAAAAAGCATTTTTTCATGGTATTATTTTTTATTGATTAACGATGTAAAATAAACCGATTATGGGAAGGAATCAATAGGTGTAACATCATAATACTGTATGACGATATTATTAACGCATGAATTCAATCATATAGTACGATGTAAAGACAAATAGTGAAAATAATGTTTTGTTAATTTTTCAAAAAAGTTTAGTTAATCAATTTCATACCTACAGGAATCTCTATTATCAGGTGATTTTCAAAGGGTGGAAGTGGGCAAGAGAATTTTTCGGAGTAGGCACAAAATGGATTGTAGGCTTTGTTGAAATCAAGGATAACCGTTTGAGAATTGGGTATCTTAAAATCAATGTATCGCCCACCACCATGAGTCACTTTTCCATTGGTTTTATCTTTAAATGGCAAAAATAAAAGATCTTTGTATTTTCTTACTGTTGATGTTTCGAGGTCTTGATATACGTTTAATGTGTAAGCCTGATCGTCTATTTTAAATTTTAATACACCATACTTTCTGTACTCTGGCAAACGATCAGAAGATGTAAGCATTTTGAAGACTTTTTCTCTTGGTGTTCTCAAAAAATTTGCTGTTACTCTGTAATTTTTGTCAAGCGGATAAAAATCATGACCGGTGAAGGCTTTAAATGCTTCTTTGTCTAAAGGAGAAGTAACCTTAGTACTGTATTCTTTATTCTTAGCATTTTGAAATGCAGCAATTTCTTCCTGCCAAGTGAGGCCTTTCACAGTAGATTTGGTTGACCCACATGAATTAGCTAACAAGCAAAATAAAACAATATAAATTTGATAGATTTTCATATTTAATATGATAGCAATTAGGGCTTAATATAGTAATAATTTTAATGTCTATAATATTTTAATCATATCCTAAGTTGCAGAAAAAATTGGCTATGAAACCTTAATTAATTACTTTTGTTCTTTTTTCAAAAGAATAGTAAATAATACGATGTTAACAGTTGATAATTTAGGGGTACAATTTGGCAAAAAAGTCTTATTTGATGAAGTTAATCTAAAATTTCACAAAGGCAATTGCTATGGTATGATCGGTGCAAATGGTGCAGGAAAATCAACCTTTATGAAGATCCTTTCTGGTGACATGGATTCTACACGAGGATCTGTAAGTTTAGAACCAGGTAATAGAATGGCAGTTTTGAGCCAAAATCACTTTGAGTTTGAAGAATTTCAAGTGCTAGA
>Ga0114952_1003989_pt1 | contig 10225 bp, 10 predicted proteins | sample SidtaG_2_FD_87303 | JGI IMG/M metagenome (GOLD analysis project Ga0114952, IMG submission 87303) | Marine algal microbial communities from Sidmouth, United Kingdom - Sidmouth_Asex2 metaG | ecosystem: Host-associated > Algae > Red algae > Unclassified | place: Sidmouth, United Kingdom | collected... | reverse complement strand
TTGCTCCTGCTTTAAGGTGGTTACTTTTTGCTTATTGATTTCCTGTTGTTTTTTAGACAGTTCACTTTGCGCCTGTATTTTTTGATAGTATACATATAGCAATGCAAGAATCGGGATTAGAAGGATTAAAAAACCTATTAGAAAGGCATTTTTGATGGTTTTCTGCCTCTTTAGCTCCGCCTCTTTTTTAATCTGACCTTCTTCCAATTTTGATATTTCTTTTTCCTTTTCAAGCGTTTCATACTGAATTTCTAGCTCTTTGATAATGGCTTTTTGTTGTTTGGTGTTCAGCTGACCTAACACTTGAAATAATTGGGTAATTACGGCATAACCATTTTTATAATCACCTTGTTTCGCAAAAGCCCTTGCTTGCATTTCTAGAGCTTCTTTCTGAAATTGAAGATTATCCCTATCAACTGCATTGATATACGCGAAAGTCAACGCGATATTGGCTGACTCATACATTTCTTCTTTAAAGTACCGTTTAGCTAAGAGTAAAGAACCTTCAAAATAAATAGCATTATAGCCCTCTTTCAAAGCGCGGTTTCTTGTTTTTTCATACCCCTGAAAGGCCTTTCCATATTCTTGTTTGGCTTCTGACAGTTTTGCCTGTTCAAGGGCTATGGTCAGTTGCATTTCTAAATCATTGAAATCAGAAGCGATTTTAGAAGCTTGTTCGTAGTAGGTTTGGGCTTTTTTGAATTCTGATTTTTTTAAGTATGCATTCCCTAATAAAATCAACGCCCGATTGGTTATTGCCGTAAACTGGTTCGAAAATTTCGGAATGGCTTCTTCTAGCAGTAAAATAGCCTTATCAGCATCCTCTTTGAGCAAGTAGGTCTTCGAAAGTCCTACCTTGTTCTTATATTCATACTCATCAAAGTTGGCCAGTTCCGCTGCTTGAATACCTTTTATATGCCATTCCGTTGCCTTTTCTAGAAGACCGTTGAATACATTTCCTACTCCCATATAAAAATGTGCCTTGGCATAGTGGTAATTTTTTTCAGCATCTGATTTGTCCCAATTACCTAGTTCTTTTTCATAACTATTGCCATACTTTATAATGGAATCGGTATCACCTTTTTTCGTATGTTCTTCCGCCAATTGTTCGAAAATAGAAAAGCGCTGCACCCCAAACGCAGCCTTTTTCAGCTCTTCATAATAGGGTTCAAGTGACTTTTGTTTGTCATTACCAATAGTTGAAAAAGTAATTGTTTGTGTTTCTTGAACCGTATCTTTCTCTTGAGTGTAAGAAAACATTGAAATTAGAAATAGTAGTCCCGCAAATGGCTTAACCATCTGTACAATCAATTTTTGAACTATCGTGTTTAGTTTCAAGTTTTCTTTGTCTTGCTGTTTACCTCTGTTATATCGCTGGGCTCATCTCGGTATCCTTGCTGAAGGCGGTATATTTTATCCTCCATTATTTCAAGTGTATATTCATTTCCTACATACATGGCCTGATTATAATAATCAACCAGTTTTGTACATGATGCGGCAGCCAGAATACAAAGTAATATGATTATTTTGAATGAATTTTTTATGGCTCTAAGTTGTTTTTGGTGTCAATAGGTTTCAAATCAGGGCCATAAAATTTTTCTTTGATGTCATTGGCTTTGGCGTATTTGGAAACTTCTTTATCATACGTTTCCCAAAGTTCAGCCTTCCCGTCATACATAGCATCTAAATATTCTTCATACTCCAAAAGCACTTCCTCAAGCTCTTCAGGAGTCATTTTTTTATCCAATGCATTCAACATTTTTATAGTTTCTGGGTTTTTTACGGTTGAAATATCATATTCTATATATGCAATGGCAGCTTTAATCATAGCATCTGATTCGCTATTGCCTAAAAAACCCTTTAGCTCTCTTAGATACTGTTCATTTGCTGCTAATCGCATGGTTACTCTTGAAGCTAATTGAATTGGTTCCGGTTCGTACCCTTCTTGAATGCGCTCAATACGCGATTCCATCTCCGTTAAACTAATGGCCATGTTACCAGCATATACTGCCTTGTTATAATGGTCTAAAGGCTTTTTGCATGATGTTATCAATATGATAATCAATAGAGCAATAATTTTGGCCGTTTTTTGCATATTTATTTTATTTTATCCTGGAAGGTAAATGCGTTTCAGGTCATTTCCTTCCATATCGATTACTTCGCTATCTATGTCTTTTATTAGATTATGGCATCCGCTGTCGAAATCTTCGCAAACTACGACTTTACGCTTTCCGTTGGCTATAAAGGTGATTCGGAGCATACTGGCACAAGAACCGTCGTTTTGATATTTGTTTTTGAGATCCCAAAAGCCTTTTTCTATTAATTCCTCGAAAAACTCCATGGTTTGAATACTGTCAAGAGTTGATTTCGAAATGGAATTATATTTAATATCTAGATGCTGGGAATTTTCCTGAGGGAAATACGTAATTTGTGAAGGCGTCACTTCAAAACGATCATAATGAAAACCCCCACGTTCTACGATTAATTTGTATTCTTGAGTCAAACCTGTATCTATTGCCGCGTTTGGGCCATTTTTGCAGTATAAAAAAATGGATATGATAAGCATTATAAAAAAAACAATCGGATTTTGAAACTTCACAATACGCTTAAATTTGTGGGTTATACAAAGATCATGCAATACACATAACGCACGAATACCGATATTAGTGAATTTGTACCCCCTGAATTCAGGGATACAACTATAAATAACACACTATGTTCCTTTATTTTTCTTTATATGGGCGATTATCATTTTAGCATGAACACGTGAATTTTCAATAAACCACTTGTGGGTTTCCATACCTCCACAAATCACTCCCGCTAAATAAAGTCCAGTAATATTACTTTCCATAGTATCGTGGTTATAATCTGGAAGTCTTTTGGCATCATTAGATAGTTTGATGCCTATTTTTTCTAAAAATTCGAAATTTGGCATATAGCCAGTTAGCGCTAATACAAAGTCATTTTCCAAAGAAATAGCTCCATTGGGAGTATCAAGAATGATGTTATTTTGACTAATTTCTTTAACGGTAGTATTATAGTAAGCTTTGATACTTCCTTCTTCGATACGGTTAATAATATCAGGACGCACCCAATATTTAACGCGCTGCCCAACCTCGCCTCCTCGAATTATTAAAGAAACCTCAGAACCCTTTCGATAACACTCTAAGGCTGCATCAATAGCTGAATTGCTAGCCCCAATCACGGCAACCTTTTGACTAGCGTAAAAATGAGGATTACCATAATAATGAGAAACTTTGGGCAAATCTTCACCAGGTATATTTAATGTATTTGGGAGATCGTAAAAACCTGTTGCTAATGCTACATTTGAAGCTATATATAGCCCCTTATCAGTAGTAACAGTAAATAGGTTTTTGGTCTTTTGTACGGTTGTTACTTTTTCATAAAGAAGAATATTCAATTTATTTGAAGTGACTATTCTACGATAGTATTCGAGGGCCTCATCTCGTTTAGGCTTTGCTTCTTTGCTTATAAATGGAATATCATCGATTTCGAGTTTTTCAGAGGAAGAAAAAAACTGCATGTTCGAAGGATAATGGAATAACGAATTTACGATGGCCCCTTTTTCAACAATAAGGTAACTCAGTCCTTTTTTTTGAGCTTCTAGTCCACAGGCAATACCTATAGGTCCTCCACCAATGATGACTAGGTCATATGATTCCATCACCCAGCAATTTCTTTAAGGTCATGAATGGTCTGCGTAGGATTTGCACTTCGAAATACAAAACTACCCGCCACCAAGACATCAGCACCTGCATCGGTCAATAATTTGGCATTTAGGGAGGTCACACCACCATCAATTTCTATCAAAGTGTTAGCTTCTTTTTGTTGAATTAGTGCTTTCAAAGCTCGTACCTTCTCATAGGTATTTTCTATAAAACTCTGACCGCCAAAACCGGGGTTTACACTCATCAAACAGACTACATCTATATCTTGAATGGTATCTTCTAAAAGAGAAACGCTTGTATGCGGATTCAATGCTACACCTGCTTGCATACCTTCTGCCTTAATGGCCTGAAGTGTGCGGTGCAGATGTGTACAGGCCTCGTAATGCACACTCAGTATGTTTGCTCCAAGGTCAGCAAAAATTTTTATATATCGATCAGGATCTACGATCATCAAATGCACATCTAAAGGTTTGGTAGCATGTTTAGCGATAGATTTGATTACCGGCATTCCATAGGAAATGTTGGGAACAAAAACACCATCCATAATATCCAAATGATGCCAATCTGCTTCACTTTGATTGACCATTTCAACGTCACGTTGTAGGTTACCAAAATCTGCAGCTAGTAAAGAAGGGGCTATTTTTGTGGTCATCCTATATAATAACTTGAGAAGTTAGTACAAAAGTAATGAAATGATATGGCATTAGAGCAGGTTTGTCTAATAGCAACTAGCAACGGCCTGAAGTTAACTTGATTATCAAATTTTCTCCGCAATTACTTCTACCATCAAGCAGGTACAAATTGAAGCTCCTTGTATTTTCTCAATTGCATCTAATTCTACAAGAGCTGAATCAACTTCTTCAGGGGTTAGATAATTTTGTGGTATGAGTCTTGGAAAGTAACTCTGGAAAAAGGTCTTTGGCCATTGCCAAACACCATTTTCAGGAGTAGCTATTTTTGCCATCGGTCGAAATCCAATTACCTTCATTCCAATTTCTTCCAGAAGCCCCGGTAATTGTTTGCCTACATCAATTTCATTATCAGTATCCTTAAAACTTTTAAGTGCCATCGCAATTGCTTTGGAAAGTGCGTCTTTTTTAGGTTCGGTTTGTAGAAGTGACCAATCGTAATATTCATGAAGAACCATTTTACCTCCTGGTTTTAGGGCTGCGGCCACTTTTTGCAACACTTCTTTTGGATTGGGTATCCATGCCAAGGCCCAGCGGCAATATAGGCTGTCTATACTTTCCTTCTCTAGCAGCATCGTATCAAAATCGACATGGATCGCTTCGATGTTTAAATTATATTTTGATGCTAACGTATTTAAAAAATTAATATAATTTTCTGATTTGTCAATGCCGATTACCTTGCCTTCTTCTCCAGCGATAAAGGCGAGCTCTTTGGTGCAATAACCAGGGCCACAACCTAAATCGAGAATGGTTTGTCCGGCTTTAAAATTAGCTAATCGCCACCCTTGCTGGGCTTCTTCTGCCCAAACTTGATGCTGAACGCCTAATCTAAAAAGTTCTTCGGCATCCGTCCCTAAAATATAAGATTGGTTTTCTTTCAATTTTATAACTCTTTTTCAGCGGTATACACCTTATGACTTTCATCGCCACCAGCTTGTAAATAAGCGAACAGATCTTTGATTTCTTTTGGATTCAGGCGATTAAGCAATCCTGAGGGCATTGGCGACAAGGGCGATAATTCTCGCTTGGCAACATCAGTTTTGACCAAATCAATCGTATAACTTTCATTAAAAGGATTGGGCATTAAGGTAACCGCAGCATCTGTTTCCGATTTGATTCTTCCAGAAATCTTTTTCCCATCTTTCATGTGAAATAAGGTATTGGCATATTGATCAGAGATTTCATCGTTTGGGCTGTATGTAGCAAACAACATTTCGTAGTTGTTAAATTTGGTATGAGCTTGTGTCAAATCTGGCCCAACTGCTGCTCCATCACCTCGCATTCTATGGCATAGAATGCACATGCCAGCTTGAAAAGCGCGCTTTCCTTTTTCGTAGTTTACTTCATAATCTTTCAATTCGTCCCCCCAAACCATTTGACCAATTTCTCTACCCCCATATTGGTTGCCTGGGCCAATAGGTTGTGGTAAATCGGCAACAGCAGTACTTGGGGAATATACACCTGACATTTCTTGAAAATATTCCTTTTCATTATCAGGTACATTTTTCATCGCGGCTAAGCGAATATTTTCCATGCCTGGTTTGAAACTTAGCCCGCCCTTGGCATTCAGCACATCATAAAACCATTGAAAGTATTTCTCACGAGCCTCTTTGGTCCATCCTTTGTCAGCATGACTTAGAAGTACGCCGTAATAAATAGCTTCGCTTGGGGGCATTTTATCAAGAATTTCTCGAATTAATGGGCCGTATTGTTCACTTCTTTCTGTTATTTCTTCTGATAAGAAATCGTTAGAGAGATTTGTTTTGGCTTTGGTGTGTTTATCAAGGAGTGCTACCAAACCTTGTGTAATTCCATCAGCATCTAAATACAATAACAGCTGACCCAATTCACGATTCATCTCATTGCTCGCATGCGGAAAGTATGATTTTAGTTTTCTTGAGGTTGCAGCTTTATCACTAGCATTGGGCTCCCCCATTCGAATAAAAAGCAATTCATAACTGCGAAGCATATTTAGTTGTTGCTGGGTCAATTGAGTTTCTAAAGTTATAGGGTTTAGTTTATTGAGAATGTTTGACTGCATTGATTTATCCCCTTGTCTTGCCAAACCGATACTAGCTTCAATAATTTTTTTGGAATTTTTCTCAGCTAAAAATTTACCGAACCATTGATCAACAGGTTGGTTTTCTAAGGCAATTCTAGCGGCGTAACGGATATAATGATCTTCATGGTCTAAATTATTCCAAGCAAGTGGAATAGCTTCTGATGATTGTTCAGTATGATATTTTTCAAGACTGTGACGTAATTCTCTTAAAGCTGATGCTTTTTCATCTGCTATGATTGAACGTTCTTTCGCATCATCTCCAATATATCGGAGTCGGAAAAAATGAGAATCAATTCTGCGCCCTCCGCTAGCAAAATATAGGTTACCATCTGCACCTGCAATCATATCGGTCAAGGGCAGGGGAGTGCCTGATAAGAATTCTTTTCGTTCTGCAGTATAACTACTAGCCTGAGGTTTTAGATCAGCAAAATAGAGGGTGCCAAAACTCCAATCCATAACGAAAATGCCATTTTTATAACTTCCTGGGAAGTCTAATTTTGCTCCAGAAAGTACCGCAGTAGGGGAGCCTTGTTCCAAATTATGAATAGCGGGTAGGGCATCTGGGTAGTAAGAGGGCCATTTACCAGAACCAGTACGCCAGCCGTACTCGCTACCACTAGTTACATGACAAATTCTTGTGGGTCGGTACCAGGGCATTCCAATATCCCATTCCATATCGGCGTCATAGGCAAAAAGTTCACCATCTTCATTGAAAGCCATGTCGTACGGATTTCGATATCCTGCAGAAATCAATTCCCAATCGGTTCCTTCGGGATTGAATTTGCAAATCCAACCACCTGGGGCCTTAATATCATTTGCATGACCTCTCGCGTCTAGATAGGGTTCAAATAAATTATCTTCTCCCCAATTGATAGGTAGGCGGCTATTTGCTTGTACCTTATCTGGAATCAAGGTGTGATTTCCTGCTATAAAATATATTTCCTTACCATCAGGAGAAAGCACAAAACTATGGGGCCCGTGCTCTCCAGATCCATCAAGTTTTAGCAACATTTCTACCTTGTCAAGTTCACCATCATTAGTGCTATCTGTAATGCGGTAGATACCGCTGCCATTTTCTTTTTCATCAGGTACGTCATCTTGCCATCTTTTATTAACCGCCACATATAAGCTATTGAAAGCCCATAATAAACCATGTGCTTCTCCTATTTCTAAATCTAATGGATGCACATCTTGCGAATTTAATTTAGCATCAATAGCAGGGGTATTGAAATAATAAATTTTTCCGTACTGGTCACAGGCATAGATCATATCTTCCGGACCTTGTGCTAAAGCCACCCATGAACCTTGTTCGTTTTGACTGGGTTGATAGAGGTCTTCTAAAACAAAACCTTCAGGCAGATTGAAAGCTATTTCTTTTTCGTCTAATGTTTTTGATTCAGTAGTTTCGTTAGTGCAGGAGGTTAATAGAAAGCTTAGAGCGAAAAATAGCGTGGTAATTTTATACATGATTTTAAGAATGTGTGGTTTCCTATAAAAATAGGAAAAAGTAACATAGAAAAGTCACTTGCTTATAATTGATGAAGTGATGTCAGGAAATTATTTCTTGGAGTTTTTGAAGATGCTTCTTCCAAATTTGTAGCCGATTCTTAGGTGTATATTCAAAAGAAAATCGGTGGTACTGCTTTCATCGGTTAGAAGTTCGTAAATATCAATTCCTACACCAAAACCTAACTCATAATTTATTCGATAACTACTATTTCTTCGGATGCCCCATGTGGGTAGAACAAAGAGACCGCCATCAGCGTCATTTATAAATTTAGCTTTGTACAGGTCATACGCCAAAAATTTAGGGTAATATCGAATGGCTACGGTTGCATAATTTGAACTGTTATGAAACGTATTTTTGCTATTGCCCTGTCGTTTGGGGGAATTGTAATACCATCGAGGCTCAATCGACAATACAGGAATAAGGGTTTCGAAGACTTCTAATCCACTCGTAAGAGGAACTTCAATACCAATTTCTGTTCGGAATGCCCAATTCGGGGCCATTTTAGATTCGTTGTTAAGCCAAATACCCATAAACCCGGCTTGAAATCCGTTTATTGAATGGTCAATAACTTGTGCATTCCCCATGCATACTGTCAGGAAAAAAGCAAAACAAGTTAATCTTCTCATTGGGTCGGTGTCCTTATAAATGGAAACCGAGAAAATGTAATTTTAGTATCTTAGAGTACATTATTTGAATCAAACATCTTCATTGAAGCTGTCGGAGTCCTTCATAAATCGCAATACTAACTGCGTTTGCCAAATTCAGACTTCTAATATGATCGCTGTACAAGGGAATTTTATATAAACTGTCTAAATTATTTTCTATAATTTCTTCGGATAACCCAATCGATTCTTTTCCGAAAACCAAAAACATATCCTGCTTAAATTTAATTGACCAATGGTTTTGTTTTCCTTTGCTTGAAAAGAAGACCATAGTTTTGTTTTCATGGATCGAGAAAAACTCATCTACACTTTCGTAGATGGTTACAGAAAGATGCTGCCAATAATCTAAACCAGCTCGCTTTAAACGTTTATCGTTCAGCTCAAAACCAAAGGGTTGTATCAAATGCAAATGCGAACCAGTCGCCAAAGCCAACCTGCCAATATTTCCAGTATTGTTTGGAATTTCCGGCTCAATAAGTACAATATTAAACCCCATTATTTTTTGATTGATTGTAGATATAAATGTTCAACTTTCTCTCTTGCCCAAGGTGTTCTTCGCAAAAATTTTAGGCTTGATTTTATGGAAGGATTACTTTTAAAACAATTAATAGGCACTTGACCTGCGAGATCTTCCCATGTATAATTTTGGGTAAGATATTCTAGTATCTCTACCAATTTTACACCATGTAAAGGATTATTAGGTTGTTCTTGTTTTATATCCATGGAAATGAAAATATATATATATTATTGTGCGATGTTTTTTTTATCGTTTCTTAAAAGTGTCTATTTTCTATACAGTTCTTGGGAAAGACCTAAAATGAAAAAACTCCGGTAATCAGCCGGAGTTTATTCATCAATCAAAAAACGAACAGTCATGATAAACTGTTGTTATTTATAAAATTACAATATATATGCCAAATTTCCAATTTAAGGTTAATTTAACATTCAGATATTATAATTTTCTATCCAAGATAGGTCTTCAAGATCTTACTTCTTGAAGTGTGCTTTAATCTACGTATCGCTTTTTCTTTAATCTGACGCACTCTTTCTCTTGTTAGGTCGAAAGTTTCGCCAATTTCTTCCAAAGTCATAGAATGCTGTCCGGCCAAACCAAAGTATAGTCGAATAACATCTGCTTCTCTAGGAGTTAAAGTTTCTAACGCGCGTTCGATTTCAGTACGTAAAGATTCGTGTAATAATTCTTTATCAGGGTTTGGAGATTCACCACTACGAAGTACATCGTATAGGTTTGAATCTTCGCCGGCGATCAATGGAGCATCCATCGATACGTGACGACCTGAGTTTTTCAAAGACTGTTTTACGTCTGCAACTGTCATATCTAATTCTTTTGCAATTTCTTCGGCAGAAGGCATACGCTCATGGGCTTGCTCTAAAAAGGCAAAAGTTTTATTAATCTTGTTTATTGAACCAATTTTGTTCAATGGTAAGCGAACAATACGAGATTGTTCCGCTAATGCTTGTAAGATAGATTGACGAATCCACCATACCGCATAGGAGATAAATTTGAAACCACGGGTTTCATCAAATCGTTGTGCCGCTTTAATCAAGCCTAAGTTTCCTTCGTTGATTAAATCTGGCAGCGTAAGGCCTTG
>Ga0114952_1003985_pt1 | contig 10234 bp, 6 predicted proteins | sample SidtaG_2_FD_87303 | JGI IMG/M metagenome (GOLD analysis project Ga0114952, IMG submission 87303) | Marine algal microbial communities from Sidmouth, United Kingdom - Sidmouth_Asex2 metaG | ecosystem: Host-associated > Algae > Red algae > Unclassified | place: Sidmouth, United Kingdom | collected... | reverse complement strand
TTATTACACCGTTTTCTGCATCACCATTAAAAACCAAATTTTGTTTAGTTCTATTTGCAGTAACGTTAATCCCAACCTTTAAAGATTCATTTATTTTGGCGTCTAAATTTAAACGTATACTGTAACGATCAAAAGAAGTCCCTCTTAAAGTTCCTTCTTGATCAGTTATTCCCGCAGAGGTGTAAAATTTCAAATCTTGGTTACCACCAGAAAAAGAAAGTTGATGATTGCTTAATATAGCATCATTAAAAATAACCTTTTGCCAGTTTACTCCTTCGCCTAATAAATTAGGTTGCGAAAGTTCTTGTAATGGTAATAAACCAAAAACATCACGCATATTATTTTGATAAACAGCATATTCTTTTAGATTTAATGTAGGTAAAAGATTGTATGGTTTTTGAACACCTGTATATGTACTAAATTTAACCGTACTCTTACCCGTCTTACCTTTTTTAGTTGTAATAATCACTACACCATTAGAAGCTCTAGAACCATAAATAGCTGTAGCTGATGCATCCTTCAAGACACTTAGTGATTCAATGTCATTTGGATTAAGACTTGATAGTGGACTCGATGCTCCAGAATTATTTTGACCAGACCCACCTATATTACGTGTATCTGCAGATACTGGTATACCATCAATAATATATAATGGCTCTGTAGAACCATTTAAAGAACCGACTCCTCTAATTTTAACAGATACAGCACCTCCTGGTTGCCCTGTGTTTTGGGTTACTGTAACACCTGCTGCTCTACCCTGTATTAATTGATCAACACTTACTTGGGGGATCTGTGATAGTTTATCAACATCAACAGTAGCAACAGATCCTGATAGCTGCTCCTTTAATTGAGATCCATAACCTATAACAACAACTTCATCTAAACTTTCCAAATCGTCCTCGAGTTGAACATTTTGAGTTGAGGTAGAACTTACTTTAAGCTCTTTTGTAACAAAACCAAGATAGCTAAATACTAAAGTTGCTTGTGCTTTAACAGTTAGACTGTACAGACCATCGAAATCTGAAACAACACCATTAGAGGTTCCTTTCTCAATAATGTTTACGCCCGCCAAAGGCATGTTGTTTGAATCAGAAACTGTTCCCGTTATTACATTTTGCGCCAATATAAATTGACTAAGGAAACAAAATAGCACAAATAAATAAAAGTGCTTACTGACACAAAAAATGTTTTTTGTGATAAATTTTTGCATGTTATTCGTATTAGTTTAGTTAAAGAATATAATTTGATTAGTAAAGTTATAAATTGAGTATTTCGCAATAAATAATACCTTACATCATCGATTGTCAAAATTAAAGCATATTATAATGTTGTTCTAATATTATTTTGTCATTTGCTTATTAAATTAAAGCTAACATATTTTATCAAATGATAAATAATATTTTAAGATATGAAAACTGACGTTTCAAAATATATATTTTTAACTGTTTATTAAATCAAAACACCTAACAAATAGTTTCTAAGCTTAAAGTTAGTCTTATTAAAAATCAAATAATTACAAAATAAGCCTGCTTTAATTTCTTTTCCTCCCCCTGCATCCTAAATTTAAAATATTTTATTAGAGATATCATATAATCTATATGACGTTTTCTCATAAAAAAATATTTTAAAATGATAGTTAGTGAATAAAATATATGGTTGAGATAAATATAATATTTTTATAAAAAAATTTTAGAACACTTTTATAGTTTAAATAAGTACATCTTTTTTATTAATTACTAAACAACTAATAGCTCTATTAATTTTACAGCGACGTATTAAACATTTTAATAATAGTTTCACCTTTATTAATGACATGAAACTATACTGAATTTTACTACAGGAAATTTTTATTAAAAATATTAATAACTAACAGTAATTTTTACAGAAAAAATATTGTTATTATTTTTTTACAGCCTAATTTTTTGATTAAGATACGAAAAATCATTTAAAAATAAAAAACGATTTCAGAAAAATTAAGACTTAATTTAATAAAATTTTAGAAGAAAAATAGGTTTAAGCAAAATACTTATTGTTTTATGTACAACCTACAATATAAAATTTGACAATAATTACATAAAAAAATTATTCTATTACAATATCCTTTTTATTCCCGAAAATTCGTTTCTATATTGACTAGGAGTTCTATTCTTAAGTTTTTTAAAAACCCTATTAAAATTGGCTATATTATTAAAACCACAATTAAAAGCAATCTCAGACACACTTAGCCCTTTTTCTATTAATTTCATAGATGCATGGCCTATACGAACATCATTAACATAATCAACAAAAGTTTTTCCTGTTCTTTTTTTCATAAACCTATTAAATGATACCTGACTCATAAACACAAGTTCTGAAACTTCTGCTAGGGTTATTTTTTTATGAAAATTCATTTGAACATAATCATAAATAACTTTAATTTTATCACTATTTTCAAAGTTATCTTTACCCGCTGTATATACAGAAAGCAATTTTTGATTTCTTGAGTTTGCTAAATCATATAAAATAGACAATAGTTCTAAAAAGTAATCCATACTGTCTAATCTTGAAACCTTAGTGAACCTATCATACATTTCTAATGCTATTTTTTCAGAAAATAAAATACCATGAATAGATCTTTGAAACATATCTTTAATAGGTTTCATTAATTGTCTGGCTAGAAACTTTTTTTGAAATAGGTTTTCATGAAATTGAATGGTTATTTCATGCACTGATTTACTTTTGCAATTATGAAATAACCACCCATGATATAAATTAGGACCAACCAAAACGAGCTCTAAATCATTAATTTCCTCCAAACTATCTCCAACTACTCGTCTTATTCCTTTACCATTTTTAATAAAATTTAATTCGTATTCAGGATGAAAATGCACAGGGAATTTGAAGTCATTTTTTACCCTATCAAAAACTAAAAAACTATCTCCTGGAGCTAATGGAGTTATTTCTCGATGCACTTCTTTCAATATATTCATCCTAAATTTGTAATAAAATGTTTGTATTTTGATAAAATACTATTACTAAAACGCAATATATCTTTTTAGTTTTGTATATCCTAATTTTCTATCTAAGTTAACCTCAGTAATAATTTTTAAAAATTGTTTATAAAAAATTTGATGTATGCTTATAAAATTCACCCCTTTTAAATTGAGAATAAAAATTATATATCTTTTAGCTTTGTTTTTGATTTGTAGTTCATATTCCTGTAAATCATTATATTCTAAATCCTATAAAAAATATGATTTAGTAGATAAAAAGTTATCAAAAGGGACAAAAGAGCTACACAAAAAGTTGTTTTTTTTATCAAAAAAGGGATTTGCAATAGGTCATCAAGATGCTTCAGCTTACGGTATTGGATGGAAATATGATCCAAACTTAAACTCGAATAAAAGTGACATAAATGAGGTAACAGGCGAACAACCAGCCATGTATAGTTTTGAAATCGGGCACATTGAATTAGACTATAAGAATAACTTAGACTCAATTCGTTTTGATACCATGAAAACATTAATAATTGATGCTCATAAAAAAGGTGGTATTATTTCTTTGAGTTGGCACCCAGATAATCCAACTACTGGAGGCTCAGCATGGGATAGTATTCCAGCTGTAAAAGACATTATAAGCAACGGTGTCCATAAGAAAAAATATAATTTATGGATATCAAGAGTAGCCGATTTTATAAAAGACTTAAAATATAATGGTGAGAATATTCCAATAATTTTCAGACCTTTTCATGAAATGAACGGATTTTGGTTTTGGTGGGGAGACCCTAGTACTTCTCCTGAAGACTACAAACAACTATGGAGAGAGACGGTTCACTTATTAAGAGATGAACACAAAATACACAATTTAATGTATGGATATGCTCCTAACAAACTAGAGCCAGGGTATGACTATCTTAAGTACTATCCTGGTGATGATTATGTAGATTTTCTAGGAGTTGATGTTTATGACTTTAATAATACCGAAGACTTCGTGACCTCATTAGTCAATGATCTTAAAATTTTGAAACGTATTGCTAAAAAAAAGAAAAAACTATTTGCATTAACAGAAACAGGATTAGAAAAAATTCCAACAGATAATTGGTTTACAGAAGTATTATATCCAAACATAGAAAAAACAGGTATTTCATGGGTTTTATTTTGGAGAAATGCACATAAAAATCATTATTATCTCCCTTATAAAGGACATAAGAATGCAGAAGATTTTAAGAAATTTACCGAATTTCCAAAAACACTAATGTTAAAAGACATCAACTAAACTAACTACATATGAAATTACTACACATTGCTGATATTTTAATTATCGCCTTGTACCTTCTAATCATTATTATAATAGGATTGGTACTAAGAAAAAAGGCTCAAAGAAGTAAAGAAGATTACCTACTAGGAGGCAATAGCATACCTTGGTACATGCTTGGTTTATCAAACGCATCAGGAATGTTTGATATTTCTGGAACCATTTGGCTAGTTACCCTAATGTTTGTTTATGGTATTAAAAGTGCTTGGATTCCTTGGTTGTGGCCTATGTTTAATCAGGTTTTTTTAATGGTATATTTATCAAAATGGCTAAGACGCTCCAATGCAACTACAGGCGCAGAATGGATTGGCACACGTTTTGGATTCGCTAAAGGCGCTAAAATGTCGCATGTTATTGTGGTTATATTTGCTCTTGCCCTGTGCTTAGGCTTTTTAGCTTATGGGTTTATTGGATTAGGTAAGTTTGTTGAAATATTTATTCCATGGGAGGCTATTAGTGACTTCATCCCTTTTAACGTGACACCTGAATTTGTACCTCACTTTTATGGTATTATTTTTACCTGCTTTGCGGTATTCTATTCCTTATTAGGTGGTATGTCAGGAATTGTTTGGGCAGATGTAGTTCAGTTTGCTATAATGACGGTTGCAGCATTTGTAATTGGCTATTTAGGCTTTACAGCGGTTGGCGAACATGGTTTAAATGTGCCAGACGGATGGATGAGCCCTTTCTTTGGATGGGAACTAAATTTAGATTGGACAGAAATTATACCTGAAGTTAATCAAAAAATTAGAGAAGACGGCTTTAGTTTATTTACCATATTTTTTATGATGATGGTATTTAAAGGATTGCTTGTAAGTGTTGCTGGACCTGCACCTAATTATGATATGCAAAAAATACTATCTACTAAATCAGCTTCTGAAGCTTCAAAAATGAGTGGATTTGTATCTGTAGTTTTAATGCCAATACGTTATTTAATGATTGCTGGCTTTGGTGCTTTAGCATTAATATATTATGAAAAATTAGATTTACAAAATGCAGCTGGAAATATAGATTTTGAATTAATACTACCTACTGCCATTATGGAGTTTGTTCCCGTAGGTTTGTTAGGCTTATTATTGGCTGGTCTTATTTCAGCATTTATGTCAACCTTTGCAGGAACCCTTAATGCAGCTCAGGCCTATATTGTTAATGATATTTATTTAAAATATAAAAATCCAGAGGCATCGGCTAACCAAATTAAAAACATGAACTATATAACAGGAATTATTGTTGTTATAGTAAGTATTATTTTAGGGTTATTTGCTAAAGATGTTAATTCAGTATTACAATGGATTGTATCTGTATTATATGGTAGTTATGTCGTTGCTAATATTTTAAAATGGCATTGGTGGCGTTTTAATGGCGAAGGGTTCTTTTGGGGAATGGTAGCAGGATTAGTTGCAGCAGGTATTATACCCGAATTATTTCCTGATGTTTTAAGTTTATATCTTTTCCCACTGTTGTTAGTAATTTCTTTAATCGGTTCATTGATTGGAACATACTCTGCGCCTCCTACTGATGAAAAAGTTTTAAAAACATTTTATAAAAATGTTAGACCTTGGGGATTTTGGAAACCCATACATGATAAATTAGAAAATGAAGACGCTAACTTAAAAAAGAATACTGATTTTGGTATAGATATGTTCAACGTTGTTGTTGGCATCATCGCGCAAACAGCATTAGTTATTTTACCTATGTATATTATTTTTAGACAAACAACACCTATAATAATCTCAGGAATAGTAACTATAATATGTTGTATTTTACTTAAGAAATTTTGGTGGAATACACTTGATAATAAATTAGACTAAAACATGAAAGCACAATTAATTTTAAAATCTAACAAATTGAAAAATCTAACAGACACATACAACCAATTAATAACTAAAAAAAACACGCCTGTATCAGAATATAACGGTATATACACAAGGTATAACAATCCTATAGTTACTGCTAAACATATCCCTCTTCATTGGAGATTTGATTTAAACCCAGAAACAAATCCTAATGCTTTAGAGCGTATAGGCTTTAATGCCACATTAAATTCTGGTGCTATGAAATGGCAGGGTAATTATGTGATTTGTGTACGTGTTGAAGGTAATGATAGAAAATCTTTTTTTGCTATTGCTGAAAGCCCAAATGGTATTGATAACTTTAAGTTTTGGGATAAACCTTGCGTAATTCCTCAAATAGAAGGCAATCCAGATACAAATGTTTATGACATGCGATTAATCGAGCATGAAGATGGTTGGATATATGGTATTTTCTGCACAGAACGTAAAGATCCTAAAGCACCAAAAGGAGATACTAGTATGGCTATTGCTAACGCAGGTATTGTAAGAACAAAAGATTTAGTGAACTGGGAACGTTTACCAGATTTAAAATCTAAAGCAGGTCAACAACGTAATGTAGCATTACATCCAGAATTTATTCAAGGTAAATACGCCTTATACACAAGACCTCAAGATGGTTTTATAAGCGTTGGTGGTGGTGGCGGTATTGGTTTAGGCTATGTTGATGATATGGTAAATCCTGTTGTACAAAAAGAAACTATTATTTACAATAGAGCATACCATACCGTTTATGAACTGAAAAACGGATTGGGACCTGCGCCAATTAAAACGGAAAAAGGGTGGTTACATTTAGCACATGGTGTTAGAAACACAGCAGCTGGCTTACGTTACACGCTTTATATGTTTATGACAGATTTAAATGATATATCTAAGGTAACACACAAACCTGCTGGTCATTTTATGGCACCAATCGGAAGTGAACGTCTTGGAGATGTATCAAACGTATTATTTGCAAATGGTTGGATTAAAGATGATGATGGTAAAGTTTTTATTTACTACGCATCCTCAGATACGAGAATGCACGTAGCAATGTCTTCAATAGACCAATTAGTTGATTATGTAATTAATTCTCCCGAAGATAAACATACATCTTATGAGTCCGTTCAAACTGTTATTAATTTAGTCGATAAGAATAAAGGCTTTTATTAATGAAAGAAGCATATCAAAACCTTAAAAAGGAATTACATACCGAATTATTAAGAATTCTTGATTATTGGAAAACCAATACTATTGATAATGACCACGGAGGCTTTGTAGGTAAGAGAGATTATAAAAACACACTCATTCCAAAGTCATCAAAAGGTATTATTCTTAATACTAGGATTCTTTGGTCTTTTGCAGCGGCATCCAATCATTTAAAAACGGATGATTATCAAGACATTTGCAAAAGGTCTTTTCAGTATTTAAAAACCTATTTTAAAGACAATACTCACAAAGGTGTATATTGGGAATTGGATTATTTAGGGCAACCTATAAATAAACGCAAACAAGTATATGCGCAATCTTTTACCATTTATGCTTTATCGGAATATTATATCTATTCAAAAAATGAGGAAGCCAAACAATGGGCTATTGAATTATTTGAATACATAGAACGCTACGCAAAAGACACCATAAAAGGTGGGTATTTAGAAGCTTTCAATGAAGATTGGAGCACAATTAATGATATGCGTTTAAGTGATAAGGATATGAATGCTGCTAAAACAATGAATACACACCTTCATATTTTAGAAGCTTATACTACATTGCTTAAAATTTACGATAACGCCATATTAAGACAATCTTTAAAAGATTTGGTTGAAGTGATGAACGAAAAATTCTTGAATAAAAATAATCATTATGACTTGTTTTTTGATGAAGATTGGAATTTATTGAGCAACTCCGTGTCTTATGGTCATGATATAGAATCGGCTTGGTTGGTTATTGAAGCTGCCGAAGTTGTTGGAGATAAAGCTTTATTAAATACATCAAAATCTATTGCTATTAAAGTATCAGACACCTTCTTAAAAAAAGGCATTGATACTGATGGTTCTGTGATTAACGAAACTAATTTAACCACAAATCATACCGATACCGATAGACATTGGTGGCCACAAATGGAAGCTGTAATAGGGTTGAAATTTGCCCACGATATCGAAAATAAAGATGCTTATATTTCAAATTCATTAGGGATTTGGGAATACACTAAGAACAATCTATTAGATTTTGAACATGGCGAATGGCATTTTAGAGTAGATAATAAAGGTACCGTTTATACGCAAGAAGATAAAGTAAGTATGTGGAAAGCACCTTACCATACATCGAGAGCTTGTATAAAAATGAATGAATAATTCTAAATTCCAATCTATTTAATTTTTAACAACCAAAATCTGTTTTATAAAATGAAAAAACAAAAATATATTAATACACTATCCAAATTTAATATTAAGGTAATAGGAATAGCGTTTGTATTTGTCCTTTTTTCTGGTTGTAAAAGTGCAAGTTTAAAAAAAATAGCTAAATTGGATATTCCACTTATAACAGTTAAGGATTCAAAATTTTACAAAGGCGATAAACCCTATTATTTTGTAGGTACTAATTATTGGTATGGGCCTTTGATTGCTGCTAAAAATATTGGAGATAGAAAACGCCTTATTAAGGAATTAGACTTAATGAAAAGTATTGGTATTGATAATTTGAGAATTTTAGTTGGTGCCGAGGGTGATGGTGGAGATTCTCGTGTTTCTCCCGCATTACAACCTAAACAAGGAATTTACAACGAAAATTTATTAGATGGATTAGATTATTTACTTGCAGAAATGCGTAAACGTAATATGTATGCCGTTTTATACTTAAACAACAACTGGATCTGGTCTGGAGGCATGTCTGAATATTTAAAATGGAATGGTTATGGAGAAGTTCCCAATCCGTTTTTAGAGCAATATTCTTGGGATGAATTTATGAATTACACAAAACAATTTCATAGTTGCCAACCTTGTAAAAAAGCCTTTTACAAGCACGTAAAATTTATCATAGAACGAACCAATAGCTATACACAATTAAAATATACAGAAGATAACACAATTATGTCGTGGCAATTGGCTAATGAACCAAGAGTTATGATGACTCCTGAACATGAAACTGCTTATGCCACATGGATGAATGAAACAGTTTCGCTAATAGAATCATTAGACCCAAACCATCTAATATCTTCAGGAGCTGAAGGAAAGGCTAGTTATTTAAAAGATATTGATATGTATAAAAGATTACATAGTAATAAAGATATCGACTATTTAACGATGCACATGTGGCCAAAAAACTGGTCTTGGTATGATATTAATGATGAAAAAGCATCAACTATAACATCTATCAATCAAGCAAACGCTTATATGAATGAGCATATTGAAATTGCAGAATCATTAAAAAAACCCATAGTGATGTCTGAATTTGGCTTTCCTCGTGAAAAAGAAAGTCTAGATAAATCAGCATCCGTAGAGAATAGAGATACATTTTACAACGCTATTTTTGAAAGAATCATTAAGAGCAAAAAGGAGAAAGGCGTTCTAGCTGGTTTAAATTTTTGGGGATTTGCAGGTTTCGGAAACAATAACCCCATAAATGGCAAATGGCAGACAGGAGATGATTTTACAGCCGACCCACCTCAAGAACCACAGGGATTGAATTCCGTTTTTGCGTCAGATATTTCTACGTTGGATATTATTAAAAGCGCGAATTCCAAGTTATCTGATTAATTTGTCAATTTAAAAATTAATATGCTATGTTTGATATCCTTTTAAATAATCTATAAAACTTCAAAAACTAATTAAAAAAATTATGGAATTACATCCAATAAAATTTCAACCGCTATATAAATACCGTCTTTGGGGTGGAAACAAACTAAAAACAGTATTAAATAAAGATTATAACGAAGATAATATTGGCGAGTCTTGGGAAGTTTCTGATGTAAAAGGAGATGAAACAAAGGTCATTAATGGTGCGCTAAAAGGACATACACTAAGAGACCTTATTAAAACATTTAAAGGCGATTTTGTAGGACATTCAGTTTATAAAAAATTTGGAAACGAATTCCCTTTACTTATAAAATATAT
>Ga0114952_1003982_pt1 | contig 10237 bp, 4 predicted proteins | sample SidtaG_2_FD_87303 | JGI IMG/M metagenome (GOLD analysis project Ga0114952, IMG submission 87303) | Marine algal microbial communities from Sidmouth, United Kingdom - Sidmouth_Asex2 metaG | ecosystem: Host-associated > Algae > Red algae > Unclassified | place: Sidmouth, United Kingdom | collected... | reverse complement strand
TGACTCTTGACTCTTGACTCTTGACTCTTGACTCTTGACTCTTAAAAAGAATCTGCCCAATAAAATAATGGCAGAACCTAGAATAGTATATATGTGGGAAAAGCTTTTCCTATTTAATAATAAATTTACTTTAGCTAGCAATATAGATTAGTGTGCTCGAACACATTTATGGCACATCCATTTGGTTAATAAAAAAAATAGCTTAAATTCACATATTCTTAACAAAGTGTTTAACTAACTCTAACACCAAAAAACTAACATTATGACTAAAAAATTGCTTCTATTTTTTGTGCTCTTAATGGGGGCCTTCCCCCTGCTGGCGCAAACAAAAACTGTGACCGGTACGGTTACGAGCACCGCCGATGGGGCTCCCTTGCCAGGCGTAAACGTCTTGGTACAAGGCACTACAAACGGAACCCAAACCGATTTTGACGGTAATTATGCTATTGAGGCCTCTGAAGGTGCCGTTTTAGTGTTTTCATATATTGGTACAAAAAGTCAAAGCATTGCCGTGGGCGCCTCGAATACGGTCAACGTTGCCCTAGAAGAAGATGCTAGCCAACTCGATGAGGTGGTGGTAACTGCGCTCGGTTTAGAGCGGCAAGAAAAATCGTTGACCTATGCCAACCAACAGGTTGATACCGAAGAGCTGACAAAAGCACGTTCAATAAATGTTCTAGAAGGGCTAAGTGGTAAGGTTGCAGGTGTTTCGATAACGAGATCCGCTTCAGGTGTCGGTGCTCCGGTGAAGGTAGTTATGAGGGGTAACAGATCGATTGATGGAAGTAGCCAACCGCTATATGTGGTAGATGGTATCTTACTCGATGGCGATATCAACAATATTAGTCCAGATGACATTCAAGAGATTTCGGTTTTACGAGGTGCGAACGCTGCCGCGCTTTATGGAAGTAGGGCAGCAAACGGTGCGATTATCGTAACTACCAAATCAGGCAAAGGCGCGCCGGAAGGTGTTTCTGCGACACTTGGTTTTGCATCAACAATTACTAGTCCCATTCACTTACTGGAATTTCAGAATGAATACGGACAAGGTGCCGGTGGAACCTATTCTCCCACAGCTACTACGTCTTGGGGGCCTCGTTTTGACGGAAGCCAAGTCGCACATTGGTCAAACAACCAAGACTATCCTGATTTTGGCGGAACGTATGCCTATGAGGCCCAACCGGATAACGTCAAAGATTTCTTTACCCTTGGCCATGAATTGGCAACCAATTTGGGTATCAATATGAATTCTGAAAAATCTAATGTGTTTTTAGGATATACATTCACTGACGCGGGAGGTATTGTACCCGGAAACGAATTAAAACGTCATAGTATTTCGACAAGAATAACTTCGCAACTCAGTGATAAATTATCTGTAGATGCGAAACTTAACTATATCCGTGATGACTTCTCCAATCTTCTTTCTACTGGTGAAGGTTATGATAACCCGGTGCGCTACCTTTATAAAACCCCGAGGAACATTCGTACGCAAGATTTTGCGGATTATCAGTTTATTAATGAAGAAGGAAAGCTTAGACAACATTATTTCTTGCCGCGTTTTAATGGAGGCGGAAACCCGTATTGGGTAGTTAATAACGTTCAAAGACCGAGATTGGATGAACGCGTTTTGGCAATGCTATCCGTTAAATACGATATCAACGACGATTTATCTATTTTGGCGCGCTCTGCAATGGACCGAACAAGTCGCTCAGAAGAGCAGTTATGGTATAATGACACTTACACCGTTGCTCAATTCGGGCAGTATACAAAGAGGGCTAGCAATTCTTACGATTGGAATACCGATGTCTTAGTAACCTACAATAAAAATCTTTCAGAAGATTTTAAAATTGGCCTAAATGTAGGTGCCAACCAACGCGTCTATAAGAGGAACGAGTTGACCGGTTCGGGAACAAATTTCACTATTGAAAATTTCTTCGCGTTAAGTAACACCCAAAACCCAATTGCAACGGAAGTACTTGACCAATTTGAAGTACAATCGGTATACGGTTTAGCGGAATTTTCATTTAAAAACGCTATCTTTCTTAATGCCACGGCGAGAAACGATTGGAGTTCTACACTGCCTGAAAGTAATCGTTCTTATTTCTATCCCTCAGTGGGTCTTACGGCTGTCGTAAGCGACTTAGTGGATTTTGGTACTGGGTTAAGCTTTCTGAAGTTGCGGGCAAACTGGGCAGAAGTGGGCAACGATACGGATTCTTTTCATTGTCAAGGCGAGCAGATATTCGTTTTGGCACATTAGATATCAACCCAGGACAACCAAATCCAGATTTAAGGCCTGAGAGCACCCAATCTTTGGAAGTTGGTTTTGATTCCAGATTTTTTGATAACCGTCTACGTTTTGATTTCACCTATTATAAGTCAAATACCTTTGATCAAATTTTTAGTACCCCTACTCCAGTAGGTTCTGGGATTTCCAGTCTTTTCCAAAATGGTGGCGATATCCAAAACAGAGGAGTTGAAGTGGTGTTAGGAGCTACTATTGCCCGAAATGATAACTTCTCTTGGGATTTGGATATTAATTTTGCCAGAAACGTAAATGAAGTATTAGCAATAGCTGATGGCTTTGATAAATTAACGGTAAATAGTGATTTCATACGTGACTATGTGCTAGAGGTTGGTGGGCAATACGGTGATATATTTTCGCGGGGCTTCGAGCGCAACGACCAAGGTAATGTTATCGTAGACGATTTAGGGCTACCCATAATAACACCAGGGCGTGATGCGGTAAAAGTTGCCAACTTTAATCCTGATTGGTTAGGCGGTATTCGAAATTCCTTCCGTTACAAGAATTGGAATCTTAGTGCGCTTATCGATATACGACAGGGTGGTAGTGTTACCACCTTCACGGAAGCTATTCTTGCCCGAGATGGGGTACTTGCTTATACTGCCGAAGGTCGCGATGGAGGCCTTGTTTTTGGAGAAGATATTTTTCCGGGTGAAACGGCGGTAAGGGAAGATGGATCACCCAATACAATATCCGTTAGTGCAGAAGATTACTATAACCGAGTAGGTGGCAGAAATACACCGGTGGGCGAGGCTTTTGTAAGAGAATTATCAAATATTCGATTACGTGAACTGGTACTGGGTTATACACTACCACAAAAAATGATAGCGAATACGTTTTTGAAGTCGGCAAATTTTTCTTTGGTAGGAAGAAACTTATTCTTTATCACGAATTCAGCCGAAAATTTTGACCCTGAAATCGTTAACAATACAAACAACAATAGTGAGGGACGTGAGGCTTTTGCACTACCCACATCTCGTAGCGTTGGTGTATCGATTAACTTTGGATTTTAAAAAAATTGTAATATCTTAAAAGAAAAAACATGAAAAAAATTATAACAAAACTATGTGTAGGCCTTTTGCTTATAACATATGGTACAAGTTGTACCGACGATTTCACTGATCTGAATACGGATCCTAAGAATTTTACGGAAGATGCAGTGACCGCATCCGAATACCCGTTGTTCGTTAAACGGGCCTTGTACACGCCGAATTTTATGCCCTTTGATCAAGCTAGGGGGCCATTTCAATTGAGTCATTCCCTTTTTTCCGATGTCTACGCCAATTATTTCGCTACTACGGCACCTAACTTTGGTAGTGATCAATTTGAGTTGGTGGGCGGCTGGCTCAACGGTGCCTATCGTTATTTCTATCAGCGACCAGCTCCACTGATTAAATTTTCTGAAGATACGGCCGAAGAATTGGGATTTACTTTAGAAAACGCTATTATGAAAGTTTGGCGGGTATATGCCTATCATAGAATTACCGACTATTGGGGTCCTATTCCTTATTCGAATTTCGGAAATCAAGAAAAAGAAGTTGCCTACGATTCTCAGGAGGCCATTTATAACGATTTTTTCACTTCTTTGGAGGAGGCCGTGACCGTTCTTAAGGCAAATGCTGGTGGCACATCGTTTTTAACTGGAAATGATGTTATTTATGGCGGAGATGTAGACTCATGGTTGAAATTTGCCAATACCCTTCGCTTACGTTTGGCAATGCGCGTTTCTTATGTCGACCCCGCCCTTGCGCAAAGTAACGCAGAAGCAGCGGTAGCAGATGGTGTTATGTTGGCCAACGAAGATAATGCCGTTATTCAGACCGATATTAACTTTCAGAACAGTTACACCACGATAACCCAATGGGGAGAATTCCGAATGAGTGCGGATATGGAAAGTATTTTAAAGGGGTATCAAGATCCGCGTATCGCTTCCTTTTATTCCCCGGCGGATGAACCAGATGCCACTGATGATCCTGCCGGTGTTGAATTTCCTTATGAAGGCATGCAAAATGGCCAAACTGCAGAGGCTAAAGCTACTATTAACTTCAATGGAGAAACGTCGAATATGGCAGCTCCTTATATTTTAGGAGGAGATCCCGGTCCTGCTTGGGTAGTAATGGCCGCAGCAGAACCTTATTTCTTAAGGGCAGAAGGTGCATTAAGAGGTTGGGCCATGGGTGGAACTTCACAAGAATTATATAATCAGGGGATTGTAGCGAACCATGTGCAGCTAGGATATGATGGAAATAATTTGTCTGGGGATGATTATGTGACCAGTACGCTAACACCCGTGTCATTTGACGGTGGTACAACTCCGCCAGCTTCAACGGTCCCTGTAGCATACAATGCTGCCGGTTCTATGGAAGAACAATTGGAACAGATCATTACTCAAAAGTGGATTGCGCTTTGGCCGGATAGCGAAGAAGCCTATGCCGAACGTAGAAGAACGGGGTACCCTAGTTTATATGATCGCGTTAACAGTATCAACCCGAATATAGCGAAAGATCAGTTACCGAGAAGGATGACGTATACGGCAACAGAATACGCGGATAATAACGCTGCTACAATGTCGGCAGTAGACAATTTGCTTGGCGGTCCAGATTTAGGTACGACCAAACTCTGGTGGGATGCTAAAAACTAATTACACCAATTTTTAACATAAAAAGACCGCTTTATAAGCGGTCTTTTTTGTTAATTCAAGCTTATAAATTCTTAGGTTTAATTCTACAATTTTATATTTTGGCATGCGCTCAATTTCAAAGTATTTTCTGTTTATTGTGATAATCTGTACTTGCCAAAAAGAAGATGATAGCAAGCAGTTCTCACTGCTCTCACCTAAAACAACGGGAATAACGTTTAGAAACTTGGTTGAGGAAACCGAAGAATTTAATGTCTTGACCTATGGTTATCTCTACAATGGTGGTGGTGTTTCCGTTGGTGATATTAATAATGATGGCCTTACGGATATTTATTTTACCGGTAATATGGTCGGCAGCCATCTGTATTTGAACAAAGGCAACTTTGAATTCGCTGAAATTGCAAAAGAAGCCGGTGTATTCGCAGAAGGCCTTTGGAATACGGGAACCACGATGGCCGACGTGAACGCCGATGGTTATCTCGATATCTATGTCTGTCGTTCCGCTGCCCCAAACCAAACTAAGCGAAAGAATCAGTTGTTCATTAACAACGGAGACTTGACTTTTACGGAAAAAGCCGCCGAATATGGCGTAGATGACAACGGCTATTCTACGCAAAGTGCTTTTTTCGACTACGACAAAGATGGGGATCTTGATCTCTATGTATTAAATCATTCCACGCAAGAATATGCGGGTTTTGGTCAAATTACGGCTTCTTTAAAGAAAAGAAAAAATCCTGCTTTTTCAGATAAACTCTATAAAAATGACAATGGGAAGTTTCAAGATGTTACCGACGAAGCCGGCTTTACTTCAAACGTTTTAGGTTTTGGCCTGGGACTTGCGATTTCCGATATCAACGGAGATGGCTGGCCCGATATTTATATTTCGAACGACTACAACGAGCAAGACTATCTCTACATTAACAATAAAAATGGAACGTTCTCCGAGCGTTTAGAAAATTATATCGGTCATACTTCGCTATTCTCTATGGGTTCGGATATTGCCGACATCAACAACGATGGCTATACAGATATTATGACCTTGGATATGTTGCCGGAAGGTAATTCACGACAGAAAATGGTATCCGGTCCCGATAACTATGACAAATACCAACGTCTGGTCACTTCGGGGTTTTACAATCAAACCATGCGCAATATGTTGCAATTGAACAATCAGGGAGAATCCTTTTCCGAAATTGGTCAGTTCTCGGGTATTTCGAATACCGACTGGAGCTGGTCTTCTCTTATTGCTGATTTCGACAATGATGGATTTAAGGATGTTTTTATTACGAATGGCTACAAACGCGATTATACCAATATGGATTTTATGAACTATGCCGTTCAAGAAAAGTTAAAGGAAAATAAGACCGGGCAACAAACGGCAATTATGGAACTGCTAAAAAACATCCCTTCGACCGTTGAAGAAAACTACACGTACCACAACAACGGTGATCTCACTTTTACCAAAGTGAATTCAGCATGGGGCTTAAATCAAAAATCCCTTTCCAACGGGGCGGCGTATACAGATTTGGACAATGACGGTGATCTGGATTTGGTGGTGAACAATCTAGAGGAAGAGGCATTTGTATATCGTAATAACAGTGAGATACATACCAACAATAAGTATCTAAAGGTTAGATTAAAGGGCAATACCGACAATACATACGGCATTGGCACAAAAATCATGGTACACTTAGACGATAAAGTCTTGACGCAAGAGATGATGCCAACAAGAGGGTATCAATCTTCCGTAGACCCAGTGCTAACATTTGGGATCGGCGAAGTTGCAACTATTGATAAAATAACGATTACGTGGCCTAATTTCGAGAAACAGATTTTGACCGATATTGCCCCGAACCAAACCTTGGTTATTGACCAAAATAATGCCGAGAAGTTAAATTTAGAATCTAAAAATTTAAGTTCAAAGTCCTATTTCACTGATGTTTCCAATGATAGTCTGATTCCTTTCGAACATAAAGAAAATAACTTTGTCGATTTTAAAAGAGAGCAACTCTTGCCCCACAAACTCTCTACCCAAGGCCCGAAAATTGCCAAAGCGGACGTCAACAATGATGGCATGGAAGATATTTTCATTGGCGGGGCCAAAGGAAGTGGTGGCAAGCTCTTACTACAAACCAAATCAGGAAATTTTCAAGAATCCAATTCCGAAGTTTTTGATAGAGACAAAGATTCAGAAGATTTAGGTGTACTATTTTTTGATGCAAACGGCAACGGTAAAATGGATTTATACGTTGTCAGTGGCGGTAACGATTATGAAGTAGATGATAGCACGCTACAGGATAGAATTTACTTTAATTCGGGAAACGGCAACTATACCAGGAACGATAGTGCCTTGCCCAAAATGCTTACTAGTGGTTCAATAGTAGCCGCTGGAGACTATGACATGGATGGGGATTACGACCTTTTTATTGGAGGAAGGCTATTACCAGGAAAATACCCGAAGCCATCTAGGAGTTATATTTTACTAAATGATGGAAAAAGGTATTTTAAAGATATTACGGAAAACGCAAACCCCGAACTACTAAAACTTGGTATGGTGACCGATGCCCTTTGGACCGATTTTAATGGAAACGGACAAAAAGATTTGATCGTTGTTGGAGAATTTATGGGCGTACGCGTTTTTGAAAATTTGAACGGTAAATTGAAAGAAATAACTAACAATTCCGGTTTAGAGAATTCTGAAGGCTGGTGGAATTCCATCGAAGAAGGTGATTTTGATTCCGATGGCGATATCGATTACATGCTGGGCAACTTTGGATTAAACTCGCAATTAAAGGCTTCTACCTCAGAACCTGTAGAGCTCTATTTCAAAGATTTTGATAATAATGGCTCTATAGACCCAATTTTATGTTCTTATATTATGGGTGAAAGTCATCCCGTTTTTTCCAAAGATGACCTACTGGGCCAACTTAGCGGTCTTAAAAGCAGATATGTTAATTATTCGGATTATGCAGATCAAAAAATCACTGATATTTTTACAGCGGAAGAACTAGCGGATGCACAGATCTTAGATGCCAAAAACTTTGCGACAAGTTATATGGAAAATTTAGGCGACGGAAATTTTAAATTGACTCCCCTACCCTTTCCTGCTCAATTTGCTCCGGTTTATGGCATATTGGTCGACGACTTTAACGAAGATGGAAACTTAGATGCGCTATTGGCCGGCAATTTCTATGGAACGCGCGTAAAATTCGGAAGGTATGATGCCAATAAAGGCGTCCTTCTTTTAGGTGACGGGAAAGGGAATTTTAATTCCGTAAGCACCACTGAAAGTGGGCTAGATATCGATGGAGAAATCCGCGATATTATAGCGGTTAAGGATTCCGAAAACAAACAGCTCCTAATATTTATAAGAAATGACGATACCGTACTGACCTATAAAATTAATTAAAAAACGATAATGGCTATGTCGGTGATTCTCTTTTACCGGTAAATTATCAAAAATCATTATCATAAATACCCTTTGAGGCTTTAGGAATAAATCGATGAGAAAAATTCAAACTACTCAAAAAAATAATATATACTTATTTTTTATTGCTGTTGTATTTGGACTTTTCTTTTCCTGCAAAGGTGAAGCACCGACCGATTACAAGAGACCTTTAGATGTATGGGCTTTCAGATCTGTTTTGGACAAGAAACCCAGAATGCTGACCGTTGCCTTAGATTCCCAATTCTATGTGGCATACGACCTTGAACAATGTACGCTCTATAAAGTATGGAAAGGCGGCGTTAGTATGGAAGGGGCACCTTATACCTCAAAAAAGAACATTCAACCGACCTCATGGGGTACTCCCTATATTTCCGATAGCATTCAGCAACAGTGGCTGGTAGGGTACAACGGAAAAAAGGAAACCTTAAAAATCAGTAACAAGGGCTACTCGTTTATAAACGATCAAGTGTACCTTGCATATGCCCTAATCCTATCGACAGGAGATTCCATTTTGGTAAAAGAGCGCCCTGAATTCGTAAAAAGCAAGACAGGCAGACCCGGAATTGAAAGATGGTTTAAAACGGTCGGCGTACCCGAGGGCACTTCCATTTCATTACGACGAGGTGATGAATCCTTTGTATTGGCCCCGAACGCTGTTAGCGTCAAAACTGATTATTTTGATATCCTTCCCGAACAGTTTCCACCGGAATCAAGAGTATCTCATGACCATTTGGGCAAACTTTGGATGGAAAAAAGCGACTGCTTTACTTGCCATCAGGTTAATGAAGCAGATGTCGGACCTGCCTTCTCCCAAATCGCCAAACGCTATCCAAATGAAGAGAATACCTTTCTACAACTGACCAAAAAAGTACAAGAAGGCGGCTCGGGGGTATGGGGGCAAAATATAATGAACCCTCACCCACAGCTCAAGGAAGGAGAACTGAAAATAATGCTAGACTATGTAATGGGTCTTAAGACAGGTGAGGATACGACAGCATATATACCTCATGTCAGAGATTTTGAAATAGCGGTCGAAAATCGTAAAGTTACACCGGGCCATGGGGCTCCTTTAGAGGCAGTGCATCCCAGCTATGACTTAACTACCCTCCACGGTGGGAATTTTAAGCCAAAAGTAGGTGGATTGGCTTTTCTGCCCGACGGTCGACTACTTTTTACGACATGGGACACCGAAGGCGGGGTATATATTCTCGATGGATTTCAAGAAGGCGATTCTACAAAAATCATTAAAAAGAGGATTGCCGCGGGCTTACACGAACCACTCGGTATCGAAGTCGTAAACGGAAATATATTTGTACTCCAAAAGCACGAACTTACCCAATTGATCGATTTCGATGGGGACGATATCATCGAAGAATACAGGACAATTTGCAACACATGGCAGGTCACGGACGATTTTCACGAATTCGCCTTCGGCCTAGTTTACGATAAAGGGTATTTTTATGTTTCATTATCAATGGCCATGCGCCTGTTGGCGACCGAAAAACAGAAACTAGATCGGGGCAGAACCTTAAAAATTGCCCCCGATGGAAGCTATGAACAGATCAATTACGGTTTACGAACACCCAACGGTATCGGTTTAGGGGTCGACGGGGAGCTTTTCGTGACCGATAATCAAGGGCAATGGCTACCGGCCAATAAACTTATCCATGTCAAAAAAGACGAGTTCAACGGAATGGCATGGGGGCTTTTGGATTCGTTACAAGAGCCTCCAAAAATGGTGCCTCCAAGCATTTGGTTGCCCGAAACCGAAATAGGAAATTCCCCTTCGGAGCCCATAACTATGAACGATGGCCCCTACAAAGGTCAAATGCTTCATGGCGATGTC
>Ga0114952_1003981_pt1 | contig 10238 bp, 7 predicted proteins | sample SidtaG_2_FD_87303 | JGI IMG/M metagenome (GOLD analysis project Ga0114952, IMG submission 87303) | Marine algal microbial communities from Sidmouth, United Kingdom - Sidmouth_Asex2 metaG | ecosystem: Host-associated > Algae > Red algae > Unclassified | place: Sidmouth, United Kingdom | collected... | reverse complement strand
CTTGCGGGCGTTGTGCAGGTTGGCGATGCCGTTGGCCAGCCCCGGTCCGAGGTGCAGGAGGGTCACGCCGGGTCTGCCGGCCATGCGCGCGTAGCCGTCCGCGGCGCCGGTCACGACCCCCTCGAACAGGCCGAGCACGCAGCGGATGCCGCCCACCCGATCGAGCGCGGCGACGAAGTGCATCTCGGACGTGCCGGGGTTGGCGAAGCAGACCTCGACACCGACATCGAGCAGCGAGCGGACCAGACTTTCGGCACCGTTCAATGGATTCTCCTACCGGAGGGGGGAAGGGCGGAGCACGACGATACCCGGCTTCGCGCCGTTCGAGCCGTTTCCCGTACTCCGATGGCCGATTCGCCGCCATCCGATACCATCGACCGGTTTCCACCGTCGCGCTCCCTTCCCGACAGGATGAACGCGACACCGCCAGGCACGCCTGCTCCGCTCCCCTTCGGCTCGGGAACGGCGAGCTCCGATACGGGACGATGACCATGGACGCGAACGACGACGGCAACCGCCGCATCGTGCTCGCCGCGCGACCGCGCGGCGAACCGAACGCCGACAGCTTCCGCCTCGAGCACGGCCCGATACCCGAGCCGAACGAGGACGAGCTCGTCGCGCGCACGATCTACCTCTCGCTCGACCCCTACATGCGCGGGCGCATGAACGACGCGCCGTCCTACGCCGCCGCCGTCGAGATCGGCGAGGTCATGACCGGCGGCACCGTCGGCCAGGTCATCGCCTCGAAGCTCGACGGGTTCGAGATCGGTGACTTCGTCCTCGCCCAGGGCGGTTGGCAGGACTACGCGACGCTCGGAGCGGGCGAGGCGCGACGGCTCGACCCGAGCGTCGCCCCGATCGGCTCCGCGCTCGGCGTGCTCGGCATGCCCGGACTGACCGCGTGGAGCGGACTGCGCGAGATCGGCCGCCCCGAGCCCGGCGAGACGCTCGTGCTCGCCGCCGCATCGGGCGCCGTGGGCGCCTTGGTCGGGCAGATCGCCAAGCTTCGCGGCTGTCGCGTCGTCGGCCTCGCAGGCTCGGCGGACAAGCGCGCCTACCTGCTCGACGAGCTCGGCTTCGACGCGGCGCTCGACTACCGCGCACCGGACTTCGCCGCGACGCTCGAGGCGGCTTGCCCGGAGGGTATCGACATCTATTGGGAGAACGTCGGCGGTCCGCTCTTCGAGGCGGTGCTGCCGCTGCTGAACACGTTCGCCCGCGTGCCGGTCTGCGGGCTGATCCACTGGTACAACGCGACTTCCCTGCCGAAGGTGACGGACCCCACGCCCGCACTGATGCGCGCGATCCTCGTGAAGCGGCTGACGCTCCGGGGGTTCATCGTCTTCGATCACGCGGACCTGCAGGACGAGTTCGTGACCGAGATCGGTGCCTGGCTCCGGGAGGGCAAGATCCGCTACCGCGAGGACGTTCGCGACGGGCTCGAGAACGCGCCGGACGCCTTCGCCGGGCTACTGCGCGGCGAGAACTTCGGCAAGCTGCTGATCCGGGTGTCGGACGACCCTACGGTGGGGGGCTGAGAGGTTCGGTTCACCCGCCGCGCGCCGGTCGTGGCTCGCCGAGTCGCGCGACGTGGACATCGAAATCGGTGTCGTCCATCAGCGCCTTGCAGCGCTCGAAGCGTCCGAGCGCGTAGGCCATGAAGTCCTCGGCGGGGTTGCCGTCGGCGTGCTGGATCAGCCCCCAGAGCGTCCACAGGAGATCGCAGACCGCCTTGTAGACGACGACCCGCGCGGTCTCGGACGGGGTGGGCTCGGCGCCGCACCAGGCGGCGAGCAGTCGCCGCTCCTGATCGGCATCGAAGCCACCCTCGATCGCGAGGTCGCCGATGTCCCAGTACGGATCGTTCATCCCCGAGTACTCCCAGTCGACGATCCACACCCGCTCCCCCGTGTCGAGGAAGTTCTCGCACAGCGGATCGCAGTGGCAGGGCGCGAGCGGCCCCGCGCTCGCCTCGAGCGCATCGCGCAGGGGCTCGGCGCGACGCACGACCTCGTGGTAGCCCGCCGGCAGCTCGACGGTGCGGGTCGAGAGCAGAGCGAGGTACTCCTCGATCATCGCGAACGGCTCGAAGCGGAACGCGAAGGTCTCGCCCGAGCGGTGCAGCGTGGCGAGCGCGTGGCCGGCGCGCTCGACGGCACCCGCGCGTGCACGAAATTCCGCGGGGCTCATCGTCATCACCGCCTCGAGTGCGCGCGTGATCAGGATGCCGCTCGCCGGGTCCGCGTGCAGCACCTCGGGCGAGACGCCCGCGCGCGCGGCCGTGCGGGCGTTGATCGCCTCGACCTCGCGGTCGATGTAGGCCTCGGTGCCCGCGCCGGGCAGGCGCACGACGACGCCCTCGGTCCCCGTGCCGACGCGGAAGACGCGATTGGTGAGTCCGCCGAGACGCTCGACCGGCGCGTCGCTCGAGCGGGCCGCCGGGTGTTCCGGCAACGCCGCGGCGAGCGCCGCGCGCGCCTCCTCGGCGCTCTCCGCCGGCGCATCGCCGGTCTCACGGCCCTCGCCGCCCGCGTCCTCGCTCCTCGTCATCGTCTCTCTCCGTCTTCATCCGTCTTTTTCGGCCCGTCGCGCTCGCCCTGTCTCCCTCAACTTCGCGGCCGGAGGTTGCCCGGATCGTAGGGGGGCTCGAGGGCGAGCTCGCAAGCGACGGTACGGGAGGCGACATCGAGCGCGTAGCGCCCGGCGCGGAGCCAGGCCTCCTCGACCCCGGCGGCACGCCGGACGTAGCCGTAGCCGATCGCGAGCCCGAGATGATGGCCGCGCCCGCCGCTCGAGAGCCAGCCGACCGCCTCGCCGTCGCGCAGAATCGTCTCGCGCCCGTGCAGTGCGAGATCGGGGTCGGCGACGGTGAAGCCGACCAGACGCTTCTTCAGCCCTTCGCGCCGCTGCCGCGCGATCGCCTCGCGACCGCGCCAGGGGATCGGGGAGGAAGCGGGCTTCAACGCCCAGCCGAGCCCGGCCTCGAGCGGGGTATGGTCGGGGCCGATGTCGCCACCCCAGGCGCGGTAGCCCTTCTCGAGCCGGCAGGATTCGATCGCGCGGTAGCCGGCGTCGACGAGCCCGTGCGTCGCGCCCGCCGCGTGCAACCGCTCGTAGACGGCGAGCGCGTGCTCGGTCGGCACGTGCAGCTCCCAGCCGAGCTCACCGACGTAGCTCACGCGCAGCGCCCGCAGCGGGGCGCCGGCGACGTGCAGCGTGCGGACCCGCGCGAAGGGAAAACCCTGGGGCGAAACGTCGTCGTCGGTGACCGCGGCGAGGATCGCGCGGGAGGTGGGGCCGGCGAGGGTCAGCACCGCGAAGGCCGAGGTCACGTCGAGGAGCTCGGCGCGCGCGTCGTCGGGCAGCGCGCGCGAGATCCAGTCGAAGTCGTGTGTCGCGAAGCCGGTGCCGGTGACGATGTAGCACTCGTCGCGGGCGGTGCGGGCGACGGTGAGGTCGCACTCGATGCCGCCGCGATCGTTGAGCATCTGCGTGTAGACGAGCGTGCCGACGGGTCGATCGACATCGTTCGCCGCGATCCGATCGAGCGCGGCGGCCGCATCCGGCCCCTTCAGCACGAACTTCGCGAAAGAGCTCTGATCGATCAGCACCGCCCGCTCGCGTGCCGCGCGGTGCTCGCGAGCGACCGCGTCCTGCCAGTTCGGGCGCCCGAAGGCGGGCTCGTCGACGGGTCGCTCGCCGCGCTCCGGGTCGGCGAACCAGTTCGGCCGCTCCCAGCCGAGCTTCTCGCCGAAGGAGGCGCCACGCTCGGCGAGCGCCGCGTAGAGGGGGGAGCGACGACAGGGGCGGGCGGAGCGCATCTCGTCGTTCGGCCAGGCGATCGCGTAGTGCTTGGCGTAGGCCTCGAGCGTGCGCTCGCGCGTCCAGCCCACATCGCGGTGCGGGCGGCCGAAGCGGCGGATGTCCACCGGCCAGAGATCGAACGGCGGGTGAGCGTGATGGACCCATTCGGCGAGCGCCATGCCGGCGCCGCCGCCGGCGGCGATGCCGTAGGCGTTGAAGCCCGCGCCGACGAACAGCCCGTCGAGCCCGGGCGCCTCCCCGAGGATGAAGTTGCCGTCGGGGGTGAAGCTCTCGGGGCCGCTGACAAGCGTCTTGACGCCGGTCTCGGCGAGCGCCGGCACCCGCCCGAGGGCGAGCTCGAGCGTCGGGCCGAAGTGCTCGACGTCGCCGTCGAGCAGCGTGAAGTGGAAGCCCTGGGGGATTCCGTCGACGGCCCAGGGCACGGGGTCCGGCTCGTAGCCACCGAGCGCAAGCCCGCCGACCTCTTCCTTGTAGTAGGTCAGGCGGTCGGGATCGCGCAGCGTCGGGAGCGCGTCCGTGACGCCCGCGATCGGCTCGGTGACGAGGTACTGGTGACGCACCGGGACGAGCGGGACATCGACGCCGAAGCGCGCGGCGAAGGCCCGCGTCCACATCCCCGTGCAGAGCACGACGCGCTCGCACTCGATGCGGCCGGCTTCGGTGACGACGGCGCGCACCCGGTCCCGCCGCGCGCCGCTCGCGAACTCGAGGTCGAGCACCGGGCAGTCCTCGACGACGAGGGCGCCGGCCGTGCGCGCGCCGCGGGCGAGCGCGGCGGTGATGTCCGAAGGGTTCGCCTGCCCGTCGCTCGGCAGAAAGGCCGCACCGACCACGTCGCCGACATCCATCGGTGGCCACAGCGCTTGCGCCTCGGTCGGCGTGAGCAGGGACATCTCGAGCCCGAAGGAGCGTGCCGTCGTCGCCTGGCGTCGAACTTCCTCCCAGCGCGCGGCGTTGCAGGCGAGACGCAATCCGCCGTTGCCCTTCCAGCCGCTGGCGAGCCCGGTCTCCTCCTCGAGCCCTGCGTAGAGCGCGACCGAGTAGCCGAGGAGCTCGGTGATGTTCGCGTTCGCGCGCAGCTGTCCGACCAGACCGGCGGCGTGGAAGGTCGTGCCGGAGGTCAGCTTGGCGCGCTCGAGGAGCACGGTCTCGACGCCGAGTCGGGCGAGATGATAGGCGGTCGAGCAGCCGACGATACCGCCGCCGACGACGACGACGCGGGCGGACGAGGGTAGCGCGTTCATGAGGACGGCTCCGGGGTCAGAGCGCGGCGAAGCGCGCGCGGGCGCGCTCGAAGCGTTCGCGATTCTCGGCCGTGTAGGCCGCGTAGTCGACGTCGAGGCTCGAGCGAAGCTCCGAGACCATGCTCCAGAGCGTCTCGCGCAAGAGCGAGGCGCAGCTCATCGCGAGGTAGCGGCGCCAGAGCGCGTCGTCCACCGCGCGTTCGAAGTAACGCTCGAGCATCCGGCGCTCGGCCGTCTCGTCGAGAGCGTTGTTGGTGGCGAGTCCGCCGAGGTCGAAGAGGGGCGTGTTGAACCCCGCGTACTCCCAGTCGACGAGCCACAGCCGCTCGCCGTCGTCGATCAGGTTCGCCGCAAGGAGATCGTTGTGACCGAAGACGATGTCGAACGGGGCGGCCGCCCGCTCGAGACTCGTCGCCACCTCGAGCAGCGCATCGAGCTCGCCCGCGTGCGGCGAGCGGCTCTCGGCGAGCGTCGCCGCGTAGTCGCGCACGATATGGAACACCCAGAACGCCGGTGCCGGACCCCGCAGATGCCGCGGTATCTCACCGTGGGCACGGGCGACGAGCGCGACGACGCGCTCGAGCAGCGTCTCGTTCCCGGCGATGTCCTCGGGGGCGAGCGTGCGACCGGCGACGTGCTCGAGCACCAGCGCGCCGGGGGCCGCGTGACGCACCGCGGGGGCCACGCCCGCGGCCTGCGCGGCACGGCTCGCGGCGAGCTCGGCGGCGCGCGAGACGTGGTGCTCGGGGATGTCCTCGCCGAGACGCACGACGAGACGCGCGTCGCCGTCGTGGACGAGGTAGTTGGCGTTGGTCATGCCGCCCGCGAGCGGCGCGATCGCGAGCGCGCCCGCGTCGCGCCAGCAGGTGAGGGCGCGCACGCGCCGTTCGTCGTCATCGTTCATGTCGCCTCCGCGCGGGTCGGTGCGTAGCGCTCGCGCGCGTGCCGGGCGCCGGCCGCGACGAGACGGTCGGCGATGATCGCGATGAAGGCGACGCCCAGGCCCGCGACGATGCCGCGGCCGACGTCGGCCTTGGTCAGCGCGATGTAGACCTCCTGACCGAGATCGCGGGTGCCGACGAGCGCCGTGATCACGAGCATCGAGAGGGCGAGCATGATCGTCTGGTTGATCCCGAGCAGGATCTCGGGCAGCGCGAGCGGCAGGCGCACCCGGGCGAAGAGCTGCCAGCGCGTGCAGCCTGCCGCCCGGCCCGCCTCGAGCAGCCGCGCGTCGACGCCGCCGACGCCGTGCATCGTGTAGCGCACCGCGGGTGCGAGCGCGTAGAGCACGACCGCGATCATCGCGGTGAAGTCGCCGACGCGAAAGAGCATCACCACGGGGATCAGGTAGACGAAGCTCGGCAGCGTCTGCAGCGTGTCGACGAGCGCCGCGACGACGCGAGCGCTCGGGCGGTGCAGCGCGGCGAGGACGCCGAGCGGGATGCCGATCAGGCAGGCGATGACGACCGCCGCGCCGCAGAGATAGACCGTCGTCATCGCCTCGCGCCAGAGACCGTTGACGACGAGGAAGGCGGCGAGGGCGGTGCAGAGCGCGGCGAGCCGCCAGCCGCCGGCCCGCGCGCCGACGAGCGCGACGAGGACGAGGCCCCAGGGCCAGGGAATGCCGAGCAGGAGGCGCTTGATCGGCAGCATGAACCAGGTCAGCACCCAGGTCTTCACCGCCTCGAGGTGATCGAAGTAGCGGACGTTGAGCTCGCGCACGAGCGCGTTCCAGAAGTCCCCGGTGTGCAGCTCGAGCTGCACCGGATAGTCGGCGAGCGCCGGCAGCGCCTTGCCGGCGAGTGCGCAGAGGAGCGTCACGGCGGTGACGAGCGCGAGCCGCGGGTGGCGGCGGAGAAGCCCGGCCGCGCCGCTCGCCCGCGGGACGGTCGGCGCTACGCGCCGCGTCGCGTAGGCCTGACTCAGCCGATCGAGGGCGACCGCGAGCACGACGATCGCCACGCCCGCCTCGATACCGGCGCCGATGTCGAGCTTCCTGAGCGAGGCGAGCACGTCGTAGCCGAGCCCGCCCGCGCCGATCATCGAGGCGATGATGACCATGTTCAGCGACAGCATGATGACCTGGTTGACCCCGACCATGAGACCGGGACGGGCGACCGGCAGCAGCACGCGCCACAGCAGCTGCCGCGGCGTGCAGCCGATCATGACGCCGAGGTCGCGGATCTCGGCATCGACCGAGCGGAGCGCGAGGGCCGTCACCCGCGCCATCGGCGGCATCGCGTAGACGATCGTCGCGATCAGGGCCGAGACCGGTCCGAAGCCGAACAGGAACAGGATCGGCACCAGGTAGGCGAACACCGGAATCGTCTGCATCAGATCGAGCACGGGCGTCACGACGCGTTCGACGAGGCGGCCTCGGTAGAGCGCGATGCCCACGAGGAGCCCGGCGCCGACGCCGATCGGCACCGCGATCAGGATCGAGGCGAGCGTGACCATCGCGCTCTCCCACTGCCCGAACACGGCAAGGTAGAGAAAGGCGAGACCGGTGAGGAGGGCGAGACGCCAGCCGCCGGCATGGTGCCCGAGGGCGGCGACGCCGACGACCACGGCGAGCCATGGCAGCGGTGGCAGCAGCTCGATCGCGTCGCTGCCGACGCCGCTCACGAGACCGCCGGCGAAGAGCGCCCGCGCGAGCGCGTAGGGCTGCTCGATCAGCCAGGCGAGGGCGCGCGTCAGCTCGGCGAAGGCGATGGGGCCGAGACGCGCGTCGTCGACCAACCAGCTCATGAAGGCCGACAGGCGATCCTGCACGTCGATGCGCCAGGCGCTCGGGTACTTCACGATCCAGCGCGCGTCGAGCGCGCGGGCGATGTCGAGCGCATGCGTCGAGAGCAGCCAGGTCACGAGCGCGAGCGCGAGCCAGAGGATCCGGCCGGTCCCGCCGGCACTTCGCGCCGGCACGCTCCCGCGTCTGCCCGCGCGCTGCTCGCGCCAGGCGCGAAGCGGTCGCCAGGCGCGCGCCGGGACGCTCACCGAGGTGCGCCGCACATCGGGCAACCTTCTCGGTGGGTGGGGTTCACGCCGGCAGCCCCGCGGCGAGGAGCTCGGTGACGCTCTCGCGATCGACCAAGCCGATCGGTCTGCCGTCGCGTTCGACGACGAGCAGCGGGGCATCGGCCGCGAGCACCTGCCGGGCGACCGACTCGACCTTCGCGTCGGCCTCGACGCTGCCGGCCGCGCGGCGCTCGTCGGGTCGCGCGGCGCGGGCGATCGAACGGACCGAGGCGACCTTGGCCCGCGGCACGTAGCGGGTGAACTCGGCGACGTAGTCGTCGGCGGGGGCGAGCACCAGCTCCTCGGGGGTGGCGACCTGGATCAGCGCGCCGTCCTTCATGATCGCGATGCGGTCGGCGAGGCGTATCGCCTCGTCGAAGTCGTGGGTGATGAAGACGATGCACTTCTCCAAGCGTGCCTGCAGGCGCAGGAACTCGTCCTGCATCTCGCGCCGGATCAAGGGATCGAGCGCGGAGAACGGCTCGTCGAGAAACCACAACTCCGGCTCCACCGCGAGCGAGCGGGCGATCCCGACGCGCTGCTGCTGCCCGCCGGAGAGTTCGCGCGGGAGATGGTGCTCGCGTCCGGCGAGCCCGACCAGCTCGATCATCTCGTGGGCGCGCCGCTCGCGCTCGGTGCGCCGCTCGCCGCGCACCGCGAGCGGGAAGGCGACGTTGTCGAGCACCGAGAGGTGCGGCAGCAGCGCGAAGTGCTGGAACACCATGCCGAACTTGTGCCGGCGCAGGCGGATCATCGCGCGGGCGGACATCGCGCCGAGATCCTCCCCCTCGAAGCGCAGCTCGCCGCGGGTCGGTTCGATCAGGCGCGAGAGGCAGCGCACCAAGGTGCTCTTGCCCGAGCCCGAGAGGCCCATGATGACGAAGATCTCGCCGGCCCTGATCGCGAGATCGACGCCGCGCACCGCAGGGACGAGACCGGCGGCGCGGAGCGTCTCGAGCGGCGGATCGCCGCCGTGCGCCTCGAGCGTTCGCTTCGCCCCGGGCCCGTAGAGCTTCCACAGACCGCGGCAGAGAAGCTTCGGCTCGTCCCCGCCGTCGCCCTCCCGGAGCGCGTGCGCGGACGCCTCCTTCGCGAGCGGCGCGCCTACTCGATCCACCCCGACCAGCGGGCCTCGTTGTCCGTCACCCAACCGGCGACGACCTCCTCGAGCGCCTGCCCGTCGAGATCGACCGCCGCGACCATCGCGCCGATCTCCTCGTTATCGACCTCGAAGCGCGTGATGATCTCGCGCGCGCCGGGCCACTTCTCGCCCACCCCCGTCCACGCGACCTTCCAGATCGGCCCACGCGGCTTGCCGCAATCGTGCGTCGCGTCGGGGTTGTCGCCCCAGGCGGGGTCCTCGTAGCATTCGGGCGTGTAGGGCGGGAATTCGACGAACTCGCCCTCGTACTTGGTCGGCGCCCAGTGCGGCGAGTAGACCCAGAGCACGATCGGCGCCTCGCGCTGGTAGGCGCTCTCGAGCTCGGCGAAGAGCGCCGCGTCGGTGCCCGCGTGCACCACCTCGAAGTCCATCTCGAGCGCCTCGACGCGCTCCTCGTCGAAGCCGCCCCAAGTGACGGGACCGCCGAGGTAACGTCCGTAGGGTGCGGTCTCGGGGCTCGAGAACTCTTCGGCGCAGTCGTTCAGGGCCTGCCAGTCGGGTAGACCCGGGCAGCGCTCGGCCATGTAGGCGGGGTACCACCATTCCTCGATCGCCTCCATGCCGGTCTCGCCGAGGTTCTCGACCTTGCCCGTCGCGGTCGCCTCGTCCATCGCCTCGCGACCGGTCGTCTCCCAGATCTCCATCGCCACGTGCAGATCCCCGCTCTTGAGCCCGGCGAACTGCGCGATGTAGTCGGCCTGGACGAGCTCGACGTTGTAGCCGGCTTCCTTTAGCACCTCGGCCATCAGGTTCGTCGTGATCAGCTGCCCGGTCCAGTCGTGCAGCGTGAGCCGGATCGGGTCCTGCGACTCGACATCGGCGGCGAGCGGCGCGGCCGCGCCGCAGCCGAGAGCGGCGAGCAGCAGCGGCCCGCCCAGCGACTTTCCGTTCATCCCCTTCATCCGACCTCCTCCCTGTTGCGCCTACGACCCCGTTGCGCCTGCGGCCCCATTGCGCCTGCGGCCCCATTGCGCCTGCGGCGTCCGCGCCGG
>Ga0114952_1003972_pt1 | contig 10246 bp, 9 predicted proteins | sample SidtaG_2_FD_87303 | JGI IMG/M metagenome (GOLD analysis project Ga0114952, IMG submission 87303) | Marine algal microbial communities from Sidmouth, United Kingdom - Sidmouth_Asex2 metaG | ecosystem: Host-associated > Algae > Red algae > Unclassified | place: Sidmouth, United Kingdom | collected... | reverse complement strand
CCATGAGGAAAAAAAATTTTTTATTCCCAAAGGCGATACTAATATTTTTCTAAATAAAAAAAAGAACCTTTCATTATTAAAAGGAATAAGAAAACCTACACCTTCTCCACCAGATGTCATAGCATCAAGAATACCATGAGATAACGTTGTTAGAAAGATGACCATAAACCAAATAAGTTTATGCTTTCTACCAATAGTTAACATTAGTATAAGTGCCCAAACTATAGCAAAAAGAATAGAATGCGTAAATCCACGATGCCCAAAAGGATGATGATAAGCGATTCCTAGTTTAAAAGCAGCAACATCAACATCTGGTAAAATTGTAGACAATATGGCTGTTAATAACAACCATTTAAGGTTTTTATTATCAATAACTTTCGACAAAGTATAACCAACAACCGCATGACCAAATATTGATGCCATTATGCTTTGTCTTTTGTATCTATTATTATAGTTACAGGTCCATCATTTAACAACTCAACTTTCATATCAGCTCCAAACTGTCCTGTTTGTATTTTTTTTTCTAAATCTTTTTCAAATTGAATTACAAAATTTTCATATAGCGGAATTGCCATATTTGGTTTTGCAGCTTTTATATAACTTGGTCGGTTTCCTTTTTTTGTTGAAGCATGCAACGTAAATTGACTCACTACAATAGCATCGCCATTTATAGCTTTTAATGAACTATTCATAATACCATTTTCATCTCCAAAGATTCTGAGGTTTACAATTTTGTTAGATAACCATTTAATATCTTCATTAGTATCTTCTTCAACGATTCCTAATAAAATTAGAAGGCCACTATCAATTGAAGCTACTTTTTTACTTGCAATGGTTACACTTGCTTTTGAAACTCTTTGGATGACTGCTTTCATAATGACCACTCCCTAAACCTCTCCGCAAGAGAGGGAACTGTTATGAGTAATAAATACTTTTTAAAATTTCACTTTTTTATCTGTAAAGATTTTTTTTAAGCCTTCCCATTGGTGAAGATTTAGATGGGCGTTTTATTCCCAAACATCAGTTCTGTAATGTTCGTCTTCGCCTTCTAACATTTGCAAATAACTTCTGTATCGGGAATATGCAATGTCCTCTTTATCTAAAGCATCTTTAACAGCGCATTTAGGCTCTTTAAAATGCAAACAATTATTAAATTTACAATCTTGCTTCAACTTAAAAATCTCAGGGAAATAATCCCCAATTTCTTCGGGCTCCATATCAACAATACCAAAACCTTTTATACCAGGTGTATCAATAATTTTAGCATCAAAACTCAAATCGAACATTTCTGCAAAAGTAGTGGTGTGCTGTCCTTGGCTGTGTTGTATAGAAATGGCTTTAGTTTTTATATTTAAAGTAGGCTCAATAGTATTTACAAGAGTGGATTTACCAACTCCAGAATGCCCAGAAAACATACTTGTTTTATTCAGCATTAGGGATTTTACTTTGTCTACATTTTTCCCATTAGTTGCAGAAACACCAATACATTCATAGCCAATTTCTCTATAAATATGTGCTAGAAACCGAACTTCATTTAAAGTCTCTTCGTCATAAGTATCAATCTTATTAAATAATAAAACTGTTTTAATCGAATACGCTTCGGCAGTCACTAAAAATCGATCAATAAAGCTGGTAAGTGTAGGTGGGTTATTAATAGTAATCATTAAGAAAACCTGATCCAGATTAGCAGCGATAATATGTGTTTGCTTGGATAGGTTTACAGACTTTCTAACTATGTAGTTTTTTCTATCATGTATCTTATTAATAACACCTGTTCGCGTGTTGTTATTTGTTTCTAACTCAAAATCCACAACATCTCCAACCGATATGGGATTGGTGCTTTTTATACCTTTAAGGCGAAATTTCCCTTTTATACGGCATTCGTAGGTTTGGCCTAAATTAGTTTTAACGGTATACCAACTCCCTGTAGATTTATAAACGTGTCCTGTCATTAAATATAATAGTGTTATACAAAATAACAATTTTTAAATTGATTTACATAAACCTCTTATCGCTTTTTTAAATGGCAATTTTTTTATATCGGCTATATTATTTATAATGTATATAACCATTTAAGTGTGTGTTAAATCAATACTAATTTTTACTTATATTTTGAAGATTAAATCTTTCGATGAGTTTTATGGAAATACGCTACATAAAAGTGTTTTGCTTATTATAAATAAAAACTTAAATAAAACCTAAGCAAACAAGAATTCTTTTATATTCACATTTTTTTAATTTAAAACCCAGACAATATGAAAAACATTTTATTTTCAATTTTAACTTCAGTTTTTATTATCAACCTTAGCGCGCAAACTAATCTTTATGAAAATCCTGAATTTGAAACCATTGCAAAATCTCACAAGAAAATCGCGGTAGTTCCTTTTAAAACTCAGGTAAAGCTAAGACCTAAGCAAATGAAAGATATGAATGAAGCACAACTTCATAGGCTTGAAAAAGCAGAAGGTAAAGGTATTCAAACCGCTATGTATTCATGGTTTTTAAAAAGAAAAAAACGTGGTAAATTAACAAAAATAGATGTTCAAGACCCAAAAATTACTACCGCATTATTAAAAAGAAAGAATATTGATTATGATAATATTACAGATTATACACCACAAGAACTTGCCAAAATTATTGAAGTAGACGCCATTATTACGGGTGAGTTTGAGACCAACAAACCCATGTCAGAAGGTGCTACAGTAGCACTTGGACTATTAATCGGCTTTTGGGGAAGTACAAATAATGCTATTGTAAATATGAGCGTACATGACAAAGAAGATGGCGTATTACTTTGGAATTATAACAAAAAAGTTAGAGGAAGTATTGGAAGTTCTCCAGAAGATTTAATAAATATATTGATGCGAAAAGCTTCAAGGCGATTAGCTTATACAAAAAACGATTAAACTGAAGTTTTTTCAAAAACAAAAAATGCCTCGTAAAATTACGAGGCATTTTTATATATTTAAATTAACAAATTATCCGTTAATCACTTTCTCTTGATGGTTAATCGATTCTTGATGAACCGCTTTAAACATTCTCAATATAAACTCTTCACTTAAACCATGTTGCTCACCTTCAAGTACCATTTTTCCTAAAATCTCGTTCCAACGTTTAGATTGTAAAACAGCAACGTTCTTTTGTTTTTTAAGAGCACCAATACTATCAGAACTCTTCATACGCTGTCCTAATAATTCAAGAATTTGGTTATCAACAACATCAATCTTAGCCCTCAGATTATTTAAAGTACTATTGTACTCTTCCTCCTCATTAGATTCTTTTCTGATTTTCAAATCTTTCATAATTTGAACTAATACAGCCGGCGTAACCTGTTGTGCAGCATCACTCCATGCGTTTTCAGGATCGAAATGTGTTTCAATCATTAGCCCATCAAAATTCAAATCCAAAGCTGTTTGCGACACATCAAAAATCATGTCTCTTTTCCCAGTAATATGCGACGGGTCATTAATCAATGGAATATCCGGATATTTGTTTTGAAATTCAATAGCCAATTGCCATTCTGGAGTATTTCTATATTTCGTTTTTGCATAGGTAGAAAACCCTCTATGGATGGCACCAATATTTTTAACACCGGAGCTATAAATCCTTTCAATACCACCTAACCACAACGCTAAATCTGGGTTCACAGGATTTTTAATCAATACAGGTTTATCCGTCCCTTTTAAAGCATCTGCAATTTCCTGCATAATAAAAGGTGACACTGTAGAACGTGCACCAATCCACAATAAATCAATATCGTGCTCCAACGCCAATTTTACATGAGCCGCATTCGCCACTTCCGTACAAACCTTCATCCCAGTCTCAGCTTTCACTTTCTGCAACCACTTTAAGCCTAAAGCTCCAACACCCTCAAAATTCCCTGGTCTTGTTCTAGGTTTCCAAATGCCCGCTCTAAAATAACTTACATCTGTATCTTTCAATTCATGAGCAATTTTCAATACCTGCTCCTCAGTTTCTGCGCTACAAGGCCCTGCAATTACTAACGGATGATCTAAATTCAAATCATCTAACCAGGTTCTCATTTTTTTTGTGTTTTCCATCTTTACTTAATATTAAGCCACTAAAGCTATTGTCGTTTACTATTTATTTTTATTATTTCAAAATTTTTAATTTAGGCGTTCCCAAAAGGGTCGGGCTTTACGTTGCAAGTCCGCGCTCCCAAAAGGTCGCTGTGGGCTTTACTCTGCAATCCCTAACGCAAACCAGTACGCAATTGTCAGTCTTCGGTCAATATTTCCGTAAACTAAAAACCTGGCACTAAACCCTCCAAAAAGAAGGGAAAACCATATTCTAGAACGTATTCTCCCACCGCACCTTTTCTCACTTATTAGGAGGTTAGGAGAGGCTTCAATATATCTTTTATATGATTGGTATTTTTCATCTCATTAAAAATCGCTTCAAAGTTATCATCTTTCATCAACTCTTTAAAATGATTTAAGTTATTTATATATTCTTCTAACGTTTCGATAACATTAGCCTTGTTCTGTTTAAAAATGGGTGTCCACATTTCTGGCGAACTTTTAGCCAGACGAACTGTAGATGCAAAGCCACTACCCGCCATATCAAATATATCGCGTTCGTTTCGCTCCTTATCAATAACGGTTTTACCCAACATAAATGCGCTAATGTGCGATAAGTGCGATACATAAGCGATATGCTTATCATGATCTACAGGATTCATATAACGAATACGCATCCCGATATCCGTAAATAACTTTAAAGCTTTTTCTTGAAGCTTAAATGTTGTTTTCTCAACCTCACAAACAATATTTGTTTTTCCTTTAAACAAACCTTCAATAGCCGCTGTTGGCCCAGAATGTTCCGTTCCAGCAATAGGATGCATTGCTAAAAAATTTCTTCGTTTAGGATGGTTCTCCACCACCTTACAAATAGCCTCTTTAGTAGAACCCGCATCAACCACTAAGCCGGTATCAGATATTTTATTTAAAATAATAGGCAATAATTTAACCGTCGCATCCACAGGAATTGAAATAATTACCAAATCAGCATTTGGTAAATCATCCAAGGTCGCCTTTTTGTCAATTAAATCTAACTCCAAAGCCGTTTTAAGCGTCGTTTCTTTTCTACTAATACCATGAATGATAACATCTGGGTTATTCTTTTTAATATCAATAGCGAGGCTTCCTCCTATCAAACCGACTCCTATGACGTATATATTTTTCATTTCCTATCCCTAATCCTCTCCAAAGGAGAAGGCACTATTATGGGTAATATTATTGTTTTATTTTAATACTCACAAGGTTTTTAAAAGCCTCGCGGAATACTGTTTACTTATTTCATTTTGACATCGGCTACATCCATAAACCGCTACTACACCTATAAATTCTACTTCACTCTCGCAATCGCCTCTTCTAAAACCTCTGTGGATGCGCACAAAGAAAATCTAATGTACCCCTCTCCCTTACTTCCAAATATGGTTCCCGGTGTTATAAAAATATGATTCTCTTTAAGAACCAAGTCGATAAACTCTTCAGACTTTAAAAATGCTGGCAACTTTGCCCAAATAAAGAGTCCTGAAGCCTCTTTATCATAAGTACAATTCAGCGCATCTGCTAATTGCCATACTAATTTCCGGCGTTCTTTATATACGTTATTCAAAGTAGCAAACCACATACTTGAACATTTTAAAGCTTCAATAGCACCTTTTTGTATGCCGTAAAACATACCAGAATCCATATTGCTTTTTACTTTTAAAATATTATTAATATGCTCGCTAGCCCCCATGACCATACCTACACGCCAACCTGCCATATTAAAGGTTTTACTTAAAGAATTTAATTCTAAACAAACCTCTTTTGCACCTTCAACACTTAAAATACTTATTGGTTTATTATTTAATATAAAACTATAGGGGTTATCATTTACTATTAAAATATTATGACGCTTACCAAAAGCCACCAAATCCTCAAAAACCGTTATGTTAGGGTTTGAACCTGTTGGCATGTGCGGATAATTTACCCACATCAACTTCACTTTACGCAAATCTAATTGTTCTAAAGCTTTGAAATCTGGCATCCAATTATTAACTTCATCCAATTCATAAAGCACGCCTTTTGCGCCAACCAATTTGGTTACCGATTGGTAGGTAGGATATCCCGGATTTGGAATAAGCACCTCATCGTCCTCATTTAAATAAGTCATAGAAATATGCATGATGCCTTCCTTACTCCCCATTAATGGCAAAATTTCTGTGGATGGACTTAAATTTACACAAAAATGGGTTTTATAAAAACGAGAAATAGCTGTTCTAAGTTCAGGAAGCCCTTGGTAGCTCTGATATTTATGAGCAATAGGATTTTCAAGACTAGCAGAAATAGCAGATATCACCTTTTTTGGAGGTTGCATATCTGGGCTACCAATACCTAAATTAATTATAGGCTTGCCACTTGCTATAAGTGTATTTACCTCTCTTAATTTTTTAGAAAAGTAATACTCTTCAACCGTTTGCAATCTATTTGCAACCTCAATCATAACTTTGCATTTTTATATTCTCCTAAAACTTTAAATTCATCGCCCATAATAGCTATAACCGATTTTGCTTTTTTGAAATCTGCGTAATTTTTAAAGGTCACGTCTACAAAAAAAGCATATTTCCAAGGTGTTTCAACAATTGGCAACGACTGAATTTTTGTTAAATTCAGTTTACAATCGCTCATCACATTTAAAATGGTGGCTAAACTTCCACGTTGGTGGTTGGCTTCAAATTTTACTGAAGCTTTATTAATTTCATTTTCTGGCAAATCAGAATTGGCTCGTCTTACAATTACAAAACGGGTTTCGTTATGCTTTATCGTTTGTATACTATAAGCCAAAATATCTAATTTAAAAATCTTAGCGGCGGTTACACTTGCTATAGCACCAATACCTAAAAGATTTTTTTCTTGAATGCGCTGTGCAACCTCAGCAGTATCCTTATCCTCAACTAATTTGATGTGCGGATGCCGTTTAAAAAATTCTTTACACTGCAACAGCGCCATAGGGTGCGAATATACTTCCTTAATATCAGCAATAGTTTGATTTGGCCATGCCATTAAATTATGTTGAATATCCAAATAATGCTCGCCTACAATATGTAAATCGTATTTATTAATTAACGCATAATTAGGTATTATAGAACCTGCGATAGAATTCTCCAAAGCCATGATGGCAGCGTCACATTCTTCTGTAATAAGATCATCCACAACTTTATCAAATGTCATACACTCAATAACATCTACAGGTGCCTTAAAAAACTCCTGAGATACAATGTGGTGGAACGACCCTTTGGCACCTTGTATGGCTACTGTTTTTATCAAAATTACTTTATAGTTTAAATTCGCTTTGATTCTTCATAAATCAATTAATGGCTAAACAAAAAAAAGTCTCGATTTTCATCGAGACTCATATTTAAATTTATAGTGATAAATTATACATATATCGTCTCGTTTCTTTTGCAAAAAAAGAAATAGTTGTTAAAATATGTATAACCTTTTGTCATTATCATAATTGAACGGCTAAAGTAATTATTATTTTAAGAAATCAAAATACTAAAAAACCTTTTTTTAAATTTTATGAAAAGTTTTAAAGATTTTCTAGTAAATGCACCTTTACGTTAGTTAATCATTTATTTTTGAACAAATTAAATTAGATATGTCAATCGAAGTTCATAAAATTTCTAAAATTTACGGCAAGCAAAAAGCCTTAAATAATGTGTCTTTTAAGGTTAATAAACCAGAAATCGTTGGTTTTTTAGGGCCTAATGGTGCAGGAAAATCGACCATGATGAAAATTTTAACTACCTACTTAAACCCTAATAAAGGGCACGCTAAAGTAAATGGTTTTAACATAAGCAACAATACTAAAGAAGTCCAGCAAAGTGTTGGTTATCTACCAGAGCACAACCCTTTATATTTGGAACAATATATAAGAGAGTATTTATCGTTTAACGCAAGTATATATGACGTAACAAAACAACGAATTAATAATGTTATTGAATTAACGGGCCTAACTCCTGAAGCTCATAAAAAAATCGGACAACTATCAAAAGGGTATCGCCAGCGTGTTGGTTTAGCAAATGCTTTGCTTCACGATCCCGAAGTTCTTATATTAGATGAACCTACTACTGGTTTAGACCCAAATCAATTAGTAGATATTAGAAACCTTATAAAATCTATAGGAAAAACAAAGACCGTGTTTCTGTCTACACATATTTTACAAGAGGTTGAGGCGATGTGCCAACGTGTTATTATTATTAGTAAAGGTGAGATTGTAGCTGATAAAAACCTTAAAGATTTACGAAACGAAAAAGAACAGGTGGTTATTGTAGAGTTTGATTATCGTGTTGAAGATGCTTTTTTACTTAAACTACCTAGGGTTACTAAAGTGGTAAATACTTATGATTTTGTTTATGAAATCACTTTTAAAACCGCTGAAGATATGCGCTCGTATGTGTTTGATTTTGCGCATGATAATCAATTAAAAATCCTTCAATTAAACCAAAAAAATGCGAGTTTGGAAAGTTTATTTAGGGAGTTGACTTCTTAAAAATGGCCTTTAAATAATCTCACATCTTTTGTTTGGCGGATACCCGCGTATTTAGGAGTACCTTGAAAAGTCCATAGCCACCATTTGGGAGTGCGGAGTTAAAGCCTAATGCCCGATTTAGGTCCTGAATTAAATTCTGGATATAAGTAAGGCCCAAATACTAGTTATTTAACATTTTCCATAATATATCCTTTAGTTCTGTAATCCCTTTTTGGGCAACGGATGATATGAATATGTATGGAATAGGAAGTTCGTTATCTAACTCCGCTTTCATCTCTGCTTGAAGTTCGTCATCCAACATATCGCTTTTTGAAATGGCAATAATTCGATCTTTATCTAGCATTTCCGGGTTGTATCGTCTTAGTTCATCCAACAGAATATCGTATTGTTTTCTAATGTCCTTGGCATCTGCCGGAATCATGAATAACAAGATAGAATTTCGTTCTATATGACGAAGAAAATAATGACCAAGGCCTTTGCCTTCTGCGGCACCTTCAATAATTCCAGGAATATCCGCCATGACAAAGGTTTGAAAATCGCGATATTTTACGATACCTAAGTTAGGCTTTAGAGTTGTAAACTCATAGTCGGCAATTTTCGGTTTTGCTGAGGTGACTACAGACAATAAAGTTGATTTTCCTGCATTGGGAAACCCTACCAAACCTACATCTGCAAGCACCTTTAACTCCATGGTTACATACTTTTCCTCCATGGGAATACCAGGCTGCGCGTAACGTGGCGTTTGATTGGTTGAGCTTTTAAAATGCCAGTTTCCTAGACCGCCTTTACCACCTTCTGCCAAAATTATTTCTTCACCATCTTCTGTGATTTCAAAAAGGATTTCATCTGTTTCCGTATCGCGTATAACTGTTCCTAGTGGCACATCAATGTAAACATCTTCACCATCTGAACCGAAACTTCTTCCACTACTTCCATGGCCGCCATGGCCAGCTCTGGAATGTTTCTTGAATTTTAAATGCAATAATGTCCAAAGATTGGATTTGCCCCTAACTATAACATGACCTCCACGACCACCATCGCCACCATCGGGTCCGCCTTTTGTGATATATTTTTCACGATGTAAATGCACAGACCCTTTGCCACCGTTTCCGGAAGACACAAACATTTTTACATAGTCTACAAAATTTCCCTCTGTCATGGTTCGAGTTATAAGTTAGATTTTAATACGCTTAACTTCTAATTTTCCGCTAAAGCGAAAAGAATTTTATTTAAATTCAAAATAAAAAACTATAACTTTTAATTTAAAGTTATAGTTTTTGCATTATTAAATTTCTGAGTTAACAGAACTTTATAGTTTATCTATTATAGCACTTAATCGTTTTGTAATATCTTCAATACTACCAACCCCATTAACACCAAAATATTTATCTTGAACTGTGTAGTAGTCTTTTAAAATGGCGGTTTCATTATAATATACTTTAATTCGATTTCTGATAATATCTTCATTAGCATCGTCTTTCCTTCCGCTTGTTTTTCCTCTTTCTAAAAGGCGTTGTACCAGAACCTCATCATCCACCTCCAAAGCAATCATGGCATTGATTTGAGAATCCTTACTATCCATTAATTTTCCCAAAGCTTGTGCTTGGGCATTGGTTCGTGGGAAACCATCAAATATAAATCCTTTAGCATCTGTGTTTTTCTCTACCTCTGCATTCAACAT
>Ga0114952_1003967_pt1 | contig 10261 bp, 9 predicted proteins | sample SidtaG_2_FD_87303 | JGI IMG/M metagenome (GOLD analysis project Ga0114952, IMG submission 87303) | Marine algal microbial communities from Sidmouth, United Kingdom - Sidmouth_Asex2 metaG | ecosystem: Host-associated > Algae > Red algae > Unclassified | place: Sidmouth, United Kingdom | collected... | reverse complement strand
TTGCGGTTTCAATCCTCACCCGCTCCGAAGAGCGGATGCAATCACAAAACAATCCAGCATAGACGCCACACGGCGAAGGTTTCAATCCTCACCCGCTCCGAAGAGCGGATGCAATGTGGAACAATCAATATCGACCTATACCTGCTACAGGTTTCAATCCTCACCCGCTCCGAAGAGCGGATGCAATGGGCCAAGCTCAGCGATGGAAGTGGTGCCACCCGGGTTTCAATCCTCACCCGCTCCGAAGAGCGGATGCAATAGCCGGTATAGGTTCAAACGTCGGCATGATGTACCTGTTTCAATCCTCACCCGCTCCGAAGAGCGGATGCAATCATAGATTAGCAGTGTACAGAATGCGCTTAGCAGGTTTCAATCCTCACCCGCTCCGAAGAGCGGATGCAATCGCGCCGCGCCCCAACGGTCATATGCTATGTTCTGTTTCAATCCTCACCCGCTCCGAAGAGCGGATGCAATGCGCAATCAAGCGCTGCACAGAACAAAAACAGGAAGTTTCAATCCTCACCCGCTCCGAAGAGCGGATGCAATGCTATAGTGCAGATGAGGCATTTGATACTGTGGCAGTTTCAATCCTCACCCGCTCCGAAGAGCGGATGCAATGTAAGTTACAGCGCATATTTGGAGTAGACTATGATGTTTCAATCCTCACCCGCTCCGAAGAGCGGATGCAATGCCGCGCCAGAATCGCCGTTCTGCACTGTGTTAGAAGTTTCAATCCTCACCCGCTCCGAAGAGCGGATGCAATGTTAATGTCGCACGGTCTTAATATGTCAGAAAAGTTTCAATCCTCGCCCGCTCCGAAGAGCGGATGCAATGCCTTTCTGGGTCGGCGCAATACCTAGCGTAAGCTGTTTCAATCCTCACCCGCTCCGAAGAGCGGATGCAATATCCACGTTGTCGATGTGTCGGCATATACCCCAAGCGGTTTCAATCCTCACCCGCTCCGAAGAGCGGATGCAATGGCCTAAAATTGGCCATAGACGGTTAGTTTCGGGCATTGAGCCCTGATTTGCTACCCATCTTTTACTGCTAAAGTCTATCTACCTGAATTTTCAATCGTTGTTGACCTCCTTTTGATATAATTTTGGAGCGAATGTATAAAGAAAAGTTACACCACTACAGGTTCGCACTATTGCAATATACTACGAACGGGTCAAAACTGGACATTTCCCCTGAGTAAAAATGTTCATTTCTAACCCGTTCGTGGTATATATTGACTCTAACATGAACAATTTATACTATCAACGGATCATGTAAATCATGAGAAAGTGCTTTCCCAATTACACGTATGGACTGATCCCGTGCTGATGGCAAGCGATAGATACGCAAGGTGTCACATTTCTCATCAATAATCTGCTCAAGCCGATCTGTTAATTGTTCGAGCTGGGCACGAGTCAATGTACACTCGAATACTGATTTCTGTACGCGCTGACCGTATGCCTCACACGCTTTTGCCACATGCCTAAGCCGCTTTGCTCCATCGGATTCGCTTGTTGCAACATCATAGGTCACAAGTAATTCCATCACAACTCCTACTTATAAATAAATGGCGGATATTCTTTTAGGTCCCCACGCAGATGGCGCGCCAGTAACCGAGCTTGTATTTGGGGAACTAGTCCCCATGGAATCTTGTCCTTCAGAATCCGATGTTCGATCTCGGCCTCTTTTCTTTCTTGATATGCAACCAAAAGTAATTTGCGTCCCTCATCGGTCATATATACCCCTCCGCCCGGAACATCCTCAAAATGTTTCGCTTGTAGCTGCCTACGGTTAATTAGTGAGAGTGCTAACCGATCTGCAAAGGGCGAACGTAGCTCTTCCATTAAATCTAGGGCAAGTGCCGGACGGCCCGGACGTAGTGTATGCAAATAACCCACTTGTGGATCTAAACCAACGGCTTCGAGGGCAGCTGAACATTCAGCCGCAAGAAGCGAATACAAAAATGAAAGTATTGCATTGGTTGGATCTCTGGGCGGTCTACGCGTACGGCCACGGAATCGAAAGTGGTCACTATTGCCTCGGATCATCACATTCAGAACGCCAAAGTAGAGGCTAGCTGCTTCTCCTTCAAATCCACGTACGACGTCCAAATTCTCTGCATTTTTTAGAGCGACTAGTGAATTTGCTAGGCGGGTAGCAGCGTCTGCCAATCTGTTTTTTTGATCACCAGAATGAAGATCACGGGCTGAACGCATGATCGTATTACGGCTATTCTGTATCTTTCCAGCGACAATCTGCTTGGCAAGACGAAGAGGCCAATCATTTTTCGATAACGCTTCGTGCTGTACCCGACGCAGCAGCACATTTCCCTTGACCTCGCCATCGACTCGCGCTTTGAACCGGCCATGTTTTGTCATCCACACTAGATTTCGCCCGTCCTCGGCGCAGCGATGGATCAAAAACGGCGAGATTGAGACCTGACCAAAAAGCACGATCCCTTGCAGACGAAGTAAGGGAACGCGTAGCTTTGTTTCATTATCAATTTTGATACGCACTGTATCATTCTCTAAATTGAGATAGGCTCCCGGTGTTTGAACATAGAGCACATTTTGTACTTCTTTCATTGTTTAATTCTCTTCATGATACTCGTCATCACCCCATGGATGAAACAGCGCGCCTTGAAAACCACGTAGACGATTTGGTTCTCCAACAACGCTAGGCAAACAACAAGACCATAGCGAACAGTTTTTGCATCGCTCATCATTTGGTGCATCAGGCATCATCTGTTCTGACATCTGTCTACGTATGGCATCAATCACGTTCATTGTTGCCATACGCAGGTTGTGGTTAAAGTTCACTTCGTGGCGTCGTCGCGTTTTGTGGTAGTAAATGGCCCCATTATTCACTGACTGTCCCAACATTTCTTCTAAGCAAATGGCTTGGGCGCATAGTTGTAAATCGGCATGTTCCTGTCCATGTAGATTGTGTCGCTTGCCAACTTTATATTCCACTGGATATGGGCCACTTTGGTGAAACTCTACCAGATCCGCTTTACCGCGCAGACCCAATTTATCTGACCAAAGTGACACATCGCGTCTGCTACGTACGCCCTCGGCTACAGTAATTACGCCGGAGTCAACACGCTCATGTGCACGATTTCCACGCAGCGTGTATAGATTTTCTTCATAAGTTTGCTCTACATGAATGAGAGCGCACTGACGAGGGCAATAACTATAATGTTCGATGGCTGAAAGCAATACTTCAATTTCATCCTCAAAACAGAGATCTACATCGCCACGCATAGATTTACTCCACCATTCGTGAAAGCGTTACACCGTCAGGCAGATCATCTTCATTGATGGTTACTTCATAATCGCTATATGCGCGGGCGACGTCGCTCGACCCACCCTTAGGCTTACAGCCAATACGTTCAAATAGCTTATGCGCAGGAGCATTCCCTAATGAATCCTTATGCGAGAAAACATAGAGTCCGCGACAGGCCATCATGCCACGTGCTGCAGAGCGATCAAAGTCCCACATATGCTGGAGAGCCTTCCAGAAGATGGATAGATCTTCGTTATCGAAGCCAGTCTTCGCAGCGAAGTGAGGATTATAGAAACCATGAGCACGGTAGAGTCCATAAGGAACAATGGCTTTGCGCCCCATTTCGGTTTGCTTACCCGTCATTTCACCATCCTGTTCACCTGCTACAATTTCCGCGTCCTCTTCCTTTGTTACTGCCACACGCGTAATTGTGACTTCCATCGGTATAATGGGTTCAATTGAGCGGGCGAAAGTTAGCTGAAGAGGTCCCCGAACTTGACCACAATTTACCTGTGTAGTCATTACTGCACCAAAAGTGCGAATATCAAAGAAGTTCTGGCACATCCAAGCGCGAGTTTGATCAACATCAGTTTTCTTTTGTTTAGAACCTGTAGGTTCAATTCCTAATGCCTCATAGGCACGGCGATGTTGACCATTCAGTGCATTACCTTCAGCTTGAACATAAATTTTGAACTTACTTTCATTTCCATGTAGTGCGTCTACAAAATCGCGCACCTTTCGTTTTATTGCTACATCGGTCACTAGCCCCTGCATCGTTTCAGGATCGACGCGCGGTAAGTTTCCAGCATCGGGATCACCATTTGGATTACCATCAGTCACATCGAAAAAGAGGACAAAATCCTGTCGGGCTGTGGTATCAAGATATCGTTCGTTGGTCATTATGCACCTCCTGCATCTGTTGTTTTTGACTTCGTTTTCTTGGCTTCGCTGGCAGCTTTTGCTTGGGCACGATCATAAGCCCGTTGATGGTAGTACCCTAGAGCAAAAAGCGCCTGTTCTTGGAGTTTTAGGGTTCGTGGAAAATCGGGCAGCATCGATAGAACTTCTTCCAGTCGACTTTGCAATGCAAAAGCAGTTCCCTCGCGCTGGCCGCGTCTTAACTTTGATAGGTGGGGCTGTGCACCACCAAGTAATGTACCAAAAACTGATGCTGGTGCAGTAGACGCTGTACCATAAAAACGATCCACAATCGATGAATTTACATTGCCCAAAGCGCTTTTTTGTATCTGTTCAAGTACTGCAAGCAATCTGCCACAGTGATAGGCTGGTTCAGAACGGTCTGTCTGAAGTTCTACCATTTCGTCCTCCTGAATAATTGATCTGCTGGCTAATACGAGCTTAATTAGCGCAGCACGTTGATATGTAACGGTATGTTCGGCTGCATTACGACGCAATGCTTGTTGCAAAAGGCTCATTGGTAATGGCGTACCAGATAAGGCAGACCGAATGAGGGTCTGAGGCGTCTGCGTGGGTAGGTCCTTCATTTCTCGAACCGTTGCTGAAGCCAATCGGTAAATGCTAAGTGGAGCCTGTTGCTCACCCCATGCATCAACGATCTGTTGTCTAACAAACCAAACAGCTAATGTTTGCTTAACACTACCGACAGTAGTCTCTACCCAGTCTCTCACTACAGCACGTGCTCCGCTAGCGGATAGAGAAACCGCATAGAAGCTAACCTCATCCACACCGGGTTGTACCTTACCTGTTCGCAGTGAGTTCAATAACTCATAAACTTTCTCTTGCTTGGGTTCATCCATATGCTCCATGAAATCGAATTCAACTGCATTTCGGGTCCAGAATGTAAATACAAGCCCATTGAGCATAATTCTTGTGCTTCGATTACCTAATAGATGATTGAGCGCCTTCGTAAAACCGTCCGCGCAGTTCTCACATACTGGTGAAGTTTGGGAAGCCTCCAATCCATATGATTCAAATGCTTTCGCATTCGCTGAAATTAGAGATGTCCCAGATGTTTGTCCATTAGGAATGCCTTTAATTTTACCTTTGAGACGTTTAAGTGTTGGCCGAAATTCTCCGCAAATCAAACACTGCATGGTCTCGCCTTGAGGGGCATTTTTTTCTGCCCAAAACTTTTGGACGCTTTTTTGCTCTGTTGGGAACTGCCCGTCAACTCTAAATATGATTGCACCATCTCGTTCGTATTCATCAGAGAACGTCAGCTCTTCTAGTGGATTTCGTTCGAGAAATTTGAGCACAGCAAGTACATGTTCGCTTTCACTGTGCTTTACACACTCTGTTACTAAGGCCATATATGCGGCATAGCTCTCTGCGGTACGTTTAGCTTTCTTCTCATCTCTAGGTAAGTTGAAGGTATACTCTGCGTTATCCGAAAGAAGAAGAGGTTTGATTGCATTCGCACGAACAACATTAGGAACAATGTGTGGCGCTCCACGCTTATTCTTCTCATCACTTAAGTCAACCGGCATAGGATTCCGAAGATTACCATTTATATCTAGCTCAATTAGATAGCGGATGTTTTTTTTACTATAACCCGATGGAGCCATTGATTCTAAGCGTTCACTATACTCAACTAATTTTTGTAATAGCATAGGCATCCTCCCATGCAGGTACGTTTAAAATTCCTTGATTCATAGCGGCATCGAAAAATACGGGGGTACCTCTGCCTGTACCATCAGTTTGATACTTTAGGTCGTAGAGCATTCGTCCCAAATTCTCGGTTCGATCAATTGGCTGGTCACTGTCATCAGGTAACCCAAATTCAGCAGCAAATTCACGGCAGCCTAGATATGGGCGTGAAAAACAGCGCCCATTTTTTACCCGCCGCCGAAATTGATCTCGATATTTTGCAATATCAGCATCCGCATGGTCATTGAGAATGATCTCAGCCTGAATTACATAGGCTACATCTCGTAGTGCCAATGTATGACGTTGTGATCGATCTTCTGGTGCAAAGAATCCTCCGCCATTTTTCTCCCAGCTTGCAGCCGCTCGGTGACTAGCTTTGCTGTTCACCTCATTGCGCAAAATTGAATAGGTATGAATCTGATTCAAAATCCAAATCTCCTGAATTTGCCACGTAAACTCTGGTTTCCAGAATATGCTTTCCAAAATGCCACGGGCAGCCGAGGGTGTAGGGACAGAATAGCTGACCCGTTCTACTTTATTTTCGGGACGAGTAAAACATGCAAAGTTACCCCATACTTTGACCGCCAAAGGCGGATAACGTGCGCTCATATAAGCTCCTTTTAGCTGTTAAAAAACGAATTTATCTGGCGGCATATCGCCTATTACTAAACCTCGAACCATATCATATTTTCCTTGCCATTCACCAACTAAAATCTGATCATTGTCATCCATGAGTATGGGTGATATCAGACCCTCTTTGAGATACACTTTTGCTTGGTTTCTATAAATTGAAACTATATAAGGCTGCAACCGACGCAAAATCGTGCGTCGATTTGCAAAACCATCACGTAACTTTTCTAGTAATGTTGCGATGTCTGCAATTGCATTTTCATAGTTCACGACAACACTAATGGTGTCGCTATCGATCATGCGAAACACTTTCGATACTTCAGGGTAATCCATCTTTTTGCGTAGATCTTGTATACCTGATTCATCTGTATTTTCTAGCGGGTAGAGAAGCCTGAAGTAGGTAGCAACCGACTCAGGATCGTCCATATTCGGTGTACCACTGCTAAGAAGAGTACGTGTCGTTTCTTTTGCAATCTGATAGCTACCGCGCGGTGAACCGCCATCAACAGGGTCAAATATAATTACTTTCCCTTTGTTGGCCAACTTACCCTCACGATTTGCTCTGCCTGCCGCTTGAATAATGCTATCAAGGGGTCCAAAAGCCCGTAGTACCAACGGGAAATCAATATCTACACCTGCTTCTACAACCTGTGTTGCTACTAGTTGACAAGGTTTCCCCGCACTAAGCCGATCTTTTATATCTGCAACAATATTTTGCCGATGTTCACCACAAAGCAATGTCGAAAGATGAATTACATTAGGATCATTCAATGCGTCCATTAAAGCCATTGCATCTTTCTTTGTATTCAGAATTGCCAAAACTTGCTCTTCATTTCGCATCCAAGAGGCCACCTCATCCCAAGTTGGTTGGCTATCTAAGCGCCACTCATATTCAACACGGCTCAGCTGTTTAAAGTAACGTTCAGGGTTAGGCAAAATTTCAGTTGCATCAAGCGCCTGAAATGGCTCAATCTCTTGGAATGCGGGCTGCGTTGCAGTAGACAGTATGACACTGCTGCCGTAATTTGTGCATAGTTCTCTGAGGCCATCAAGGATTGGGTCAAGCAAGCGTACGGGCAAAGATTGGGCCTCATCGATAATTATTACACTTTGGGCTAACCGATGTAGTTTGCGGCAGCGGCTCGTGCCATTAGCAAAAAGACTCTCGAAAAGCTGCACCGTTGTTGTTACGACAACGGGTGCATCCCAATTTTCGGCAGCCAGACGATTCCACACTGAATGAGCACTATACTCGTTATTATGGTTTGCCTCTTCAATTGCGCCGCTATGGTGTTCTAAGACAATTGGCATTGAATCAGAGTCAGCTTCAAGAATTTCGCGATATGCCTTGACAGTTTGCTCCGTAATTGTAATGAATGGCACAACGACAATAACTTGTCGTAGGCCATGTGCTAATGCATGTCGAAGCCCAAAGCCAAGACCTAAACGAGTTTTCCCACCACCTGTTGGTACAGACAGCCTAAACAGCCCCGTGGAAAATAATGTGGCACTGAGGCACTCATCATAAATTTCGCCTCTAATTTTGTTCACGGGCGTTGGCTCAGCAGATGCTTCCAATTCGAGCTGATTTGCATGAAAGCGTTGCCATAGCATTTCAATCGAATATTTAGCTGAACGAGCTTCAGCTTTCTCTGGATTAAAGTGCTGCTCTGTATCCAGAAAATCCGCATCCACGAGGGCTGAAAATAACATACGTAAAAAGAATTCTGCGGACAAACGATCTTTACGTATGTGCTCAGGAACTACAGGCGGATTAATCTCAAAACTCTTTGGAGTTGCTAACTGAGCCTTACTAACTGCCTCTTTTACCTCATTCTTCTTTTGTTCAAACCATGAATCAAAGTCCGTTGACTTGCGTAACCCACCATGATGACCATGAAGTAGCAGAACAAACGGCTTATATTTTTGATCAATTGCCACTTGCACACCAGCAGCCTTATGATCCGGACCGCGGCGTTTCCGGGAGGGATCGCTTTCTGCATCCAGCAAATACCCTTGAAATGCTTGGCTAAATTTACCGATGTCGTGCCAAAGGCCCAAACTATAAGCAAGTTCACTGCCCCCAAATGGTTCTGCAAATTGCGCAGCCAAACGAGCAACTTCATGCAAATGCTCAACTAAGTTATGGCGCTCGCCATCTCCGTTTTTTGTGTGTGCAATCGCCGCCACAGGGTCAGTATCGTTATCATTGCCCACGCCGTATAGCCGCGCCAGCCTTCGGGCTTCATTGCATAGACTGTTTTTAAATTCCTCTGGCTCCAGCACCTCGCAATCACTGCCCCAACCTCTGACCCATGGCATCATCTCCTTCCATTGCGCGACTTGCGTTTCCCATAGACAACTGCCATCATCATGTCTCGTGATTCTTTGCTGTGGATGCCAGATTGTTTCCATAACCCTTGGCGTAACCCACTTACTAAATTTCAGGCGGACTGTTACAGGCTCGTTGTCGGTGTGCCAAATTCCCCATGTATGATTGAGTAAGGTATGTATGTCGAAGTCAGCAGGGATCTCGAAGGTGCCTGTTCCTTGTATAACTTTTTCGATTCTTGCTAATTTGAATGTGGCAATTCCTCTGTGGTATTCGCTATGGCCGATTAGATAGGTCCCGTCGCCCCACACTGATGGTTCCAAAAGATATGGGTGTACTCGATAGGTTCGGGCTTGTCCATGCAATATCCGATGCGTTATACGGGCAGGAATACCTTCAAGCCAGCACTTTGTTAGCATCTGAAAAACTTCTTCTTGCTGCAGATCTTGTTCTTGCTCTAGATTTTTCTCAGCCAGTTTAACCATTTCTTCGGCCAACGGTTTATGCAGCGCACGGGATACTTGTTCCAACATGCGTGCAATGTGATCTTGTCTCGTCTTCGTCTGTTGCTGCAATCGTCTCCCTGCCAGATAAAGCGCAACCATCTGCTCTTGGCTAAATGGTATGTGGCGGATGCTGTAGTCAGGGTGAATGTAGTATTGCCCTCGTTTGTCGGGGAAAGGCTCTATCGGGATGCCTAACTGTTCGGTCATCAATTTGCGAATACGAAAGATATTATCTCGAACGGTGCCCAATTCATCACCCATCTCTTGGTCGCTATATGAGCGGAGAAGATAGCGATGTTCCATCTCGTAGATAAATTGATAGCGCTGATATTCAGTTGACTCTTTTTTCTTTGGCATTATTTTCCTCCAATTGTTCTAACATTGGCAACAGCCTATCATAGACTGTTGCCAAATAACGCCACTTTTTGAAAACTCGCAGAAAATCATCCATTTTATTTCCGCTTGCCAAACCAGCTTACGCGCCCCTTCGTATCCTCATCAAGCAGATCGCCTCTTGCTTCTAATTGCACAACTGCACGCTGAACTGTTTTATTATCTAGCCCAAGATGTTTCGCAACCCAACCAAGCTTTTTGTTTGGATTGTTTTGAATACAGTTTCGAATCTGGTTTAGTCTGTTGTTGTCATTTTTGCGACCCATTGCAAATCTCCTTTTCTGAATAGAAAAATAAACTTGCATATAGGGTGGGGCATGATTGTTGCCAAATAGACAACAAACGCAGAAATTGATGGGAATCGAAGCAGCCAAATTGTAGATCACAAGCCAAATCTTTCCTAATCAATTGGAATTACGGGTACTTTAACACAAAAATTTTTTGTTTTGTATAGGAAAGATTAACCATGGACCAGCAACATTCTTCAATA